>Ga0206961_1025_pt1 | contig 40385 bp, 9 predicted proteins | sample Alteio_BWOrgHeat_30_FD_153238 | JGI IMG/M metagenome (GOLD analysis project Ga0206961, IMG submission 153238) | Enriched cells from forest soil in Barre Woods Harvard Forest LTER site, Petersham, Massachusetts, United States -... | ecosystem: Environmental > Terrestrial > Soil > Temperate forest > O...
TTAAATTTGATGACATCACCGCGGCTTCCGGTACAGATGGGGAAGGAAAATGGTGCCGCGGCGTTTCAGTAGTAGATATCAACAATGATGGCTGGCCCGATATTTATGTATCTGCCACCATCAATCCCATTGGCGAAAAAAGAAAAAACCTGCTCTATATCAATCAGGGATTGAATAAAGACGGGATACCCACTTTCAAAGATATGGCTGCGGAATACGGACTGGCCGATTCCAGTTTCTCCACCATGGCCGCTTTTTTCGATTATGATAATGATGGCGATCTGGACATGTACCTGGTCGTAAATGAAATTGTAAATTCTTCCATTCCAAATGTGTTTCATCATCTCGCGCGCGACGGATCTTTTCCCAGCAGCGGTAAATTATTCCGTAACGACTGGAATGCGGCGCTGAAACATCCGGTGTTTACTGATGTGAGCAAAGCAGCAGGTGTTGCCATCGAAGGATACGGACACAGTGTGAATGTCTGCGATATCAATAAAGACGGATGGAAAGATTTGTACGTAACCAACGATTATCTCCCCAACGATTTGCTTTTGATCAATAACCACGACGGAACATTCACGGATCGCCTGGGAGAATATTTCAAACATACTTCTTCCAATTCCATGGGTATCGACATCAACGATATAAACAATGACGGACTGGAAGATGTGATGGTGCTCGATATGAATCCGGAAGATAACTTTCGCAAGAAAATGATGATGAATTCGGGAAGTTATCTCACATACCAGAACAGTGATTTTTTCGGATACAATTATCAGTATGTACGCAATACCCTGCAGTTGAATCAGGGGCCACGGGTAAATCAGAATGATTCCATCGGGGCACCCATATTCAGTGATATTTCTTTTTATGCAGGCGTGGCAGAAACGGATTGGAGCTGGACGCCGCTGCTAACAGATTTTGACAATGACGGTTACCGGGATCTGATCATCACCAATGGATTTCCGAAAGATGTAACGGATCACGATTTTATTGCCTTCCGGAATATTTCCATTTCGCTGGTATCCACGCATGACCTGCTTAAACAGATTCCGGAAGTGAAATTGCATAATTACGCCTATCACAACAATGGCAATCTCAGTTTCACAGATGTGAGTACTGACTGGGGACTGATGACACCCACCTTTTCTAACGGCGCCGCCTATGCGGATTTAGACAACGATGGATATCCCGACCTGGTCGTTAACAACATTAATGATGAAGCCGGCATCTTCCGGAATAAAAGCAGGGAAAATCAGAAAGAGCCCAATCATTTTCTAAAAATAAAATTCAAAGGAGACAGTTTGAACCGCGATGGCTTTGGCGCCAACGTGGAACTGCATTATGATCACGGCAAACAGCAGGTGTATGAAAATACACCTTACCGCGGCTATCTTTCAACAGTAGAAAATAACGCATTCTTTGGTTTGGGGAATCTGACAACCGTCGATACGGTGTTGATTCGCTGGGCCGATGGCAAACAACAGCTGATTACAGGGGTGAAGGCAGATCAGCAAATGGTGGTGGATCGTATCAATGCAGCGGGCGTTCCTCCATATCAAAAAGCACCTCTGGCAACAAATAGTCTTTTTACTGAAGTCACCGATTCGCTGGGCATGCAATTCATGCATAAGGAACGTGATTATATTGACTTCAACATACAGAAACTGTTGCCGCATAAATTATCTGATTATGGTCCCGCACTGGCTGTCGGTGATGTGGACGGCAATGGGCTGGAAGATATGGTGATTGGCGGATCTCCCAACCACAGCGCCCGGATCTTACTGCAGCAGAAGGATGGTAAATTCATCCAGAAATCTTTGCTGGCTTTGGATTCACTCGACAAGCCATGGCATGATATGGGGCTTTTGTTATTTGATGCAGACGGCGATGGTGACCTGGATCTGTACATTGCTTCCGGTGGAAACGAAATGCCACCAGGTACCGAAGCCTATCAGGATCATTTTTATCTGAATGATGGCAAAGGAAATTTTACAGAGCATCCCGAAGCGATTCCGAAAAATACAACCAGTAAATTTTGTATACGTGCGGCAGACTTCGATCACGACGGTGATCTGGATTTGTTTGTAAGTGGAAGAGTGGATCCGGGAAGTTATCCGCGTCCTGTTTCCAGTTTTATATTACGCAATGATTCAAAGAATGGGCATGTGTTGTTTACCGATGTGACAGCAACCGTGGCTAAGGATTTGAAAAACTGCGGCATGGTATGCGATGCGGTATTTACTGATTTTGATAACGACGGATGGCCCGACCTGATCATGGCAGGCGAATGGATGTCGGTCGCTTTCCTGAAAAATGATCATGGAAATTTCGTGAACGTAACAGATCAGTCGGGCATTTCAGGTTTACACGGATGGTGGAACAGCATTACGGCAGGAGATTTTGATCACGACGGCAACATGGATTATATTCTGGGCAACCTGGGTAAGAATTCATTTTTCAGGGCGAGTGATGAATATCCGGTGCATGTATATGCCAAAGACTTTGACAACAATGGGATATTCGATATGATCCCGTCTGTTTATCTGCCGGATCAGGAAGGAAAGAAAAAAGAATTTCCCGCCCAGGGCCGGGATGATCTGTTAAGGCAGATCAATAATATGCGTAAGAAATTTCCGACCTATAAATCTTATGCAGTGGCCGGCATGGACAAGGTGTTGCCGGAGGCTGAAAGAAAGAATGCATTGATAATGACAGCCAATGAATTTCAATCCATGCTGTTAAAAAACGACGGCAAGGGCGGGTTCACATTGATTCCGCTTCCCAAAGAGGCGCAGTTCTCTATGCTCAATGGGATGGTATCCGACGATTTTGACGGGGACGGAAATCTCGATGTGCTGATGAATGGAAATGATTTTGGTACAGATGTAACGGTGGGGCGTTACGATGCGTTGAACGGACTGTTATTAAGTGGCGACGGGCAATCGGGATTTCAATCTAAATCCATTCTGCAAAGTGGCGTTTTTATTCCCGGTAATGGCCGCGCGCTGGTGAAATTAAATGGCGCCAACAATCAGTATCTGGTGGCAGCCAGTCAGAATCGCGGTCCTTTAAAAGTATTCCGGTTAAAGAAAAATCAGAAACTGATCCTCCTCGCGCCATTGGATGTGAAAGCACAGATCACCTATAAAAACGGAAAAACATTGGAACAGGAGTTCTATTACGGAACCTCTTTTTTATCGCAGTCGGGCCGGTTTATTCGTGTAGACGGACAGGTTGCTTCTGTTGAAGTAACCGACAGCAGGGGAGTCAGGCGGAAAATAAATCTATAAACTTGCGGTATCTAACTATACTTTTATTTTCCTGCTGTATTTTTTCCTGTGATCCGTATAACAGAAATCAATCGCACAAAAAAATTCCAACTGCATCCGTAGCAGCGGGAGAGGAGTTGGCGAAGAAATATTGTCAGAGTTGTCATGCTTTTCCGCAACCCTCCTTACTCGATGTGAATTCCTGGGAAACGGGCGTGCTTCCGAATATGGCGCCGCGACTGGGTATATTCAATTTGAACTGGCAGGTATATCCTTCCATGCGCAACGATCCTCATCTGAAACGCGGTTATTATCCTTCGCAGCCATTGATGAAGCCCGAGGAATGGCAGAATCTGATGAATTATTATCTGGCCACGGCGCCGGATTCACTTCCTCCGCAACAACGGGATCATCCCATTAAAAATGATCTGGTTAATTTTCAGGTGCTGACACCCTCTGTAGTCGGACATACGCCCACCACCTGTTTCATACAGGTGGATACTACCCGTCTGCCCCATTCTGTTTTACAAAGCGATATTTTCCGCAAACTGATTACCCGTTACGACAGCAAACTGCAACCGGTAGATTCCGTTTCATTTATTTACGGTCCGATCCTCGACATAGATTTTCGGGCATCTCCAGCGGTGGCAACGAATATCGGGCAGTTAAATCCCACGAATGCGAGACTCGGCAGACTGCAGCGATTTGTTGTAGATGCCCGGGGTAAAATGCAACTGGATACGACTTTAAAAATTGATTCGCTGGCCAGACCCGTGCAATCCATCAGTGTGGATTTAAACGGCGATGGCAAAGCAGATGAACTGGTATGCGAATTCGGGCATCTGACGGGCGCATTGAGCTGGTATGAAAACCAGGGGAATGATCATTATCTGCGTCATGTGTTAAGGGCAACGCCGGGCGCCATCAAGGCCTACGTGCGGGATTATAATCACGATGGCCTGCCTGATTTGTTTGTTCTGTTTGCACAGGGGGAAGAAGGGATATTTTTATTTACCAACAAGGGGCATGGACAATTTGATGAGAGGGAGCTTTTGCAATTTCCACCTTCCTATGGTTCATCTTATTTTGAAATGGACGATTTCAATAAAGATGGATTCCCTGATATCGTTTATACCTGCGGCGACAATGCGGATTTTTCTGTGGAGCTGAAACCCTATCATGGTGTATATATATTTTTAAACGACAGGCACTGGAATTTCAATCAGAAATATTTTTTCCCAATTAACGGATGTTATAAAGCCATGGCCCGCGACTTCGACGGCGATGGCGATTTGGATCTCGCCGTCATTTCATTTTTTGCTGATTATGAAAAACAGCCGGAAGAGGGATTTGTTTATCTTGAGAACACCGGTGATTTCAATTTTCTCCCGCACAGCACCCCCGCTACGCAACACGGCCGTTGGCTGACGATGGATGTCGGTGATCTCGATGGGGATGGCAAACCCGATATTCTTTTGGGTAATTTCTCCGTCGCACCGACATTCATAAAACCGAAATTTGATTTTAAAAATGGACCGGGGTTCTTGTTGTTGAAGAACGTTTCTAAATAGGCCTAAAGTCTAAAGCCTAAAACCAATACAAGCCTAAAGTCCAAAACTAAAACTTGCGCTCATTAGTTTAAATACTGTACTGATTTACTACAAATCACTTTTTTAGATTCAGTTTGTGAATCTTCCTTTGTGATATGAGAAATTACAATAAGTATGAGGTTTGGGTTAAATCCCATGATCTGGTTTTGTTCATTTATAAAAACATTATTCCGAAATTACCAGTCAATGAACAATATGAGCTTTCAAAACAGCTCAAGCGGGCAGCGTACTCTGTACCTTTCAATATTGTAGAAGGTAGTGGAAGAAATTCGGAGAAAGATTTTGCCCACTTTCTGGATATGTCTCTTGGGTCTATACTTGAAGTAGAATATTGCAGCATTCTGCTGAGAGATCTGTCTTATCTCGATCCGGATTTATTTAAAAAACTGCATTTAAAAATAAATCACATTAAGGCTATGCTTATTGGATTGATAAAGTCAATTCGCGAACCAAAAATGAAAGACTTGGCGCCTTAGAGACTTGAAATTATAGAAGGGCTGAATGGGGAGTTAGCTTTATGCTTTGGGCTTTAGGCCTGAAGAAGTTTTATGCTTTAGGCTTTAGGCTTGTATTGGTTTTAGGCTTTAGACTTTGGGCTTTAGGCCTGAAGAAGCTTTAATGTACTTCAAAAAAAAACTTCGTGCTCCCCGCCACACCATTTTGGCTAAGGCCTTCTACGACGCCGATGTATTTTCCTTTTCTGTCGGAAGAATAAAAGCTGATCTGGGCTTCGCCGCTTTTGCCAACGATGATATTGGGTTCCCAGGCGAGTACGTTTCTGAAATCGGGTAAACGTTTGAAATCTTTTTGTGTTACGTCGTATTTGGGAGAATAAAATTCGCGTTGTAATTGCAGACCTTCATATTCAAGAATCAGTGCATGACTGTTCATCTGCAGTCCGGCCATGTCGTTGTTGTAGGAATAAAGTGCGAAGATGCCGTTGGCTACGATGGATCCGAGGAAATATTTCCGGTTCACGATTTCAATTTTCTTAATGCGCATGGGATCCAGATGCATCACTTCGGTCGCATCAAAAATCGGCACACCATCCAGGACCACCAGCGGATCCTGATCAAAATAAATTTTCTGCGGATCGTTCATCATCCGGAATGTATAATGTTCCCGGGCCCTGTGAACAGATACGCCGGTAACATATTCACGCACCACTTCTTCCATGGTGCCGAAGCGGGTATAGTCATCCAGGAAAAACTTTTTATCCGGTTCGCCATAAAAGGAAGTGCTGTCGCTGTATTTCGGTGCTTTTAACTTGATCAGATTGTTGAGCAGGTACACATTCTGAACCTGCGTTCCGACATTATAAAACTGCAAATCTTCTTTGAGCGTGGCATTCATTTTAAATGCAGGAAAATTGCTTCCGGCATATTTTTCACTGAATGGATTGGCAACATCCAGTTTGTAACTGCTGTCGGTTCTGTTTTCCGTTTGAAGTACAATCAAATTAGAACCCAGCAAATGCGGAAGGTCAAAGAGCAACTGTCCTTTTTTATTGCTGATACAACCGGCGAGCTGCGATTTGATGCCAGGGCCCGCGAGATATACCGTTTGATTTTCCAGGGGAAACCCGCTGATGCGATCCGAAATTTTCGCATTGATCACATGTCCCGTCCATTCCGGTATGTATTCAAACGTGGGGTCTTTGGCCTGTAATACGTCGTCCCACTTAAATCTTCTCCAACCCTGCGTCAGCATCAGATTTTCAATGGCGGCAGTGGCCTGGTCGCCTGTATGAGTGAAATAGAATTCGGGATGTTCAATATTTCCTTTGATGTCTGATGAAAGATATAGGTATGAACGGATGTCTGGACTTTCATCTGTTTGCAAGCTGTCGATCCGGTAAACGGAAACTGCCAGGCTGCTGGTGATGCTGGTATCCGATGATTTATTATTGATGTGAATAGTGGCCGTTACTTTTTTACGCGTGGTATATTCTTCCATTTCAGATTGTGCAGCCAGATCCAGGTTGCCCGGCATGCGAAAAAACAGTCGTTCACAAACCGGCTGCTGGTTCGCGGCAAAGAGTGTGATACTCGAAATGCCTTCTCCCATAGTTGTCAGGGGAATCGTTACACTGCCTTTGCCATGATTCAATGGCAGGGTGTTCGCATATTTTACCAGACCCCGTGTGTGAATTAAAAGATAGAGCGGTCTGTAATCACCTTCGTAATTGGACGTGGTAGATATAGTGAGATTATTCTGGTCTGATGTTACTTTCAGGGTGTAACCTTTGGCAGATACAGCAGGGAAGTTGGCAACGTTTAACTGGTTGCCTGCGATGCGCACATAGGCTTTATATTCTTTACCGGCGGTCGCCATCATTTCAAAACGACCCATACCGAATTGCTGACTTTGAAAATGAGCCACTGTTTTTTTGTCCTGATCCACAATGTCTCCCTCCACATTCACCCCTTTTCCGTTTTCATCCACTGCTTTAAATCCAATAACAGAAGAGGCGCCGTCTACCAGGTTTCCTCCTTCCGGAAAGAACTGAATGTCGAAGCCGGGTGTTTTTTGCACCAGGCTGTCCCGGTCTCTCTTCATGGTGTTTACAACCGTAATATTTTTTTCGAAGAAATATTCTGGTCCGAAGTTTTTCATCCAGCTGGTATAGGCGCGTATTTTATAGGACCCGGAAGGCAAATAAAGCGGAATAAAAAAAGATCCGTTACCGACGCCGTTTTGCAATGATATTTTACCCTGCAGTACCGGTTTCTGATCCCGGTTGATCAGTTCCACGTATCCCACCTTACTCAGGTTGAACGGTTTGTTGCGCGATGCATCCACCACATAGGATTTAAACCAGCATATTTCTCCGGATATATAAAAAGATTTATCTGTCTGCAGATAGATTTTTTCTTTGAGCTCTTTTGCCTCGTGGTTGTTCAGGTCTGTTGTCAGAGTATTGATGAAAGGATCCTGGGCAAACGTGCCGAGGCAGATCAGCAGAAGAATCGGCGTGATAAACTTTTTATGTATGAACGGAAAAAATATCCGCAATAATCGATGCATGGTTAAAAGTTTATGGCCAGTAAGGTGGTTTTATTGTCGTGCCTCCGTGATAGGTGCAATCCACACACAAGGTGGATCCAAGTAAATAAGGACCATTGGCCGTTCCAATCAGGCTGTTAAAATAGGGACCACCGGGTGGCTGAAAGTATTTATTGATGTCTGCTGTAGGTATGGTATCTATATAACAGGTTCCGTAATAGGGATTATAATTCCAGTACCTCAGATCACTCTTCGAAATGAAAATTCTTTTTTCCTGCAGGGTGGTGAAACTGATAAAACCAATGCAGTTGACGGTCGGGTCATTGATGCATTTGATATTTCCCAGTTCTGTGAACGGTTGAAGATCGAAAAGAGAACCCAGCTGTTCTGTATTTTTTTTCAGGTTCTGCCAGAAATTAAAGGCATCGACCGGAATCGCATATTGCCTGATCAGATCGCTGTATACCTGGCTTATTTGCTCTGCTCCGTTTGGAATATAAGTCACTTCGTATTTATTCACTGTCGAGCTCGACAATTGCGTCGTGGATACGACTTCAATCGTGGAAGAAGGCACCGAGCGGTAACACCTGTATATCTGGTTGTCGAGGCTTCTGGGAATGATATTTCCCTCGTTGTAATCCAGCACAGAATTATAGGCAGACTCATACTCCCAGGTTTCCACATATTGCCAGCGGTAATATTTTGTCTGGTTGCTGGGATCGTGGGTATTTAAATAAACGTGCACATTATATGATGAGTCCTGTTGCCAGTAAACTGAATCTATGGGCGGACTGGTTTGAACATTGCTCGGTGCAGACCGGAATTCATTGCCTTCTGCAGTTAATATTTTCAACTGGTATTGCTGCGTGTTATCGAGGGTCAGCTGATCAGCATAATATCGCCCGTTGCCCTGTTCAGTAAAAGGATACTCCACGCCCGATGCACCGACTACAGATACCCTGGCATTCAATTCTTTTTCAGAAGGAACCGTGTCAGAAATACTGCGGGTACGCGAGAGCGTTATGATGGTTGAATCATTCCCGCTGATTACAATTCCGTCTACTACCAGAATAAAGGGATTTTTCTTGATAGCCGGAGGGGTGTACTCCTGCCGGCAGTTCAGGCCACCCAGATTCACCACGATCAAAATAAGTATGATATGTTTGAGTCTCTTCATCTAAAATTTAAAGTTGTAAGTGATCGATGGTACGGGTGAACCGAATATGGAAAGTTTATATCCCTTGATCACGCCATTCACTTCTGTGAAATAGATGGAGTAAGGATTGTTCTGGCCCGTTAGATTATATACCCCGATGGACCAGGAGCTGTGTTTGAATTTCTTGATCTTATGATTTCCTTCTATGTTGACTGAAAGATCCATTCGGAAATAATCCGGAATGCGGTAAGCATTTCTGTCAGAATAGTAAACCCTTTCGCCACCACCCAGATCATAAATCGCAGTGGGCAACGTGATTGGCCGGCCGGTGCTGTAGTTTACATTTACCGAAACGCTGAAGCGGTGATTGAGCTGATAGTTGCCAATAAAATTCAGCACACTGGGCCTGTCGTAATTGGCAGGATAGTACGCACCATTGTTGATCAGTTGTCCGGCATTCGGGTCGTCCTGCTGCAGGAAAGTGCGCGAGTATGTATAACTCAGCCAGCCATTCAGTTTGCCTGCCGTTTTCTTGATCAGGAATTCAGCACCATAAGCCTTTCCCCTGGTAGTGAGCACATCGGTTTCAATATGATGATTCAGGACGAGCGAAGCCCCGCTCTTATAATCCAGATACTGATCAATTTTTTTATAATACACTTCGACGGAAGTTTCTATCGTATGCGATTTGAAATCGTGGTAATAACCCAGCGATAATTGCTGTCCGCTCTGCGGCTGAATATGGGGTCCGCTGAGCTTCCAGATGTCCGTTGGCGAAATGGCTGTCGTATTGGTCAGCTGATGGATAAACTGATGCAATGAATTGTAACTTATTTTCAGCGATGAATTGTCGTTTAAAAGATATCTGGCAGATGCCCTGTAATCCGGATATTGGTAGGTCTTGATATTTTTACCCGGTCCATAATAAGTCGAGTCGATCACGGAAGTGGTTTCCAGTGGCTGACCCGGCGCATAATTATAAATCGTTTGTGGCCCTAAATAATTATAATAGGAATAGCGGATACCCAGGTTCACAGAAAATTTAGTTCCCAGATTGATGCGGTCTCCAATATAAGCGGCTGACTCAAGCGCCTGTTCAGTAGGAACGTGATCGGGAACGACCAATGATTTTGAACCCTGCGGGTCCAGTGATCCCGGGTGGAGTTTATAATAAATGGAACTCACACCAAAGTCCAGCGTGTGCACGGAATTAATATTATAGGTAAAGTCGCCATGAAAATTATACTGGGTTACCTGGAATGAGAGTTTATATCCATTGACCGGGTTGCCTGTGCTGGTAATGGAATAATTATAATCGTCAATACCGGTCATGAAAACGGCATTGAACCGGTTGTTGAATTCATGCTTCCACTGCAGGTTCACATTTTTATTCTGATACTTATATAAGGTATCGCTGTTCAGGCTGAAACGGTCGCTGCTCATATAGCCGGTGAGGAAGAGATGATTTTTTGCATTGATCTCATGTGTAAGCCTGAGATTCGCATCCCAGAAACCCGCAGTGCTGTTTTGATAAGCATCATTTGGGACTTGTTTCAGCAGCCAGTCAGAATAAGTAGAGCGACCGGCGACCAGGAAGGTTGTTTTCTCACTGAATAGCGGCCCCTCCAGCGTAAGTCTTGCATCCAGCGGACCGATGCCGCCTGCACCGGAGATCTTCTTTGAATTACCATCGCGGGTGGTAACATCCAGCACGGAAGAAAGTCGTCCGCCATATTTTTCCGGTATGCTGCTTTTATATAATTCCACACCTTTCACCACATCCGGATTAAAGGAGGAGAAGAAGCCAAAGAAATGGGATGGGTTATAAATGGTAGAATTATTAAAGAGCACCAGGTTCTGATCAGCCGATCCGCCGCGTACATTGAAACCGGTGGATGCTTCCCCCACTGAGGTAACGCCGGGCAGTGTGAGAACAGCCCGCAGGATATCTGCTTCGCCGAACACCACCGGCATCTGGCGGATGGTTTTGATGTTGAGCCGGTCAACACCCATTTGTAAACGACCGGTATTCGAATTTTTTTCAGACGTGATGGTAACGGCTTTGAGTCCGGGAATGAATTGTTCCATTTCGATATTCAGTTTACCATCTGAATAGAGCGCGATGTGCCGCACAGTTTCTTTCATACCGATGCTTGAAATATGCAGGGTATGCGAACCAAGGGGAACAGTCAGTGAAAAATAACCAAACTGATCCGTGCTTACGCCCACGGGCGGATTGTCCAGTGAAACGGTGGCACCCACCAGGGTCTCGCCGGTTCTGGCATCTCTGATATAACCGGCCACAGTACCCTTTCCTGCACGATAAGTATTTGTTTTCGGTCCGATTACAAAAACCCTGTTTTCGAGGGAGGCCCTGAGTTTCTGATTTTTCTGATTGTCGAGATAATTGTCTACAGAGAAAGCCGACTCGCGGGCAGAATCTGAGACAGGCTTTTTAGAATTGAAAAAATCCTCCGGCAGGTTGGGCTGGATGGTAAATTTTTCTGTGATGAAAACATTGTTGTCTTCATCTATGGCATAATGAAAATCCGTGTGCGCGAGTACCATATTCAGAATGGCAGGCAGTGTTTGGTCCTGCACCGAAAAGTCCAGCACGATGCTGTCGGTTTCGCTGGCTTTGAAATAAAATTTGTAATCAGATTGTGATTCGATGGCCTGTGCAAACTGTTCCAGTTTCATTCCGCGAAAATCTCCGCTGAAAGTCTTTTTGGTTTGTGCATTTGCAAGCATACAAAAGCACGAGCCCATAAACAGGAACAAAAGACTTCGAAAAATATATCGCATGTTAGCTCGTTAGTTGATCGTAATACGCAGATGTGGCAATCAGGGTTTTCTCGAAATCCGATTTAAAATTCAGCTTATTTTTCTTAATGTATGCTTTGATTTCCGATTTTTTGGCATTGAATAATTTCATGACAGAAGATTTACCATCCACGATCACCGGCTGCCCTCCAAAAATTACATAGTAGGTATCCTTCTGAATATATTCGTAGGCAATCTGACTGTAGATATATGTTTCCTGCAAGTGGGCCTGTCTTTTCGCCAGCACAGTTGTTTTTCCATTGTAGAGCCTGTCGTAGAAGCCTGTTGCCATCTGAACTTTGTTGGTGCTGTCGCGCGACACCCGAATAAATTCGTGATTGCGAAAGCTGAAAGAACTCAGCTTATCGCTGACCAGACTGATCTTATAATTCTGGTCCATGCGGTTGATCACCACCAGATCTTTTACGATATCATATAAGATGGGAATATTCTGATAATAACTATCGTCGTATGCCAGACTGGAAGGAGAGAGTCCGTCGGATAAATAATAAGGGCTTCCCTTTATATTTCTGTCCGGTGTGAAATATTCATACCCATTATATATATGTGCATTTTCGCCGACAGCATTAAAATAAAGTTTAACCGGGTAAGCATTGTAAAGTGCAATGGAAGCAGAGTCAATCATCAGATCCTGGGCACCGGCTGTCTTCACAAAAATCAAAAAACACAGCAGAAATATCAAACGGGGAGGTCTGTTTTCACACATATTCGGACAAGCAGTTATTACTGATCAAATTAAGGTCTTTTCCGGAAATGCGCGTAAATAAATGGGCAAAAGTTTGAACTATCGCCAGAAATCCGGTTTTGTGGTTGTGCCTCCATGTTCCCTGCAATCCGCGCAAAAATTGGGCGCGATATAATAGCCGCCATTGGCCTCATAAAGAAATGTAAACAGGTGATTGGGCGTTTCCAGATATTGCCTTGCCAGCTCTTTATCATTCGGATTGATTACCTGAACCAGTTCCGGACTCAGCTGACAGGGGAGAAAGTAAGGTGAATAGCCATAACTGGAAAGATCCTGGCGGGTAATAAATAATCTCTTCCTGGTGATGCTGGAAGCGCCGACCCATCCAAGAACTGTTTCCGAAGGGTTGGAAATACAATGAATATTGCCGCCTGACTGGGCAGGTTGCGCGTCGAAAAGCGTGCCCAGGTCTTCGGTTGTTTTTTTCAGGTTGGTCCAGTATTCAAACTGATCTTTTGTTAGTGCATACTGCTTGGCCAGGATGCTGTATTCGAGAAATATCTTTTCGGTTTGTTTACTTACATGATGAAAAACGATATTAGATATCAGATCCTGACTCAATCCGGACGTAGAACCTACCTGAATATCTGCGGAATTGGAATTTGACCAGCAATAATAGATCAGGTTGGATCTGCCCCTCACTACCGGTGTGTCATTGATATAATTGAAGTTCGTCTGATAATAGGTGTGGTATTTCCATGCTTCTTCATAAGCCCAGCGATAATACTGCGTATTGCCCGATGGATCGTACGAACTAACGCGGATGGCTACCTGCGAACTGTCTTCAGTCCAGTTGAGGCTGTCAATCGCGGGCGTTATTTTGAAAGGAACAAAATCAGACTGGTATTTTTCGCCGGATGCGGTGATGATGTTCAGCCTGTATTTTTTGGAGCTGTCTGGCAAAAGCAGGCTGCCATATATGCCCGGTCTGATTTCCAAAAGAACTTCAGTCCCTGCTGACTCAGATTCGATGGTTACCAGGGCATGGGTTTCTGCCGGTGCGGGGCTGCTGTCTGAAATATTTCGGGTACGCGTCAGCGTTATATAGGTGGAATCCGGGGCGCTGGTCAGTAAACCGTCTACCACAAGAAAACCGGGATTATTTTTTACGGCAGGCGGCATGTATGACTCCTTGCAGCTGCAGTAAATGAGTAGGCAGGATGCCAGCCGGATTACTAAATGATATTTGTTAACAGAAACCATTTTTATTCAAATGTTTACTGATTTTCAGGGCCAGTAAGCGGGCTTTTGATTGGTTCCGCCATGTTCCCGGCAATCGATACAAAAATTTTCTGCAATATGATAAACCCCGTCGTAATACCAAAACGTAAACAGGTGATTGGGGCTTTCAAGATAGTCATATGCCCGGCTGGTGTCGTAGGGAGAAAATCCGGTGGTAACATCTTTTAATACATGGCAGGGCAAATAATATGGTTCATAATTCCAACTGGACAACTGATAATAAGAAACAAAAATTCTTTTCTGTTCAACAGTTGAAGCACACAGGTAACCCATCACCGGTTTGGTGGGATCCGAAAGGCAATGAATATTGCTGGTCACTTGGGAAGGCTGTGCGTCAAATAAAGTTCCCAGCTGTTCGGAGTTTTTTTTCAATTCTGTCCAGTAGTTAAATTCATCCTGCGTAAGCGCATACTGCCTTACGAGTACGCTGTATTCAATGAATATTTTTTCCGTTGTTTTGGGTACGCTGTTAAAATAGAATTGATACACTACATCCTTGCTGAGCTGGCTGGTGGAACGGAGCAGGATGGTAGAAGGTTTGATGGTGCTCCAGCAGTTGTGAATTTGCTGGTCGGGGGTACGTTGAATGAGTTGTCCGCCGACATAATCAAAATTAGAATTGAGGTAAGTGGAATACTGCCAGGTTTCCTCAAACTGCCAGCGGTAAAAACGGGTGGCGTTTTGCGGATCATGGGTATTGATATAAAAACTCACTTTAGACGTGTCTTCTTTCCAGGATATGCTGTCGATGGAAGGCGTTTGTTTAAAAGAAACAAAGTCCGACTGGTATCGGGCTCCATCGGAAGTGCTGATTGTAATCCTGTATTTTTCAGAAGTTTTTAAAAATAGCAGATTGCCATACCGTCCGTTCCCGATTTCATTCAGGGAAATCACGGTATTTTGATCACCTTCCACCAGTACGCCGGCATGCAAAGCAGGAACCGGGATGGACGTATCGTTGAGATTGCGGGTGTATGTGAGTCTGAATAATGTAGAATCCGGCGAGGAAGTCAGAAATCCATCCACCACCAGGAAATTCAGGTTGTGTTTTAAGGCCGGGGGTTCATAATATTGCCTGCAAGCCAGGCAGATAAGCCAGAAAAAAATAAAAGAATATTTCATTATTCAGGCAAATTATTCGTTCTCCAACGGCATTTCCTGCAGAAATTGAAAATTCAATACCAAAGTAAGGCATTACATAACAATAATTTAGCGCTTTATCAGTTATTATAGGGCTGATCCCCTAAGTATAAACCATTAGGTTCTTACCGGGTTGATTTTCAGCTAATCCTCCTACCCTCTGAAGCATAGTTTCAATTACAAAAAAGTACTCCAACTTTTAGGGTAATTCTGATTATGACTAATCACCATTAGTTTCCAATTAGACTCCACAAAAACGCGGCGTACCGGATGTACATCTGGAACCAATCAATTAAAATCCAATAGCCGCAATCCAGCAATGGACGGCTTGTTTTACACCTAGCCGGACACCGATGAAGAACCTGTACACTGCGTTTTTGTGCATATTGGGAATGTTCACGGCACTCACGCAGAGCCAAGCGAATAATCTACCCCCGATTACAGGGAATACCATTGGTAGTGATCAGACTATTTGTGTCAGTACGGCACCTGCCGGATTAACCGGATCCACTCCCGGAGGAGGCAGTGGTGTTTTTACTTATCAATGGCAATCCAGCACCACTTCTGCTTTACTGGGATTTGCAAATATCACAGGAGCTACAGGTCAGAACTATGCGCCCGGCGCGCTGACGGTTACAACCTGGTTTCGACGGGTTGTAACATCGGGTCTGTTTACTGATATTTCCACGGCCGTTCAGATAACGGTCGTTGCCGTTCCGGTGAACAGCATTTCTTATGCGGGATCACCGTTTTGTGCTACGGGATTTGGAAATGTTACCATTACCGGCCCCACATATTCGGGGTTTTTCACCTCTACAGCGGGACTGAATTTCGTTGATATTTTCACCGGCCAGATTAATCTCGCCACGAGTACACCTGGCACTTACACAGTTAAATATACTTACACCAATGGGAGTTGCAGCAATACAGCGACCACCAGTGTAACCATCATTGCGCTTCCAACGGCAACCATAAATTATGCTGCCGCCGCGTATTGTGCAACCGGGACGGTAACACCGACGCAAACCGGCCAAACGGGGGGAACATATTCTTCCACTGCGGGCCTGAGCATAAACGCTTCAACAGGAACCATAAATCTAGCGGCCAGTGTTCCGGGCTCTTATACCATTACATATACATTTACGAGTGGTGGTTGTACGAATACAGCGACCGACGCTGTTACCATTAATGCATTGCCGACAGCTACCATTTCTTATCCCAGCAGTTCTTATTGTCAGATCGGTTCAGCAGCTGTAACTCAGTCCGGGCAAACAGGCGGCACTTACACTTCCACCGCCGGGTTGAGTATCAATTCATCTACGGGAGCGGTTAATCTGGTGGGAAGTACACCCGGCACGTACAGAGTCACATACAGCTTTTCAAGTGGCGCCTGTACAAATACAACCACTGCAAGTATTACTGTATTGTCTGTTCCTACGGCAACAATCAGTTATACCGGCTCACCATTTTGTGCCAGTGGTACAACGAATGTTACGCAGACTGGTCAGACGGGTGGGATATACAGTTCCACTGCAGGGCTTAGCATCAACAGCTCTACCGGTGCCATTAATCTGGCTGCGAGAACAGCAGGAACTTATACGATCACATATAATTTTACAAACGGAACCTGCGGTGGAACGGCCACTACCAGTGTACAGGTAAAAGCATTGCCGATAGCCGCTATTTCTTATGCGGGATCTCCTTATTGCGCCACAGGAACAGCAACCGTTACCCAAACGGGACAGGGCGGAGGAACTTATTCTTCTACTGCAGGACTGAGCATCACGGCAGCCAACGGCAATATTAATCTGGGTGCAAGCACGGCCGGCACGTATACAGTTACATACAGTTTCACAAATGGAACTTGTCCGGCCACCACAACCACTTCCATTACGATTAAGGCATTGCCTACGGCAACCATTTCTTATACAGGATCTCCTTATTGTGCTACCGGAACAGCTACACCGACCATCACCGGAACCACCGGTGGAACTTTTACGTCTACCGCCGGATTAAATATTACAGCCGCTACCGGAGCGGTGAACCTCGCCACCAGTACAGCCGGTACCTATACTGTTACTTACAGTTTCACCAGTGCTGGTTGCAGTAATACAACAACTGCAAATATTACCATCAATCCGATTCCCACAGCGACCATCAATTATGCCAACCCGACATATTGTGCAACCGGAACAGTAACACCAACCCAAACCGGACAAACCGGAGGAACTTATACATCAACAGCCGGATTAAGTATCAATGCAGCGACAGGTACTATAAATCTCGCAGCGAGTACGGCTGGCAGTTATACCATTACCTATACATTCAGCAGTGCCGGATGTACCAATACGACGACAGACGCTGTTACGATTACTGCACTTCCGACTGCAACGATTGCCTATTCCGGATCGCCTTATTGCCAGACGGGTACTGCAACACCTACTCAAACCGGAACAGCCGGCGGAACTTATTCATCCACTGCGGGACTCGTAATCAACGGCGGAACCGGTGTTATAAATTTATTAAGCAGTACGCCGGGAACTTATACAGTCACTTATTCATTCACGAGCGGCAGTTGCAGCAACACCGCAACCACTTCCATAACAATCAATGCATTTCCAACTGCAACGATCAATTATGCGAACCCGACTTATTGCGCAACCGGAACGGTAACACCAACCCAAACCGGACAAACCGGAGGTACTTATACATCTGCTGCCGGATTAAGTATCAATGCATCTACCGGTACCATTAATCTGGCGGCGAGTACGGCTGGCAGTTATATCATTACATATACATTCAGCAACGCAGGTTGTACCAGTACAACTACGGATGCAATTACGATCACTGCATTACCGACTGCGACCATTGCTTATGCGGGAAGTCCTTATTGTGCAACAGGAACAGCAACACCTACGCAAACCGGAACAACCGGCGGAACATATTCAGCGCCGGCAGGCGTTTCAATCGTACCAGGTACTGGTGTCATTAATCTGGCGACGAGCACCGCGGGAACTTATACAATCACTTATTCGTTTTCCGGTGGAGGATGCAGCAACACTACAACTGCCAGTATCACCATCAATGCAATTCCAACAGCAACCATTTCATATACAGGTTCACCTTTTTGCCAGACGGGTATAGCAAATGTTATTAGAACAGGACAAGCCGGCGGTACTTATTCTTCTACTGACGGGCTAAGTATTACAGCAGCCACCGGTGCAATTAATCTGGCAACCAGCACAGCAGGTACATACACGATTACCTATAGTTTCAGTAATGCCGGTTGTAATAATACCACGACTACTTCGGTTACTATTATAAATGGTCTTCCGACAGCCACTATATCTTATACAGGAAGTCCGTTTTGTGCCACAGGTACTGCATCGCCAACACAGACTGGTCAGGGCGGAGGAACCTATTCATCAACAGCTGGTCTGAGTATTACTGCGGGCACGGGTGTGATCAATCTGGCAACCAGTACTGCAGGTACGTACACGGTAACTTATTCATTTACCAATGGAACCTGTTCAAATACCACCACCACTTCGGTTACCATCAAAGCATTGCCGACAGCCACCATTGCATACAGCGGTTCGCCATATTGTGCAACCGGTACCGCCACACCGACATTGACAGGAACAGCCGGCGGAACTTACACCGCACCTGCCGGAGTTTCTATTACCGCGGGAACGGGCGCCATCAATCTGGCAGCCAGCACACCGGGAACTTATACCATCACGTATTCTTTTACCAGCGGCGGTTGCAGTAATACAACCTCAGCAAATATCACGATCAATGCGATTCCCACTGCGACGATTTCGTATGCAGGCTCACCTTTTTGCGGAACAGGAACCGTTACACCAACGAGGACCGGACAGGCTGGTGGCACCTATACTTCAACCGCAGGTCTGAGTATTACAGCTGCAACGGGTGTGATTAATCTGGGGGCCAGTACGGCAGGAACTTATACTGTTACGTACACATTCACCAATGCAGGTTGTACAAATACAACGACAACTTCAGTCACCATCATCACACTTCCGACTGCCGCTATTTCTTATCCCGGAACACCTTTTTGTGCAACAGGTACTGCCACACCGACCCAGACGGGAACGGCCGGTGGTACTTATTCATCCACTGCAGGTCTCGTTATCAATGCTGCATCCGGCGTGATAAACCTGGTAACGAGTACAACCGGCACCTATACAGTTACCTATTCATTTACGAATGGAACCTGCAGTAATACAACGACTACATCTGTTACGATTAACCCAATACCCAGCGCAACGATTTCCTATGCAGGCTCACCATATTGTGCAACTGGTACGGCTGCGGTTACACGCACCGGTACAGCGGGCGGTACATATACAGCTCCTGCAGGCGTTTCCATCACTGCTGCAACCGGTGCCATTAATCTGGCAGCGAGTACGCCGGGCACCTATACCATAACTTATAGTTTTACAACGGCTGGCTGCAGCAGTTCAACCACTGCATCCATTACCATTTCAGCACTTCCGGTAGCAACCATTGCCTATCCGGGTACACCTTACTGTAAGATCGGAACAGCTACTCCGACGCAAACCGGACAAGCGGGCGGAACGTATAGTTCAACCGCCGGATTGGTTATTAATTCATCTACCGGTGTAGTTAATCTGGTAACAAGCACGGCCGGTACGTATACAGTAACATACAGTTTTACAAATGGCACCTGTTCCAACACAACAACGGCCACCATCGTGATCACGGCAACGCCTACTGCAGCTATATCCTATCCGGGTTCACCCTATTGTCAGACAGGAACAGCCAATGTTACGAGAACAGGTCAGACTGGTGGAACCTATACATCCACTGCCGGCCTGGTTATCAATGCTGCGACCGGTGCAATCAATCTGGTTACCAGCACTCCGGGGACTTACACTGTTACTTACAGTTATAGCAATGCAGGTTGTACAGGATCTACAACCACCAATGTGACCATCATCAATGGATTGCCAACTGCGACCATATCTTATACCGGTTCGCCATTTTGTGCAACAGGTACAACAACACCAACGCAGACAGGTCAAGGTGGAGGAACTTATTCATCTGCTGCAGGACTCAGCATAACAGCTGCAACCGGCGTTATCAATCTGGCAACAAGTACGGCCGGAACGTATACCATTACTTATAGTTTCACCAATGGAACCTGTACCAATACCACCACCACATCGGTTACAGTAAAGGCACTGCCGACTGCAACCATCGCTTATAGCGGATCACCTTATTGTGCAACGGGTACGGCAACACCTACTTTAACCGGAACAGCCGGTGGAACCTATACGGCTCCCGCCGGCGTATCGATTACAGCAGCTACAGGCGCTATTAATCTGGCAGCCAGTACGCCGGGAACTTATACCATAACGTACTCTTTCACGGGTGGAGGTTGCAGCAATACAGCGACTGCCAATATTACGATCAACGCGATACCGACAGCAACCATAAATTATGCGCTGGCATCATATTGCGCAACAGGAACGGTTACTCCAACTCAAACAGGTGCAGCCGGTGGAACATATACTTCCGCTGCAGGACTGAGCATTAACGCGTCGACAGGTGTTATTAATCTCGCCGCCAGTTCCGCAGGAACCTATACTATAACCTATACATTCACGGTGGCAGGATGTACGAGTACCACAACAGATGTTGTAACCGTTACCGCACTTCCATCGGCAACGATATCTTATGGTGCTGCAGCTTATTGTGCAACCGGTACAGCCACTCCGACACAAACCGGAACTACCGGAGGAACATACAGTGCACCGGCAGGTGTCTCAATCACAGCAGGCACGGGTGTTATTAATCTGGCATCCAGTACACCGGGAACCTATACGGTTACTTATAGTTTCACCAATGGAACCTGCAGCAACACAGCAACTGCCAGCATCACGATCAATGCGATTCCGACTGCGACAATTAATTATGCCAATCCAAGTTATTGCGCAACTGGTACAGTAACGCCAACACAAACAGGAACAGCAGGCGGCACTTATTCTTCCACAGCAGGATTGAGCATTGCTGCCGGTACAGGTATTATTAACCTGGCAGCATCTACTGCAGGAACTTATACCATTACGTATACTTTCACTACGGCAGGTTGTACCAATACCGCTACGGATGTTGTGACAGTTACTGCTTTGCCAACCGCAACCATTTCATATCCTGGAACTCCATTTTGCGCCACAGGTACGGCAACTCCAACACAAACGGGAACAACTGGGGGTACTTATACAGCCCCCGCGGGTGTATCCATCACGGCAGGTACAGGTGTGATCAATCTCGCAACCAGTACACCGGGTACTTATCTGATCACTTACAGTTTTTCCAATGGAACCTGCAGTAATACGGCAACTACTTCAGTTACCATCAATGCGATACCTACTGCAACCATCAACTATCCAAATCCGACATATTGTGCTACCGGAACGGTAACACCGACACAAACAGGCACGGCGGGTGGAACTTATTCTTCGACTGCAGGGTTGTCCATTGCTGCAGGAACAGGCACCGTTAATCTGGCCACCAGTACGCCGGGTTCTTACACCATTACTTATACATTTACAAGCGCAGGTTGTACAAATACAACGACAGATGCAATAACCATTACGGCACTACCCACGGCAACCATTGCGTATACAGGTTCGCCGTTTTGCGCAACCGGTACAGTAACGCCAACACAAACAGGAACAGCGGGTGGTACTTATAGTTCAACAGCCGGATTGAGCATTACGGCTGCAACCGGTGTAATTAATTTATCAGCCAGTACAGCCGGTACCTATACGATCACATATACATTTTCAGGCGGTGGATGTAGCAATACCACCACAACCAGCATCACCATCAAAGCGCTTCCGACGGCAACCATTAATTATGCAGCTGCTACTTATTGTGCAACAGGCACCGTAACCCCCACGCAAACAGGAACAGCAGGCGGAACGTATTCATCCACTGCGGGCTTAAGCATAACTGCTGCAACGGGTGTAATCGACCTGGCCACCAGTACCCCGGGATCCTATACCATTACATATACTTTTAGCAGTGGAGGTTGTACCAATACGGCTACGGATGCGGTAACCATCACAGCGTTACCAACAGCTTCTGTTTCTTATGCAGGAAATCCTTATTGCGCAACAGGAACCGCTTCACCAACCGTAACCGGAACAACCGGCGGAACATATACAGCTCCGGCAGGCGTTTCCATTACGGCAGCAACCGGCGCAATTAATTTAGCAGCCAGTACACCAGGTACATATACAATTACTTACTCTTTCACCAGTGGAGGTTGCAGTAACACGACCACTGCATCCATTACCATTAACGCCCTGCCAACTGCAACGATAGCCTACAGCGGAAGTCCATATTGCGCAACGGGTACCGCTACAGTAACGCAAACTGGTCAGGCTGGCGGAACTTACACTGCACCCGGCGGCGTTTCTATTACAGCGGCAACGGGAGCGATCAATCTGGCAGCAAGCACACCGGGAACTTACACCATCACTTATACTTTCAGTAACGGCACCTGCAGTAAAACGGCAACTGCATCCGTTACCATCAATGCACTGCCAACCGCCAGCATCGCTTACACAGGAACTCCTTATTGTGTATTGGGAACGGCTACGGTTTCACAAACCGGACAAACAGGCGGGACTTATTCTGCACCGGCAGGTGTTTCTATTAATGCATCAACCGGTACAATTAATCTTCCCGCCAGTACACCGGGCACTTATACCATTACGTATAGTTTTACAAATGGAATTTGTGCCAATACAACGACGGCTTCCATTACGATCAATGCGTTCCCGACCGCGACGATTTCATATCCAAGTTCACCTTATTGCGCGACGGGATCTGCGCCTGTAACCCAAACAGGTCAGACAGGTGGCGTTTATAGTTCCACCGCCGGATTAAATATTTCTTCTACTACGGGAACGATTAATCTGGGAACCAGCACGCCGGGCACTTATACCGTTACGTATAGTTTTTCTCTGGGTGCGTGTTCAGGATCAACCACTACAACCGTAACCATCGTAAGTGGAAGTCTGGTTGCGACCATCAACTATCCGGGATCTCCATTTTGTCCGACTGGCACCGGCACAGTGATCCGCACAGGACAGACCGGCGGAACCTATAGTTCCGCCGCGGGGTTGAGTATTAATTCCTCAACAGGAGATATCAATCTGGCTGCAAGCACACCTGGCGCTTACACGATCACTTATGTTTTTTCCAATGGAACCTGCTCCAGTTCAACATCCACTTCGATCATCATCAATCCATATCCGACGGCAACGATTTCTTATGACGGTTCTCCTTACTGTGCTACGGGGACGGCAACCGTTACCAGATCGGGTCAGGGTGGTGGTACATATTCATCAACAGCCGGTCTGAGTATTACTGCTGCAACCGGAGCGATTAATCTGGCAGCCAGTACACCTGGAACCTATACCGTTACTTATAATTTCTCAAATGCCGGATGTAGTAACTCGACGACTGCTACGGTTGTGATCAATGCATTGCCGAATGCCAGCCTGGTATATGCCGGTTCGCCATACTGTGCAACCGGAACGGCGAGCCCGACAGTGACTGGTGCAACTGCTTTCGGATTCTTCTCTTCTACTGGTGGTTTGAGCATTGATATTTTTTCGGGTGTAATTGATCTGGCAGCGAGCACAGCAGGAACTTATACAGTTACGTATACATTTACGAACGGTACCTGCGGTAATACGGCTACGACAACTGTAAAAATCAATCCGCTTCCAACGGCTGCCATCAGCTATGCCGGTTCGCCTTATTGCGGAACAGGAACCGCGAATGTTACACAAACAGGACAGGCAGGTGGGACCTATGCGTCTACTGCCGGACTGAGTATAAATTCACTAACCGGTGCAATCAATTTGGGTGCGAGCTCCGCAGGAACTTATACAGTTACCTACAGCTTCACAAACGGAACCTGTGTAAATACAACCACTGCATCGGTTACGATTACTTCATTGCCGACAGCTACAATTAATTACGCAGGCAGTCCTTATTGCGCTACAGGCACGGCTACGGTTACACAGACCGGCGTTGGAGGTGGTACTTACAGTTCTACAGCGGGTTTGAGTATTACGGCAGCGACGGGAGATATTAATCTGGCAGCCAGTACAGCGGGAACCTATACGGTTACTTATTCTTTCACGAGCGGAAGCTGCAGCAATACAACCACCGCATCGGTTACGATTAAGGCACTTCCGACGGCAACGATCAATTATGCGCTGGCAAGTTATTGCGCTGCGGGAACGGTTACTCCGACACAAACAGGCACAGCCGGTGGTACGTACACATCAACAGCCGGCTTAAGCATTAATTCAGCTACAGGTGTAATTAATCTGGCGGGCAGTACGGCCGGAACCTATACCATTACTTATACATTCACCAATGCGGGTTGTACCAACACGGCAACAGATGTTGTAACGGTAACGGCACTTCCAACAGCTGCTATTTCATATGCGGGCACGCCTTATTGTGCAGCAGGAACAGCGACACCGACACAAACAGGCACCGCGGGTGGCACCTATACTTCAACAGCGGGATTAAATATTACAGCAGGCACGGGTGTTGTGAATCTGGTAACCAGTACACCGGGTACCTACACAGTTACATATTCATTTACGAGTGGCGGTTGCAGCAACACAACCACTGCACCGATTACGATCAATGCCATTCCAACTGCCACCATTAATTATGCCCTGGCAACATATTGTGCAACGGGTACGGTTACGCCAACGCAAACAGGACAGGCAGGTGGAACATATACTTCAACTGCAGGATTGAGCATCAATGGGGCAACAGGTACCATCAACCTCGCTGCCAGTACAGCTGGTTCGTACACGATCACTTATACTTTCAGCAATGCGGGTTGTACAAATACGGCAACCGATGTGGTAACAATTACAGCACTGCCAACGGCAACGATCACTTATGCCGGCAGTCCTTACTGCGCAACAGCTACAGCTACGCCCACACAAACAGGAACAGCGGGCGGAACATATACATCCACAGCGGGCTTAAATATTACAGCAGCAACGGGTGCTGTTAATTTAGCAACCAGTACACCGGGAACTTATACCGTTACGTATTCATTTACGAGTGGTGGCTGTAGCAATACAACGACAGCTCCCATTACCATCACGGCGCTGCCAACTGCAACGATCGCATATACCGGCTCACCATATTGTGCAACGGGCACAGCGACGCCCACGCAATCCGGACCTGCCGGAGGTACTTACACGGCACCGGCAGGTGTTTCGATTACAGCTGGTACCGGCGTTATTAATCTGGCCACGAGTACACCCGGTACTTACACCATTACATATTCATTCTCCAATGGAACATGCAGTAATACAGCAACTACTTCGATAACCATCAATGCGATTCCGACAGCGACCATTAATTACGCGAGTGCAACCTATTGTGCAACAGGAACGGTCACGCCTACGCAGACAGGGCAGGCGGGCGGAACATATACATCCACAGCGGGGCTTTCGATCAATGCGGCAACCGGCACGATCAATCTGGCGACGAGTACGCCTGGCAGTTATACGATCACTTATACATTTACCAGTTTGGGATGTACAGGTGCTACCACCGATGCGATTACGATCACCGCGCTTCCTGTAGCAACCATTTCATATGCCGGCACACCTTATTGTGCGACAGGAACAGCCACGCCAACACAGACGGGAACAATGGGTGGAACATATACTTCTACTGCCGGTCTAAATATAACTGCAGCAACCGGTGCAATCAATTTAGCTACCAGTACGCCCGGAACTTATACAGTTACTTATTCATTTACAAGTGGCGGTTGCAGCAATACAACAACAACATCTGTTACCATTACAGCTTTGCCTACCGCAACGATCGCTTATAGCGGTTCACCTTATTGTGCAACTGGTACAGCCACGCCAACACTGACAGGCACAACAGGCGGAACCTATAGTTCGACAGCGGGATTAAACATCACTGCGGGTACGGGTGCGATAAATTTGGCCACAAGCACACCAGGAACTTATACGGTTACTTATTCTTTTACGAGTGGTGGTTGCAGCAATACTACAACAGCATCTGTTACTATTACTGCTTTGCCAACTGCAACGATTGCCTATGGTGGTTCACCTTATTGTGCAACAGGCACGGCTACACCAACACAGACAGGAGTTGCGGGCGGAACATATAGTTCAACGGCAGGTTTAAATATTACCGCAGCAACCGGTGCAATTAATTTAGCTACCAGTACACCCGGAACTTATACAGTTACATATTCTTTCGCCAGTGGTGCGTGTAGTAACACAACAACCGCATCAATCACGATCAAGGCGCTTCCGGTTGCGACGATTAATTATCCCGGCTCACCCTATTGTGCAACGGGTACGGCTACACCAACGCTGACAGGAGTTGCAGGCGGAACATATAGTTCAACGGCAGGTTTAAATATTACTGCAGCAACCGGGGCAATTAATTTAGTTTCAAGCACACCTGGCACTTATACAGTTACCTATTCATTTACCAGTGGAGGCTGCAGTAATACAACAACTGCTTCGGTAACAATTACTGCTTTACCAACAGCGACCATTGCTTATACCGGCAGTCCATATTGCGCAACAGGAACAGCAACTCCGACACAGTCAGGAACAGCGGGTGGAACATATACCTCTACTGCAGGTTTAAATATTACAGCAGCAACCGGTGCAATTAATTTGGCAACTAGCACACCGGGTACATACACAGTAACTTATTCCTTTACCAGTGGTGGTTGCAGCAATACAACAACTGCTTTGATAACGATTGCCGCATTGCCAACAGCAACCATCGATTATGCAGGAAGCCCATATTGTGCAACCGGAACTGCCACGCCAACCCAAACAGGAACAGCCGGTGGAACGTATACAGCACCGGCAGGTGTTTCGATAAACGCAGGTACGGGAGATATCAATCTCACAACCAGCACACCTGGCACCTATACGATTACTTATAGTTTCAGTAACGGAACCTGCAGCAATACAACAACCGCTTCCATCACCATAAAGGCACTTCCGGTTGCCAGCATAAATTATGCTGGAAGTCCTTATTGCGCTACAGGTATAGCAACGCCAACGCAAACCGGCACAGCAAGCGGAACATATTCATCCACCGCGGGATTAAATATTATAGCAGGAACGGGTGTGATTAATTTGGCCACGAGCACACCGGGAACTTATACAGTAACGTATTCATTTACGAGTGGTGGTTGTAGCAATACAACAACAGCTTCCGTAACGATAACTGCTTTGCCAACAGCAACGATTGCTTACCCGGGGTCGCCTTATTGCGCTACGGGTACCGCAACGCCAACCATTACCGGGACAACCGGTGGAACTTATTCATCAACAGCAGGATTGAATATAGCAGCCGCAACGGGTGTCGTGAATCTGGTAACCAGTACGCCTGGAACCTATACGATTACGTATTCATTCACTGCCGGCGCATGCAGTAATACAACAACTGCTTCTATCACCATCAAAGCCCTTCCGGTTGCAACCATTGCATATCCGGGTTCACCTTATTGTGCGACAGGCACAGCTACTCCAACGCAGACAGGAACAGCAGGTGGAACATATAGTTCCACTGCGGGACTGAATATTACGGCCGGAACAGGTGTTGTTAATCTGGTGACCAGTACACCTGGCATTTATACGGTTACTTACTCTTTCACAAGCGGAGGATGTAGCAACACAACAACAGCGTCCATCACCATCAATGCGCTTCCTGTTGCCACCATTGCATATCCGGGATCACCCTATTGTGCAACAGGAACAGCAACACCTACATTAACGGGCACAGCAGGGGGCACTTATACTTCCACTGCCGGTTTGAATATCGCTGCGGCAACAGGCGTTGTTAATCTCGTGACCAGTACGCCTGGCACTTACACCGTTACATATAGCTTTACAAGTGGTAGTTGCAGTAATACAACAACTGCACCCATTACCATCAGTGCACTACCGACAGCAACTATAGCGTACCCTGGTTCGCCTTTTTGTGCGACCGGCACCGGAACGCCAACCATTACAGGAACAGCGGGTGGAACATTCACAGCACCGGCAGGCGTATCGATCACGGCCGCAACCGGAGCAATCAATCTGGCGACCAGTGCACCAGGCACATATACCATCACTTATACTTTTGCTAACGGTGGCTGTAGCAATACTACGACTGCCTCTGTAACCATTAACGCACTGCCGACTGCAACGATTACTTATGCAGGCAGTCCTTATTGCGCAACAGGCACAGCAACGCCCACACAAACCGGCACTGCAGGCGGTACTTATACAGCGCCAGCGGGTGTTTCAATTACACCAGCGACGGGTGCGATTAATTTAGCAGCGAGTACGCCGGGTACTTATACAATTACATATTCGTTCACCAGCGGAGGTTGCAGCAATACAACAACAGGATCTGTTACGATCAATGCACTGCCAACGGCGACGATTTCGTATGCAGGTTCGCCCTATTGCGCAACGGGCACAGCGACTCCAACACAAACAGGTACTGCAGGCGGAACGTATACAGCACCAGCGGGTGTTTCCATTATTGCGGCAACTGGTGTTATCAATTTAGCAACCAGCACACCGGGAACTTATACGGTCACTTATTCATTCAGTAACGGAACATGCAGCAATACAACCACTGCATCCGTAACCATCAATGCACTTCCAACAGCAACCATTAACTATGCAGGTTCGCCTTATTGTGCAACGGGCACGGCCACTCCGACACAAACCGGAACGGCAGGTGGAACGTTTAGTTCAACTGCGGGATTAAATATCACGGCGGGAACCGGTGTGATCAATTTAGCTACCAGTACGCCCGGAACTTATACAGTCACTTATTCGTTTACGAGTGGCGGTTGCAGCAATACAACGACCGCTTCTGTAACGATTACGGCGCTGCCGGTGGCGACGATTAACTACCCGGGAAGTCCTTATTGCGCTACCGGAACCGCAACACCAACACAAACAGGAACGGCGGGTGGAACTTACACGGCACCGGCTGGCGTTTCTATCAATGCAGGTACAGGAGATATCAATCTCGCTACGAGCACGCCCGGAACGTATACGATTACTTATTCTTTCACCAGCGGAAGTTGTGCCAACACAACAACTGCAAGTGTTACAATCAAAGCACTTCCGACTGCAACCATTAATTATGCAGGCAGTCCTTATTGTGCTACCGGAACGGCAACGCCAACACAAACCGGAACAGCGGGTGGAACATATGCATCGACGGCTGGGCTGAATATTACAGCAGCAACCGGCGTTGTCAATCTGGTAACCAGTACACCTGGAACATATACAGTAACTTATTCATTTACCAGTGGTGGATGTAGTAATACGACAACAGCCAATATTACCATCAATGCATTACCAACAGCTACGATTGCCTACACAGGTTCTCCTTATTGCGCAACGGGAACGGCTGCGCCAGTTCAAACCGGAACCTCTGGCGGAACGTATAGTTCAACTGCGGGATTAAACATCACAGCAGGAACGGGTGCTATTAATTTGGCAACGAGCACAGCCGGAACATATACAGTTACTTATTCTTTTACAAGTGGCGGATGCAGCAACACTACAACAACTTCTGTAACGATTACTGCTTTGCCGGTCGCGACGATTAATTATGCGGGCAGTCCTTATTGTGCTACCGGAACAGCGACTGTTACACGTACAGGAGTTGCAGGCGGAACATATACAGCGCCTGCCGGCGTTTCCATTACGGCAGCAACAGGAGATATTGATCTCGCCGCCAGCACACCAGGTACTTACACCATTACATATTCTTTCAGTAACGGAACCTGCAGCAATACAACTACAGCTTCTGTTACCATCAAAGCTTTACCTACCGCAACCATTGGTTATCCGGGAAGTCCCTATTGCGCAACAGGTACAGCCACACCAACCCAAACAGGAACGGCGGGTGGAACATATGCATCAACAGCGGGATTAAATATCACGGCGGCCACCGGTGTTATCAACTTAGCAACGAGCACACCTGGAACATACACAGTTACTTACTCATTTACCAGTGGTGGTTGCAGCAATACGACGACAGCTTCTGTAACGATTACTTCTTTACCGACAGCGACGATTAATTATGCGGGCAGTCCTTACTGCGCAACGGGTACAGCCACGGTTACACAAACCGGTGTTGCAGGTGGCACATACAGTTCAACAGCAGGTTTAAGTATTACGGCAGCTACCGGAGATATCAATCTGGCTGCCAGCACAGCGGGAACCTATACGGTTACCTATAGTTTCACGAGCGGAAGTTGCAGCAATACAACCACCGCATCGGTTACAATAAAAGCACTTCCGACGGCAACGATCAATTATGCCCTGGCAACTTATTGCGCAACCGGAACGGTTACACCAACGCAAACAGGAACGGCCGGCGGCACATACACATCGACAGCGGGATTGAGCATCAATTCAGCTACGGGTGTAATTAATCTGGCGGGCAGTACAGCAGGAACCTATACAATTACTTATACATTTACCAATGCGGGTTGTACCAACACAGCAATCGATGTTGTTACGGTAACGGCGTTGCCAACAGCTGCTATTTCATATGCCGGCACACCATACTGTGCAACAGGAACAGCTACACCGACCCAGACAGGAACAGCGGGTGGAACATATACATCAACAGCGGGATTAAATATTACAGCGGGTACGGGAGTTGTTAATCTGGTAACCAGTACGCCGGGTACCTACACAGTTACTTATTCATTTACGAGTGGCGGCTGCAGCAATACAACCACGGCACTGATTACGATCAATGCTTTACCGGTTGCAACGATTGCGTATGCAGGAAGTCCATATTGTGCAACAGGTACAGCGACACCGACGCAGACAGGCACATCAGGTGGCACTTATGCTGCACCGGCTGGTGTATCTATTACAGCAGCAACAGGAGCAATCGATCTGGCGGCAAGCACACCGGGCACTTATACGGTTACTTATTCATTCAGTAATGGTACTTGCAGTAGCACCACTACGGCAAGTATTACGATCAATGCATTACCGGTAGCAACGATTGTATATGCAGGATCTCCATATTGTGCAGGCGGAACAGCGACGGTTACCAGAACAGGTCAGGCAGGCGGAACATATACAGCACCTGCAGGTGTGAGTATTAATTCTGCGACGGGAGATATCAATTTAGCAACAAGTACAGGCGGTACGTATACGGTTACTTATAGTTTCACGAACGGCACCTGCAGCAATACGGCAACGACCAGTGTTACGATCAACGCCGTACCACTGGCAACGATTACTTATGCGGGAAGTCCTTATTGTGCAACGGGTACAGCGACGGTCACGCAGACAGGCCAGGCCGGCGGAACCTATAGTTCAACAGCGGGACTGAATATCAATGCAGCGACAGGAGCTGTTAACCTGGTCACGAGTACGCCGGGAACTTATACAGTTACCTATGCATTTGGAAGTGGCGTGTGCAGTAACTCGACAACGGGATCTATCACGATCAATGCGCTGCCGACGGCAACGATAGCTTACGGAGGAAGTCCTTATTGTGCAACGGGCACGGCGACACCGACACAGACGGGAACAGCGGGTGGAACGTATACGGCACCGGCAGGAGTTTCGATCACAGCAGCTACCGGAGTTATTAACCTTGCCACAAGCACACCGGGAACTTATACCATAACTTATTCATTCAGCAACGGAACCTGCAGCAACACAACCACTGCTTCTGTTACCATCAATGCATTGCCAACAGCTACGATTGCATACGCTGGAAGTCCATATTGCCCTACTGGTACTGCAACTGTTACCCAGACGGGAACCACAGGCGGAACATATACTGCACCAGCTGGTGTTTCTATCATAGCCGGAACAGGTGCCATTAATTTATCAACCAGTACGCCGGGTACATATCTGATTACATATAGTTTCACAAATGGAACTTGCAGTAGCACCACGACTGGCTCAATTACAATCAACGGACCGCCAACGGCTGTTATAAACTATGCAGGCAGTCCATATTGCGCAACAGGTACTGCGACCGTTACGCAAACAGGGCAGGCCGGTGGTACCTACACGGCACCGGCAGGCGTTTCTATCAATGCGGGAACCGGAGACATCAATCTCGCAACCAGCACCCCGGGTACATATACAATTACTTACAGTTTTTCCAATGGCGTATGCAGCAACACAACGACTGCTTCAATAACGATCAAGGCACTTCCAACGGCAACGATTGCTTATGCAGGCTCCCCATATTGTGCAACCGGAACGGCCACGCCGACACAAACCGGAACAGGTGGCGGAACTTATGCTTCAACAGCTGGATTAAACATTACAGCAGCAACCGGTGCGATTAACTTAGCTACCAGCACTCCTGGAACATATACAGTCACCTATTCTTTCACCAGCGGTGGTTGCAGTAATACAACAACAGCATCGATTACCATCAATGCTTTACCAACGGCAACCATTGCATATGCAGGTAGTCCTTATTGCGCAACAGGCACTGCAACTCCAACTCAAACCGGAACAGCGGGTGGAACATATACTGCGCCAGCCGGTGTTTCTATTACAGCTGCGACAGGTGTCGTCAATTTAACTGCCAGTACTCCGGGAACTTATACAGTTACATATACTTTTACAAGCGGCGGCTGTAGTAATACAGCAACAGCTTCTATTACCATCAAAGCACTTCCGGTTGCGACGATTAACTATGCCGGCTCGCCTTATTGCGCAACTGGAACTGCTACACCAACTCTAACGGGAACTGCAGGTGGAACATATACCGCACCGGCAGGTGTTTCAATAACAGCGGCAACAGGTGTAATCAATCTGGCCACCAGCACGCCGGGTACATATACAGTAACTTATTCATTTACGAGTGGTGGTTGCAGTAACACAACAACAGCGAGTGTTACCATCAATGCATTTCCAACAGCAACTATAAACTATGCAGGAAGCCCTTATTGTGCAACGGGTACAGCTACCGTAACACAAACCGGAACAACTGGTGGAACGTATACGGCACCTGCCGGAATATCCATCAATGCCGGCACGGGCGATATCAACCTGGCAACGAGCACACCGGGAACATATACGATCACTTATTCATTTAGTAACGGAACCTGCAGCAATACCACAACAGCATCCGTTACCATCAATGCACTGCCAACTGCAACCATCAGTTATGCAGGCTCACCTTATTGTGCAACCGGCACCGCAACACCAGCCATTACAGGCACAACCGGTGGAACATTTACCGCTCCGGCAGGGGTTTCCATTACAGCTGCTACCGGCGTTATAGATCTGTCAGCAAGTACACCCGGCACATATACAATTACGTATTCGTTTGCCAGTGGCGGTTGCAGCAATTCCACCACGGCGTCTGTTACAATCAAAGCACTTCCGGTTGCTACCATTGCATATACTGGCTCACCCTATTGTGCAACGGGAACTGCAAACCCAACCCAAACAGGAACAACGGGTGGAGCGTATACTTCTACAGCAGGATTGAACATTAATGCCGGAACAGGCGCGATCAATTTAACAACCAGTACTCCTGGAACATATACAGTTACTTATACTTTCACCAGCGGAGGTTGTGCAAATACAACAACTGCCAGTGTTACAATCAATGCACTTCCGGCAGCAACGATCTCCTATCCGGGAAATCCTTATTGTGCAACCGGAACTGCTACACCTACTCAAACCGGCATAGCGGGTGGAACATACACGGCACCGGCTGCTGTATCAATCAATGCGGGTACGGGAGACATCGATCTCACCGCCAGCACCCCTGGAACTTATACGATCACTTATTCATTCAGCAATGGAACCTGTAGCAGCACTACCACAGCATCTGTAACAATTAATGCACTGCCCATAGCAACGATTGCCTATACGGGCTCACCTTATTGTGCAACTGGTACCGCCACGCCGACGCAAACCGGAACGGCAGGCGGAACTTATACCTCTACAGCGGGATTGAACATTACGGCCGTAACCGGTGTGATTAATTTGTCGACCAGTACACCGGGAACCTATACGGTTACTTATTCATTCACGAGTGGTGGCTGCAGCAACACAACAACAACATCCGTCACCATCAATGCGCTTCCTGTAGCAACGATTTCATATCCGGGCAGCCCTTATTGTGCAACCGGTACGGCAGCGGTTACGCAAACCGGTACGACCGGTGGAACATTTACTGCTCCGGCTGGTGTTTCGATTAATGCAGGGACCGGAGATATCAATCTCTCGGGCAGTACGCCGGGAACTTATACGATTACGTATACATTCAGCAACGGCACCTGCAGCAACACAGCTACGGCATCTGTTACGATCAAAGCACTTCCAACAGCAACCATCAACTATGCAGGTTCGCCTTACTGTGCAACGGGCATCGCTTCACCAACCATAACAGGAACAGCAGGCGGAACATATACATCAACAGCTGGATTAAATATTAATGCAGCTACGGGGGACATTAATCTCGTTACCAGTACGCCGGGGACTTATACGGTTACCTACTCATTCACCAGTGGCGGATGCAGCAACACAACGTCTGCTTCTGTTACTATAAATGCATTGCCAACCGCATCCATTGCGTATGCCGGAAGCCCCTACTGTGCAACCGGTACTGCTGCTCCGACCCAGACTGGAACAACAGGCGGAACGTATAGTTCAACGGCTGGATTAAATATTACTGCCGGAACCGGTGTGATCAATCTCGCAACAAGCACACCAGGATCTTATACAGTTACCTATTCGTTTACGAGTGGAGGTTGCAGCAATACGACAACTGCTTCTGTTACTATTACTGCTTTGCCGACAGCAACGATTGCTTATGGTGGTTCACCATATTGTGCAACGGGCATCGCTTCGCCAACATTAACAGGAACTGCTGGTGGAACTTATACTGCTCCGGCTGGTGTTTCCATCAATGCGGGCACAGGAGATATAAATCTTGCGACTAGTACGCCGGGGACATACACGATTACTTATTCTTTCAGTAACGGCTCCTGCGCGAACACAACAACTGCACCGATTACAATCAATGTGCTTCCAACTGCAACGATTGCCTATTCAGGAAGTCCTTATTGTTTAACGGGAACGGCTACACCAACACAAACCGGAACAGCGGGCGGAACGTATACAGCACCAGCAGGCGTATCCATCGCAGCAGCTACCGGTGTCATTGATTTGGCAGCGAGCACGGCGGGTACTTATACAATAACATATAGTTTCACAAGTGGTGGATGTGCCAACACAACAACTGCTTCGATTGCAATCAATGCCCTTCCGACGGCTGCGATTGCATATACGGGCAGTCCATACTGCGCAACCGGAACAGCAACCGTAACGTTGACAGGCGTTGCAGGCGGAACCTTTACTGCTCCGGCAGGCGTGACAATAGATGTCTCAACAGGTGACATTAATCTGCTTACCAGTACACCGGGCACATACACCATTACATATGGTTTCACTAACGGCAGCTGCAGTAACTCAACCACCACTTCAATAAAAATCAACCCGCTCCCGGTTGCCAATATTTCTTATGCTTCTGCACCTTTCTGTGCCATTGGTACGGCAACTGTTACCAGGACAGGCACAGCGGGTGGAACTTATTCTGCACCGGCAGGTGTTTCCATTTCAGCTGCAACCGGTGATATCAACCTGACCGCCAGCACGCCAGGCACATACACCATTACTTACAATTTCACCAATGGTACCTGCAGTAACACTGCGACCACCAACATTACCATCAATGTATTACCGGTAGCAACGATCTCATATCCGGCAAATCCATATTGCGCAACTGGTTTTGCAACACCTGTGCAAACAGGTCAAACAGGTGGTACTTATTCTGCATCACCCGCGATTTCAATTAATCCGTCATCGGGCGCCATCAATCTGGCAGCCAGTACACCCGGAACATATACCATTGCCTATACCTATACAAACGGTATCTGCAGTGCCCAGACAACGACCTCTGTTACGATCGACGCTTTACCTGTTGCAACGATAGCTTATGGAGGAAGTCCATATTGTGCAACGGGTACAGCGACGCCGACGCAGACAGGTACATCAGGTGGCACTTATACAGCACCGGCAGGGGTGTCTATTACAGCGTCAACAGGAGCAATCGATCTGGCGGCAAGCACACCGGGAACCTATACGGTTACATATTCCTTCAGCAACGGAACCTGCAGTAATACGACTACGGGAAGTATTACGATCAATGCCACACCAACGGCAACGATTGTATATACAGGATCTCCTTATTGCGCAGGGGGAACAGCTACGGTTACCAGAACCGGTCAGGCGGGTGGAACGTACACAGCCCCTGCAGGCGTGAGTATTAATTCTGCGACGGGAGATATCAATTTGGCAGCGAGCACCGGCGGAACCTATACCGTTACTTATAGTTTCACAAACGGAACCTGCAGCAATACGGCCACGACGAGTGTTACGATCAATGCGGTACCACTGGCAACGATTACCTATGCAGGAACTCCATATTGTGCAACGGGCACAGCAACGGTCACGCAGACTGGTCAGGCAGGTGGAACTTACAGTTCAACAGCGGGACTGAATATCAATGCAGCAACAGGTGCTGTTAACCTGGTGACGAGCACACCGGGCACCTATACAGTTACCTATGCCTTTGGAAGTGGCGTGTGCAGCAACTCGACCACAGGATCCATTACGATCAACGCACTGCCGACGGCAACGATAGCTTACGGAGGAAGTCCTTATTGCGCAACGGGCACGGCGACGCCGACCCAGACGGGAACAACGGGTGGAACCTATACATCCACTGCCGGATTAAGTATAGCGTCTGCAACGGGCATTATCAATCTGGCAACGAGCACACCTGGAACTTATACGATTACCTATTCATTCAGCAATGGTACCTGCAGCAACACAACCACTGCAAATGTTACCATCAATGCATTACCAACCGCAATAATAAATTATGCGGGATCACCTTATTGTGCGACGGGAACTGCCACTCCGACCCTGACTGGTGTAGCGGGTGGAACTTATAGTTCAACTGCGGGATTAACCATAGCAGCCGGAACAGGAATTATAAACCTGGCAACCAGTACTACCGGAACTTATACTGTTACTTATTCATTTACAAGTGGTGCCTGCAGCAATACAACAACTGCTTCCGTTACCATTACAGCATTGCCAACGGCAACCATCAGTTACGCAGGTTCTCCATATTGCGCGACCGGAACCGCCACACCGGCCATCACAGGAACCACAGGAGGAACATTCACGGCACCGGCAGGCGTTTCAATCAATGCAGGAACGGGAGATATCAATCTGGCATCAAGCACACCGGGAACCTATACCGTTACTTATTCATTCACCAGCGGTGCATGCAGCAATACGACGACTGCATCTATAACAATCAATGCACTTCCAACGGCAACGATCGCATATGTTGGGTCTCCTTATTGTGCGACGGGCACGGCCACACCAACGCAAACCGGAACGGCCGGTGGAACATATACGTCTGTCGCAGGACTGAATATTACAGCCGGTACCGGAGTGATCGATCTTTCGACGAGCACGCCTGGCACCTATACGGTTACTTATTCATTTACGAGTGGCGGTTGCAGTAACACGACGACTGCTTCCGTTACCATCAATGCATTACCGGCTGCAACCATTAATTATGCTGGAAATCCATACTGCGCCACAGGGACAGCAACGGTAACTCAAACCGGCATTGCAGGTGGAACTTATACTGCACCGGCTGCTGTGGTGATCAATGCAGGTTCAGGCGATATTAATCTTGCGGCAAGCACACCGGGAACTTATACAGTTACGTATTCTTTCACCAGCGGTGGATGTAGTAATACAACCACTGCATTGATAACCATTAATGCACTTCCAGCCGCAACGATAAATTATGCAGGAAGTCCTTATTGCGCAACCGGAACCGCAACGCCAACCGTCACGGGAACAACAGGAGGAACATTCACCGCGCCGGCAGGTATTTCTATAGCCGCTGCGACGGGTGTGATCGATCTCGCAATCAGTACTCCGGGTACATATACAATTACTCATTCATTCGCCAGTGGCGGATGCAGCAACACGACAACTGCATTGATTACCATCAATGCTTTACCAACGGCAACCATTGCATATGCAGGTAGTCCTTATTGCGCAACAGGCACTGCAACTCCAACTCAAACCGGAACCAGCGGTGGAACATATACTGCGCCAGCCGGCGTTTCAATTAATGCGGCTACAGGAGATATCAATCTCGCAGGCAGTACGCCGGGTACATTCACAATTACTTATTCATTTACGAGTGGTGGTTGCAGCAATACAACCACTGCATCTGTAACCATCAATGCATTACCAACGGCAACGATTGCTTACGCTGGTTCACCGTATTGCGCAACTGGAACAGCAACTCCAACTCAGGCAGGAACAAGCGGTGGAACCTATACGGCACCAGTGGGAGTTATATTGAATGCAGGAACAGGAGACATCGATCTCGCAGCCAGTACGCCGGGAACTTATACAATCACCTATTCATTTACCAACGGAACATGTAGCAATACAGCCACTGCTTCTGTAACCATCAACGCACTGCCGACAGCAACGATAAATTATGCAGGCAGTCCATATTGTGCAGCCGGCACCGCCACGCCAACACAAACAGGAAATAGTGGCGGAACTTATACGGCACCAGCGGCTGTTGCCATCAACGCCGGTACGGGAGCCATAGATCTCGCAGCAAGTATACCCGGAACGTATACCGTCACCTATTCATTCAGTAATGGCACCTGCAGTAACACAACGACTGCTTCTGTTACCATCAATGCATTACCGACATCAACGATAAATTATGCGGGAAGTCCTTATTGCGCAACGGGTACAGCTGCTGTAACGCAAACCGGAACAGCCGGTGGAACGTATACGGCGCCCGCTGGTGTATCGATCAATGCAGGCACCGGCGATATCAATCTGTCATCCAGCACACCGGGAACTTATATCGTTACGTACAGTTTCACCAGCGGAGGTTGCAGTAATACAACAACAGCATCTGTTACGATCAATGCACTTCCAACGGCAACGATTGCGTATGCGGGTTCGCCCTATTGCGCCACAGGCACAGCAACTGTAACTCAAACCGGAGTCACAGGTGGAACTTATACGGCAGCTGCAGGCATTATCATTAATGCCGGTACGGGAGACATCAATCTGTCAACCAGTACACCTGGAACATATGTAGTTACATATAGTTTCACCAGCGGAGGCTGTTTCAATACGACGACCACAAATATTACCATCAATGCGCTTCCAACGGCGGCGATCTCCTATGCAGGTAGTCCTTATTGTGCAACCGGCACGGCGAATGTTACACAAACAGGAACCGCAGGCGGCACTTACACTGCACCTGCGGGAGTTGTCATCAATGCAGTTACAGGCGATATTGATCTGGCCACAAGTACACCGGGAACCTATACGATTACCTATTCATTCAGTAATGGAACCTGCAGCAATACCACAACAGCATCTGTTACCATCAATGCACTGCCAACTGCAACCTTCAGTTATGCAGGCTCACCTTATTGTGCAACCGGAACAGCAACTGTTACACAAACAGGCACAACCGGTGGAACTTACACGGCACCGGCTGCAGTATCGATCAATGCAGGCACAGGTGATATCAATCTAACCACGAGCACTCCCGGAACATATACTATAACTTACTCATTCAGCAATGGAACATGCAGTAATACAACAACTACCTCTGTCAGGATCAATGCGCTGCCAACAGCAACAATAAATTACGCGGGCAGTCCATATTGCGCCACAGGTACGGCGACCGTTACCCAAACAGGAACGACCGGTGGCACCTATACTTCCACTGCGGGATTAAATATAAATGCCGCTACGGGCGCGATTAATATGGCGACCAGCACACCGGGTACCTATACAGTGACGTACAACTTTACGAACGGAACCTGCAACAACAGCACGACGGCATCGGTAACCATTATTACAACGCCAACGGTTGTTATCACCAATCCTCCTGCTGTTTGTACACCTGCTACAGTTGATCTGACTGGAGCTTCGGTTACTGCCGGTAGTACAGCAGGGCTTACGTATACATATTTTACAGATGCAACGGCAACAACTGTTCTTACTAATCCGAATGCAGTGGCACTCAGTGGAACCTACTATATAAAAGGATCTGCAGGTTCAGGATGTTTCGATATTCAGCCGGTT
>Ga0206961_1026_pt1 | contig 39867 bp, 32 predicted proteins | sample Alteio_BWOrgHeat_30_FD_153238 | JGI IMG/M metagenome (GOLD analysis project Ga0206961, IMG submission 153238) | Enriched cells from forest soil in Barre Woods Harvard Forest LTER site, Petersham, Massachusetts, United States -... | ecosystem: Environmental > Terrestrial > Soil > Temperate forest >...
CCTGTTAGTCATGAGCCTCGCATACAGCAATTACACGATGACCTCGTAAAGTTTGGCCATCATCCCTTTTATTTACCAATAGCTATCAAGCTTGACGAGTCTGATATGCCAAACAGTAAATGTATACGTTGCAGTACCTGTGATGGATTCCCTTGTATGGTGCATGCTAAAAGTGATGCAGATATTAATTGTACACGCCCGGCTTTAAATGACAATGTTACTTTATTAAGGAATTTCAAAGTAACCAAGCTCGTTACTAACGCTGACGGCACCACGATAGATTATGTGATGGGTGAATACAACGGCGAAATAGTTGGATACAAGGCAGACATCGTTGTTGTATCCTGCGGAGCGGTTAACTCAGCCGTTTTATTATTGAACAGCGCTAATGATAAACATCCGAATGGTTTAGCAAACGGCAGCGACCAGGTGGGCAGAAATTTTATGAAGCATTTGAATGAAGCAATGTTGGCGATCAGCAGTAAACCTAATCCAACAAAGTTTCAAAAGACAATGGCGGTAAATGATTATTACTGGGGCGATAAAGAGTACAAATTCCCAATGGGGCATGTGCAAATGTTGGGCAAGTCTGATAAATACCAGTTGGAACCTGATGCGCCGTTTTTTACACCGAACAAGGTATTGGATGAAATGGCAACACACTCGGTAGATTGGTGGATGACTGGTGAAGACCTCGCTGATTCTGACAATAGAGTGCGTGTGATCGACGGACAAATACATTTAGATTATAAAGAAAATAATACTGAAGGCTTTCAAAGATTAATTAAAACATGGAAAGATGTTTTGGTTAAAGTAGATGCAGCAGAAAGCTTTTTACACTACGGCGTAAATATTCGTAAAAGAATCCCTTTATCAGGTATTGCGCACCAGGTTGGTACAACAAGAATGGGCACTGATCCAAAAACCTCTGTTGTTGATACCAATTGCAAAGCACATGAAGTAGATAATTTATACATTGTGGATGGCAGTTTTTTCCCATCGATCGGTGCGGTAAACCCATCACTAACAATTATGGCTAATGCCTTACGCGTTGGTGATCATTTGCTGGAAAGAATGAAATAGTTTTTTATAATAGGCTCTAACAAAATTAATTTACATGAATCCCAATCCAAAATTAAAGGGCCAGTCTGCATTGGTAACCGGCGCCAATAGCGGCATCGGAAAAGCAGTCGCCATTTCGTTGGCAAATGATGGCGCTAATGTTGTTGTCAATTACGTTGCACACCCCGAAGACGCGCAAGCAGTTGTTGATACCATAAAAGCAAATGGCGGAAATGCGATCGCCCTGCAGGCAGATGTAAGCAATGAAACGCAGGTGAAAGCGATGTTCCAGGAAATGTACAAAGCATTTGGCACCATTGATATTTTAGTCAATAACGCCGGTCTGCAACAAGATTCGCCATTTGAAAAAATGACCCTGGCACAATGGCAATTGGTGATCAATGTAAATTTAACAGGACAGTTTTTATGCGCGCGCGAAGCGGTAATAGAATTTTTACGCAGAGGACCAGTGCCCGAAAGAAGCAGGGCGACAGGAAAAATAATTTGCATGAGCAGTGTGCACGAAGTAATTCCATGGGGTGGCCATGTAAATTATGCTACCAGCAAAGGAGGCATCATGATGTTAATGAAAAGCATGGCGCAGGAATTAGCACCTAAAAAAATAAGAGTAAATAGCATCGGTCCCGGTGCTATACAAACACCTATTAATACATCAGCATGGTCTACACCGGAAGCGCTAAATAGTTTACTGACATTAATCCCTTACAATCGGATTGGAGAACCCGAAGATATTGGTAACTTAGCGGCGTGGCTGGCAAGTGATGAATCTGATTACATAACCGGTACCACTGTTTTTTGTGATGGTGGTATGACTTTATATCCGGGATTTTCAACTAATGGTTAAATTATGAGTGACAAAAATATAACGGCAGAGCAAAGGCGGATAAATGAAAATAAAGAAAAGGATGTTCCGTTAGAAAAATGGGGGCCTTATTTAAGTGAAAGACAATGGGGAACGGTGAGAGAAGATTACAGTGCCGGCGGAGACGCATGGAACTATTTATCTCACGACCAGGCAAGAAGCCGCGTGTACAGATGGGGAGAAGATGGACTGGCGGGCATTTCAGACTACATGCAAAATCTTTGCTTTTCTGTTGCTTTATGGAACGGAAAAGATACTATTTTAAAAGAGCGTTTATTCGGCTTATCTAACGGCCAGGGTAATCATGGTGAAGACGTAAAAGAATTGTATTATTATTTGGATAATGTTCCCACACATTATTACATGAAGTACCTGTATAAATATCCACAACAAGCTTTTCCTTATCAGGATATTATTAATAAAAACAGGAGCCTCTCGAAAAATGTACCTGAGTATGAATTATTAGATACCGGCATTTTTAAAGACAATAAATATTTTGATGTATATGTGGAGTATGCAAAAAATAGCAGCGAAGATATTTTTATCAAAATAGATATTGTGAACCGTGGTACGGATGCTGCCCCAATAACAGTACTACCTACTTTGTGGTTTAGGAACAGGTGGCAGTTCGATGCTGCAACACCGAAACCATCCATTCAGTGGATCAGCAACAGCGAATTAAAAACTACACATGAGCCGATAGGTGAACACCATTTATATTTCAGAGGCGCGGGACAAATATTAATTACAGAAAACGAAACAAATACAGAACGCGTTTTAGGCAGAACAAATATTACACCTTATGTAAAAGATGCTTTTCATGATTCTGTTATTTCCGGGAAGAATACCGATGCATTGATCAAGAAAAGAGAAGGGACCAAAGTCGCACCTGTTTACAGATTAACGATCGAAGGCGGCGCTTCCAAACAAATTTACCTGCGCCTCACCAATGAAGCAACTGATACTCCTTTTGCGGAAGGCTTCGAAGGAATTTTTGATCAGCGCAAAAAAGAAGCCGATGAATTTTATGCTTCCATCTTGCCGCCAGGCACAAGCGATGACCTGGCGAATATTCAAAGGCAGGCTTTTGCCGGTTTATTGTGGAGCAAACAATACTATCATTATGATGTGGAAAAATGGATGAGCACCAGTGATGGTGTAACCCCATTATCACCTGAAAGATTAGAGGGTCGCAATCATGAATGGAAATATTTAAAAAATCAGGATGTTATTTTAATGCCTGATAAATGGGAATACCCCTGGTATGCCGCATGGGACACAGCTTTTCACTGTATCGCCATCGCTCCTATTGACCCTACATTTGCAAAAGGACAATTGATTTTGCTGATGCGCGAATGGTACATGAATCCTTATGGACAAATACCTGCATACGAATGGAACTTCAGTGATGTAAATCCTCCTGTACACGCGTTTGCTGCATTGGGTGTTTACCGTGCAGAAAAAGATGCAACCGGCAAGGGTGATATACAATTCTTAAAACGTATTTTCCAAAAACTGATCATCAACTTTACCTGGTGGGTAAACAGAAAAGATGCGAGCGGTAATAATATTTTTGAAGGTGGTTTCCTGGGCTTGGATAATATCGGTGTATTTAACCGCAGCATTCAATTACCGGATCAGATCGCATTGGAGCAAGCAGATGGTACCAGCTGGATGGGCATGTATGCTCTGAACATGTTAGATATCGCTTTGGAAATTGCTTTGACAGATGATGCATTTGAAGATACTGCTACAAAATTCTATGAACACTTTGTATTGATAGCAGACGCCTTGAACGAATTGAATTTGTGGAACAGCGAAGATAATTTCTTCTATGATGTACTTTGCCTGAAAGGCAAGCTACCCGCAGCTTTAAAAGTCCGCTCGATCGTTGGTGTTGCTCCCGTGTTTGCTGTATCAATCATCAGTAAATATAGTATGGATAAGCTAAGCGATTTTGCGCGCCGTACTGCCTGGTTTGATAAGTACCGTATTTATAACAATGATTATTTACCGAACGAAAGCAGGGCGGACAGTGATGATGCTTTATTATCATTAGTGCCTAAGGAAAGGTTGGTACAGATACTAGATAAACTATTGGACGAATCTGAATTTTTATCAAGTGGTGGTATCAGAGCTCTTTCCAAATACCATGATAAAAATCCTTACACGATCACTATACAAGGCGTTAATTATTCTATTGAATATGATCCCGGAGATTCTACTTCAGATTTCTTTGGCGGTAATAGTAACTGGCGCGGGCCGGTTTGGTTACCGATCAATTACCTCATCATTAAAGCGATCAAAAAATATGGTGAGTATTATAAGGATACTTTAAAAGTTGAATGTCCCAGAGATTCCGGAGTAATGATGAATTTGGAAGAAGTGGCTGCTGAATTAACGAAACGCATTTTATCTATTTTTCAAAAAGACGAGACAGGCAATCGTCCATTGTATGATAATTACAATGCAACCTATAACGAATTTTATAAATTACCTGAAAATAAGGACCTTGTTCTTTTTCATGAATATTTTCATGGAGACAATAGTAGCGGACTAGGAGCAAGCCATCAATCAGGCTGGACGGCACTTGTAGCGAATTTGATTGGAACCGTATAATTAAATAATAAAGCAAAAGTGAAAACCCAAAAGTGAAGACATCATCTCTGCTTTTGGGTTTTCACTTTTTAAGTTTTGTCTTTACTTCCTGATCTCTGCCTGCAATTCTTTTTCATAAGATGCAATAATCTTACTCATCATAGCATCAATATCTTTATCGGTCATTGTTTTTTCTTCATCTAAGAAAACAAAATTAACAGCCAACGATTTTTTATTAGCGCCTAATTTTTCGCTTTCAAAAATATCAAATAAGCTGATCGATTGTAATCTGTTGACTTGTGCATTTTTTGTTGCTTTTTCTACTTGCTCATATTTCAAACCCTTATCTACCACAATTGCCAGGTCTCTTTGTACCGCAGGGAATTTTGAAATTTCTTTGTACTCGATCTTGGCTTTTTTACTTAGCGTGATTAATTGTTCCCAATCAATATCGATGTAAAAAACAGGTTGCTTAATATCAAAAGTGCTTAGCGTTTTTTTATCAACGCTGCCGATCGTTGCGATATCATATTTTTTAATTTTTGCCTCGATGGCACTATCAAATTTTGTATTGTTTGATACCATGTATTCTGTTAACCTTACGCCGGCTAATTCAATTATTTTTTCGAATACTGCTTTTGCAAAATAAAAATCTGCTTTATCTCCTTTACCCTTCCAGCTATCAATAGTTTTTTTTCCGGTGATATATATAGTCAAATGTTGTTTTTCGGAATAACTTCCAACTCCGCTCGTAGCGTAAGTTTTGCCGAATTCAAAAAATTTCAGGTCAACATTTTTACGATTTAAATTATGAGAGATACTTTCCAAACCTGTTTCCATCATACTTGGTCGCATGACATTTAATTCTTCGCTTAGGTTATTGATCATTTTTACAGTTGTCTGTAAAACTTCGCTGGCAAAGTATGCACTGTTCGTGATCGAGTTCGTAAATATTTCGTTGAAGCCTTCGCCTACCAAATAGTTGGCGATCTTTTCTTTGTACATCGCATCGTGTGCCAATGTTTCCACCGAAGGTGAGATAGTAATAGCTGATGGTATCTCAACATTATCCAAACCATCGATGCGCATTATTTCTTCAACAATATCTGCAGCGATCGTAATATCAGGTTTGCTGTACGGAACAGTGTAACTCATTTGTTCCCCATCTTCTTTTATCAATTCAAAACCAAGACTCGTTAAAATAATTTTGATATTGGCTGCAGGATAATTTTTACCGCTTAATTTTTTCAGGTAAGCATATTTGATCGTTACTTCAGCTTTGGCTTTTGGTGCAGGATATACATCGATCAGATCAGAAGCAATTTTGCCTCCTGCAATTTCTTTGATTAATAGCGCCGCTCTTTTTAAAACATTTACGGTGTTGCTGATATCAACGCCTTTTTCAAAACGTGTAGCCGCATCCGTACGCAATCCATGCCTGAAAGATGTTTTACGAATACTTGTAGGACTGAACCAGGCACTCTCTAAAAAGATATTTGTGGTTGTATTTTTTACTCCGCTCGTCAATCCACCAAAAACACCGGCGATACACATCGGTTCGCTTTCATTGCTGATCATCAGGTCTTCGGCAGATAATTTTCTTTCCTTTTCATCCAACGTAATAAAAGGCGTTCCTTCTGCTACATTTTTTACGATCACTTTATTCCCTTTGATCTGGCTGGCATCAAAAGCATGCAGCGGTTGGCCCGTCTCATGCAATATAAAATTCGTGATATCTACAATATTATTGATCGGGCGAAGCCCGATGCTTTTTAGTTTTTGTTTTAACCATGTCGGACTTTCAGCAACCGTCACCCCTTTAATGCTGACACCGCTATAACGCTGACAGGCTTCTTTGTTTTCAATAGCTACACTTATTGGCAGCTCGTTGCTATCTGCTTTAAAATCATTTTTAAAAGGCAGCTTAACACTGGTTTCTTTTTTGTTATGATAAGTTAAGTAAGCACACACATCTTTGGCAACACCCAAATGGCTCATGGCATCCATCCTGTTGGGCGTTAGTCCTATTTCGAAAATAAAATCTTCATTGGGTTTAAAATAATTGGCCGCAGGCGAACCTACCTTTGTATCAGCTGGCAATATCATGATACCGGCATGACCTGTTCCTAATCCGATCTCATCTTCAGCGCAGATCATGCCGAAGCTTTCAGCGCCGCGGATCTTTGCCTTTTTCATGGTCATTGGTTCTCCGCTTGATGGATAGATCGTTGAACCAACGGTTGCCACTACTACTTTTTGTCCTTTGGCAACATTGGGTGCGCCGCAAACGATCTGTAATAATTCACTGGTTCCTATATCAACTTTAGTGATGCTCAATTTATCCGCGTCTGGATGTTTTTCGCATTCCATTACTTCGCCGATGACCAGGCCCTGCAATCCACCTTTCAGTTCCTCATATTTTTCAAGCGTCTCTACTTCCAATCCTATTGACGTTAAGATCTTACTTAGCTCTTCGGGGGCAACTGTTTCCGGCAAATATTCACTAAGCCAATTATAACTAATGGTCATTTATTACTGATTAATTTTTTCTAATAAGTTGCAAAGATAGTTATTGGCAGTAAAGTGTAAGCAATAGGCGTTCATTAATCAAAAAAACAGACGGAAAAACGAGTTATACTAATCAAACTATTGACACAAAACAAGTGAAAAAAAAAGCCCTTCCCTGAATAAAAAAAAACAGGCAAAAATAAAGTTGTGGAGAAAATAGGAATCGGCGGCAATTGTGCTGAATTTTGCATGTGAATATTTATGTTAATAGGCGTTAATAACCTAACTTACAGAGTGAATTTCCTGTGGATAATCATTATTACAAAGTTCATAACACGGCTATGTTAATAAACGGTAAAGTTTCGCTGTTACCTTAGCCGTCCTGCATAATTCTAAAAACATCTTTTTACCATTCTGCAGACCTAACAATTTCGGCTGATTAACCCAGTAATAAGTAAACAAAAATGGATCTAACTAATCTCAATAAAGACAGAAAACCTAGGCGTAAACCTTCATTGGATTTAGGCTCTATGATGTTCGGCAAAGTGCCGCCACAAGCCAAGGAATTGGAAGAAGCTGTATTGGGTGCGATCATGTTGGAAAAAAGCGCTTTTGATACGGTTGTTGAGATACTGAAACCTGAATGTTTTTACACAGAAGCGAATCAAAGAATTTTCCGTGCCATGCAATCATTGGCGCAAAAAAGTTTACCGATAGATCTATTAACTGTTGTTGAAGAATTAAAAACCAAAGAAGAGCTTGACCTGGTTGGCGGCGCATACTATGTATCTAAATTAACCAACTCCGTAGTTTCTTCTGCAAATATTGATGCGCATTCCCGTATCATTCTACAAAAATTTATTCAGCGTGAATTGATCCGCATTAGCGGTGAAATCATCGGCGATGCATACGAGAACAGTACAGATGTATTCGACTTATTAGATGATGCAGAAAGTAAATTATTTGAAATAACAAACAATCACCTTCGTAAGAACTTCGATGATATCAATACCGTATTGGTAAAAACAATTCAGCGTATTGAAGACATGCGTAGCCGCGATGAGGATATCTCCGGCGTAACAAGTGGTTTCCCTACACTAGATAAAATTACTTACGGATGGCAGCCAACGGATCTTATTATTCTGGCGGCACGTCCTTCAGTTGGTAAAACAGCTTTTGCTCTGAATCTTGCGCGCAGCGCGGCTTTGCATCCAACAAAACCTACAGCAGTAGCGTTCTTTAGTCTGGAAATGAGTGCAGGCCAGCTGGTACAAAGAATTTTAAGTGCGGAAAGCGAGATCTGGTTAGAAAAGATCTCCCGTGGTAAATTAGAAGACCATGAAATGAAACAGCTCTATAAAAAAGGGATCGAAAAATTAAGCAACGCACCCATCTTTATTGATGATACAGCGGCACTAAATATTTTTGAATTAAGAGCAAAATGCCGCCGTCTGAAAAACAAACACAATGTTGGTTTGATCTTGATCGATTATTTGCAATTAATGAGCGGTGCAGGTGATGGTAAGAACGGAAACAGGGAACAAGAGATCAGTCGTATCTCTAGAGACCTGAAAGGATTGGCAAAAGAATTACAAGTACCGATCATTGCACTGAGCCAGTTAAGTCGTGCCGTGGAATCAAGAAAGGAAGGAAATAAAATGCCCCAGTTAAGTGATCTACGTGAATCGGGAGCGATCGAGCAGGATGCGGATATGGTAATGTTCCTGTACCGTCCTGAATATTATGATATCAACCAGAACGAAATGGGCGAAAGCAATAAAGGCGAAACGCATGTAAAAATCGCGAAGCATCGTAACGGTAGTCTGGAAACAATTAAGCTAAAAGCATTGCTGCATATTCAAAAATTTGTGGAAGATGAAAGCACCGGATTCGGCGATGGTGGCGGGTTCCCATCAGGTGGTGGAAGCTGGAAACCTATCAAGCCCGAAACAGGCGGTGGTGAGGATAGCGGCGCTAAATTATACATTCAAAAAGGCAGCAAAATGAATGATAATGAGTTTGATGATGATGCTCCTTTTTAAATAAGAGAAAAAATTAAATTAATATTGCTCACTTAACTGTGAGCTTTTTTTATGGCACTACCTTTTTTTTACGCAGAAGAATTAACCACGAATGCATCGCAATATGTTTTGAGTGAAGAAACATCGAAACATGTGGTGCAGGTATTGCGCATGGAAATTGGCGAGCAATTACAATTAACAGATGGCAAAGGAAATTTATTTATGGCTGCCATTATTGATGATAACAGAAAAAGATGCCAGGTAAAAATAACCAACGTACAAAAACAATCATCTCCTGCCAAGCAAATTGCCATCGCTATTTCTTTGGTAAAAAATAATACGCGCTTTGAATGGTTCTTAGAAAAAGCAACGGAGATCGGCGTGACAGAAATTATTCCTTTGATCTGCGAAAGAACGGAGAAGCAAAGCTTTCGTCATGATAGAATGAAAGGTATTTTAGTAAGTGCCATGTTGCAGAGCCAACAAAGCTGGTTACCCAATTTACATGAAGCGACGAAATTTACTGAGCTGATAAAAAGATCTGCGTATCAGCAAAAATTAATTGCGCATTGCGAAGAAGACAAGAAAGAATCTATACATCATCACATCTCTAAATCATCACATCAACTCATCTGTATTGGCCCTGAAGGTGATTTTAGTAAAGAAGAAATTGCACTGGCTTTGACAAATGATTTTATTCCTGTTGCTTTAGGTGAAACCAGGTTGCGTACCGAAACGGCCGGAATTGTTGCTGCAACTTTGTTGTGTATTGCTTAAGCTATGAACCACTGAGACAATGAGTACACTTAAGGGTCACTGAGGTTAGAACTCAGTGTTTTCTCGATGCTCTCAGTGCCTCAGTGGTTAAAAAAATTATTTAATTAAGGAACAACAAATACGTTTAACAATAGCCGGACCTTCATAAATAAACCCGGTCCAAACCTGCACCAGTACTGAACCTGCCACTATTTTTTCTTTTGCATCATTACCGGTAAAAATTCCGCCGCTACCGATGATCGGTATTTGTCCGTTTGTTTTTTGGTTGATGTATTGTATGATCGAAGTTGATCTTTCTTTTACCGGTTTTCCGCTTAAACCGCCGGCACCAATTTTTTCTAACTCAGCCGCAGTAGTTTGCAAACTATCTCTTACGATAGTAGTATTGCTTACTACAAGCCCGTCTAATTTTATTTCAAGCGCTAAACTAATTACATCATCAATTTGTGCTTCGTTAAGGTCGGGCGCTATTTTAAGTAAAATAGGTTTTGGATTTTGTTTGTTGGAATTTGCCGATTGCAGATTGGTCAGGATCTTTCTTAAAGAATCTTTTTCCTGCAACTCACGCAAGCCGGGTGTATTCGGACTGCTAACATTCACTACAAAATAATCTACATAGTCGTGCAATTTTAAAAAGCATATCTCATAATCTTTCCAGGCATCTTCATTTGGGGTTATTTTATTTTTTCCAATATTTCCTCCGATAATAATTCTGATTTCTGGTTTCTGATTTCTGATTTTTTTTAATCTTTCGACAATTATATCCACGCCATCATTATTAAAACCCATTCGGTTGATCAGCGCTTTATCTTTCGGTAAACGAAATAATCTTGGCTTGTCATTTCCTGCCTGTGCAATCGGTGTAACAGTTCCAATTTCAACAAACCCGAAACCTAGCATCTCAAGTTCATTTAAGTAACGGGCATTTTTATCAAAACCGGCGCCTAATCCAACAGGGTTTTTAAAATTCAGTCCAAATACTTTCTTTTCCAATTGAGCGTTTTCTACTACAAAACAATTGGTAAACAATCTTTTGACAAAAGGAAGCTTACTGATCAGTTGCAGGGAATTCATTGAAAAATAATGCACCCATTCCGGGTCAAAACAAAATAAAATAGCGCGTAAAAGGTTATACATGGTGCGAAATTAAGTTACTGTCCTGAGTTTTTTGTTTTTGAAATAAAATTGTAACTTTATATAGAAGGTTGCATAAACAACTATCTAGTTTTTTCGATTGTTAACTGTTATATTTTAAACTATCTCCACATGCAAGAAGCGTACATAGTAGCCGGTTTCAGAACAGCCGTTGCAAAAAGCAAAAAAGGAAGTCTTCGTTTTACAAGGCCGGATAACCTGGCTGTAGATGTCATCAAAGGTTTACTGGCAACAGTGCCGCAACTCGATCCAAAAAGGATCGATGATGTTATTGTTGGTAATGCCGTTCCGGAAGCTGAACAAGGTTTACAGGTAGCAAGATTAATAGCTGCAAGAGCTATCGGTATTCATGCTGCGGGTATTACCATCAATCGGTATTGTGGTAGTGGATTGGAAAGTATCGCCATGGCAACAGCTAAGATAAGAACCGGTATGGCAGAATGCATCATCGCCGGTGGCACGGAAAGCATGAGTTTGGTGCCGACTGCAGGTTGGAAAACATCACCTTCTTACGAGATCGCGAAAGATGAACCGGATTATTATTTAAGCATGGGACTAACGGCAGAGGCTGTGGCAAAAGAATACAATGTTAGCCGGGAAGACCAGGATGCATTTAGTTATAAGAGCCATGTAAAAGCTGGTCATGCTATCAAGAACGGGTATTTTAAATCGGGGATTTTACCTGTCAATATTGAAGAGATATTTGTTGATGAAAGCGGAAAGAGAAAAAATAAAAGCTGGATCTTTGATACAGATGAAGGTGTAAGAGCTGATACCACAAAAGAAGGATTAGCCAAACTAAAACCTGTGTTTGCTGCAGGAGGTTCTGTTACGGCAGGCAATTCTTCACAAACAAGTGATGGTGCCGCCTTTGTGATCGTAATGAGCGAAAAAATGATCACTGAATTGGGATTAAAACCGATCGCAAGGTTAGTGAATTGTGCAGCAATGGGCGTACATCCCCGCATCATGGGCATTGGCCCGGTTGAAGCAGTGCCCAAAGTATTAAAGCAAGCAGGAATGACATTAGATAAAATAGACCTGATAGAATTGAATGAAGCATTCGCTTCGCAATCATTGGCAGTAATTCGCGCGTTAGGATTGAACCAGGATATTGTCAATATCAATGGCGGTGCTATTGCATTAGGACATCCACTTGGTTGCACTGGCGCTAAACTGAGCATTCAGTTGATCAACGACATGAAAAGATTAAAAAAGAAATACGGTATCGTTACAGCTTGTATTGGCGGAGGCCAGGGCATTGCAGGTATTATTGAAAATATAAACTAACCGATCAAAAGCAATTAAATAAAAGGCGTTCGTAATTGAATGCCTTTTATTTTTTTAAAATATTCAACGTTGTTGCAAATATTGTATATTTGCCAACGATCATAAATTGATGCTACACAAAAATTTACATATCAAACGTTTATTGGCCGGTATTATGCTGGTGCTTTTTGCATTTAGTGTTACACCAAGAAATATATTGCATGAACTGTTTGCTAATCATACAGACGAAACGGTCTTATCAAAAAAATCAAATTCGACATCACTAAAAACATTTGATTATTTATGTAAGACAGAGAACCTGGTTGCAGAATCTCCTTTTATTGAAAGCATTACTCGTTTTGATCTTTCAACTTTTCCCGCTTACCCAAAACATCTTATCCTCACCTCGTACTTTTTTTCTTCTACAAAATATTTTTTCTTTGAACACCGTGGCCCTCCTACTGTTGCGTAACATTTTTCTGCTTCGCGCATATAAGACAATCTTCTTTATACATTATTCAATTTAAATTTAATAACAACCTGAAAATTGTTATTGTTACAACTATTATTTGCTGAGGTAATAGCAAAATAACCATACATGAAATATCTATCTAAAAATATATTCTTATTCATTTTAATACTGCTATGCGCACAAATAAGCATAGCGCAGGGAACAGCTGTAAAAGAAACGCTCACAGAGCCGGGAACATTATCAGGAAATGTTATTGAAAAAAAGAATGGCAAACCTTTATCAGGCGTTACCGTTTATATAGCCGATCTGAAATTAGGCGCAGTAACAGATTCTTTAGGTAACTATACTTTCAGGTCATTGCCCGGCGGAACTTATTTAGTAGAGGTTCAATACGTAGGATTTAAAAGTATTACCAGGAATGTTTTCGTGAATGGCGATGTCAACGAAAATTTTGTTATGGATGATAATTATATCGAACAGGATGCTGTTGTTATCACCGGTTCATCAAAAGCGGTACAGATAAAACGCAACCCTGTTCCTATCGTTGCGATTAGTAATACTTATATCACACAAAATATTAGTTCCAATATTATTGATGCCATTGCAAAAGTGCCTGGTGTAAATGCCGTTACTACAGGTGCCAATATTTCTAAGCCTATTATCAGAGGTTTAGGTTTTAACAGAGTATTGACCTTATATGATGGCGTAAGACAAGAAGGTCAGCAATGGGGAGATGAACATGGTATCGAAGTAGATCAATATGCAATTGAAAGAATTGAAGTGATAAAAGGCCCTGCCAGTCTAAGTTATGGATCAGATGCATTAGCTGGTGTTGTCAATTTAATTCCAACACAGCCTGCACCCGAAGGGAAAATGATCGGCGACATCACTACTGAATACCAAACCAACAATGGATTGTTTGCAGGGTCGGGAATGTTAGGAGCAACAAAAAAAGGTTTTGAATGGATAGGACGAATATCACACAAGCAAGCCACCAATTATCAAAACAGTGTTGATGGCCGGGTATTCAACACTGCATTTAACGAAACAGATGCTAACGCAACTTTTGGCTTACACCGCAAATGGGGTTACACACATCTTAGTTTGTCATTGTTTGATGACTTGCAGGAAATTCCCGATGGTAGCAGAGATTCAGCGACAAGACAATTTACACAACAAGTTACAGAAGCTGATACCACACCGCGTCCAATAGTATCGGCATCAGAATTAAAATCCTATGCAATGACACCATTGCATCAGCATGTACAAAATTACAGGGTGTATTCATCTAATAATTTTACAGTTGGTAGTGGAAGACTGACCGTGAATCTCGGTTACCAAAGAAGTGTTCGCCGTGAGTTTAGTCACCCCGAAGTTCCTTATCAGGATGTTGCAGGATTGTTTCTACAACTCAATACTTATTCTTACGATATCAAATATTATTTTCATGAATTGCATGGCTGGAACTTAACGACCGGAATAAATGGTATGTACCAAACAAATATTGTAACAAACGGAACCGAATTTGTAATTCCATCCTACCACCAATTTGATATCGGCCCGTTTGCATTATTGAAAAAAACTTTTAATAAGTTGGATATCGCAGGTGGCGTAAGATATGATAATCGATCATTTAATAACAGCGAACTATATACTAAACCGAACCTGGTTAATGGATTTGATACTCCTGTTTATGGTGCGGATACTATCGGTGCTTCTAAGCCATTTTCAAAATACAGTCATACTTTTTCAGGAGGATCGGGAAGCATTGGGGCTACTTATAATTTTTCAGAAAAGTTTTCTGTTAAGGCAAATATCGCCAGAGGGTACAGAGCACCGAATATTGCTGAGATATCCGCCAATGGCGTACATCCGGGAACAAATTTATACCAGATAGGAAATGACAATTTTAAACCTGAGTTTAGTTTCCAACAGGATATTGGTGCTGAATATTTATCAAAATATATTTTTGTTTCAGTAAGTCTATTTAATAATATGATATCAAATTATATTTTTAATCAGAAAGTAGCAAGCGGTAATGGCACATTGATCGATACATTTAAATTTCAACAAGGTAAAGTACAATTGTACGGGGGTGAAGCTACCATAGATTTCCATCCGATAAAAGCATTGCATTTCGAAAACAGTATCTCAGCAGTATATGGTTTGAACAGGGATATCCCTGCTGCTTCAAGATCGGATAGTAATAAATATGTAGCTTCTATTCCACCGCTGCATGGCATTTCAGAATTACGCTATGATTTTAATTCAACTTCGGCACACTTGATCGATGGGTTTGTAAAAGTGCAACTGGCTTATTATGCAACGCAAGACCGTGTTTATTTAACAGATAATACAGAAACAAGAACACCCGGATATACTTTGGTAAACGCTGGCGTGGGCAGCGGCTTCACCAATAAAAAAGGAGTAAGGATTTTTAATCTGTATCTGATGATGAATAATGTATTTGATATTGCTTACCAGGACCATTTAAGCAGGTTAAAATACTTTGAACCTTATCCCGATGATCCAAGAGGCCATCACGGTATTTATAATATGGGTAGAAATTTTAGCGTTAAGCTTGATATTCCGTTGAGTTGGAATTTGAAAAAATAAAAATGAAATTTCTGATTGCTGATATAGGATTGCTGATATTAATTATCTGCCCGAAACCATATATCAGCAATCAGACATCAGCAATTAAATTATATTATGCATCAAACTGCGTTGGCTTGGTTGTTTCGTAATTGGGGTCATAGCTTACGAAAAAATATAAGTAAATAACCCGGCTCAATCGCATCATCCATGGCTGCAAAACTACCAGTAATAAACAGTTCAATCCCAACCACCAGAATATTCGGTTGTCATCTACAGAAATGCCTATCAAAACCCACCAGGCAATAAATGTGGCAACAGAAATAGCTACTGCCAATGCATAACTTACATAGCCTGTTCCATACCAAAACCCTGTTTCCAGGTCGTATTTCTGTCCGCATTCAGGACAAGTATCCGGCATATTAAAAATATGCGACAGCTTTAAGCTTTTATATGGATTGGCATCTTGAAACATTTTGCCACGTCTGCAGCGGGGACATTTCATCTTAAAAATGCTTAGGATATAATTAGGCGCAGGTTTATTGTTTTCCATCACTGCAAAGATACGGAATGCTGAATGCTTAACGCTGAAAGGAAAACCAATCCGATTATTTTAATAGCGTTTAGCATTAAGCATCCTGCGTTCAGCCTATCAGGCCATTGTCTTTTTACGCTCGCCAATTTGCTGGCGCCACATAGCATAGTATAATCCTTTTTCTTCAAGTAATTTTTCATGTGTACCTGTTTCAACCACAACACCTCTTTCCAGTACGTAAATTCTATCCGCATGCATAATCGTACTTAAACGATGCGCAATTAAGATAGTTATTTGTTCTTTGGCAGAAGATATGTCTTTGATCGTATCCGTAATTTCTTCTTCTGTCAATGAATCCAACGCACTCGTTGCTTCATCAAATATTAATAAGTGCGGTTTGCGTAATAAGGCACGTGCGATAGATAAACGTTGTTTTTCTCCGCCGGATAATTTTAATCCGCCTTCACCGATCATCGTATCTACCCCTTTTTCTGCTCGCGCTATTAATCCTGTACAACTTGCTTTTCTTAATACTTCTGTAAGATCAGCATCGCTTGCATCCGGATTAACGAACATTAAGTTTTCCTTAATAGTACCGCTAAATAAGTTTGTGTCTTGTGTTACAAAACCAATCTGTTTGCGCAGGTCATCAAAATGAATAACCGTTTCATCTAACCCATTATAAAAAATATTTCCTTGTTGCGGGCGATATAAACCAACAAACAGTTTCATTAAAGTAGATTTTCCACTTCCTGAAGGGCCAACAAATGCAACTGTTTCACCAACTTCAACATCAAAACTAATTCCATCGATCGCTTTATGAGAAGCACTGGCGTGCTGAAAAGCCACATTGTTAAATGACAAGGTTTTGATATTACCCAGTGCTTTAGGAAATGCCGGTTCCAATTCAGGGTCTTTCTTCATCAACAGATCAAAATTGATCAGTGATGCTTCTGCTTCTCTGTATGATAATAAAATATTCCCGATTTCCTGTAACGGGCCAAAAATGAAAAAGGAGAAAACCTGCATGGTAACCAGTTGGCCCGCATTCATTTTAAAATCAAAAATGAGTGCTAATAAAATAAATAAAATTACCTGGCGCAATGTATTCACCAAAGTACCTTGTATAAAACTAATACTCCTGATACGTTTTACTTTGGTCAATTCAAGTCCTAATATTTTATAGGTGTTTTTATTTAAACGTTCTACTTCCTGGTGTGTTAAGCCCAGGCTTTTTACCAGTTCAATATTGCGCAAAGATTCTGTTGTAGATCCTGCCAATGCATTTGTTTGTCCTACGATATTTTTCTGGATCACTTTTACTTTCTTACTCAACAAATTCGTGATAACAGTTAATACCACTATCCCCACTAAATAAGCAACAGGTACGCGCCAGTTAATATACAATGCCGCATACACAAACACGAATACTACACCTACCAATACACCAAAAAGTATATTGATAAAGCTTACCATGAACTTTTCTACATCGGCTCTTACTTTGGTTAAGATAGATAAGGTTTCACCGCTGCGGGAATCTTCAAATTGCTGGTACGGTAACTTCATAGCGTGTTGTAACCCATCAGTAAAAACTTTTGCGCCAAATTTTTGGATGATCACATTCAAAAAATAATCCTGGAAATTTTTAGCAATACGACTTATCATCGCTACCGTGATAGAAAAAAGCAACAGAAAGAAAACACCTAATTCTAAAGTAGGCACCATCTTACCCGTAGCCTGATTCAATACAGCAACATGTTTATATATCCATATAAATTGATTCCAATCAAATTTACCAGGCTTTGTAATGGTTTGATGTTCGTTGGCAAGATTCACCATTTTGCCTAAAAGAATAGGGTCAACCAATGAAAACCCAATATTAACTGCGGCTAATAATAAGGTAAAAAAAACGAGCCATTTATGTGGCTTTAAATATTTCAATAAAATTTTCATGTTGCAAAGTTAGGAGAAAAAATATATCGAAAAGTATCAATGCATTAAGAATTCATTATTTATCTACTTAAACTTCTAGGAATGAATAAAGTAGAACGTCTTTTTTAATAAATTTTGAGTTTTTACCAATTTATTTAATAGATATTTGTCCTAATAAACCAGTGTCAGCGGGATCAAAAAGAGAAGAAATGCCTACAATAAAAAAAATTCGTCGAAAAATAAAGCAATCCTTCTGGCAGGTAGTTTTTACTATAACGGACTTTAGATTAAACAGCCATGTAACTATTGCCGAAAAAACACTGGTATTCATCAAAAATGATCTCATAGGAGATTATATTCTTTTCAGAAATTTTTTACCCTACATCAAACAAAGTAAAAAGTATAAGGATCATAAGATAATACTCATTGGCAATAGTGCCTGGAAAAATATTGCAGAAACACTTGATGCCGATTACTATGATGAGATGATATGGATATCTTTTGACCGAATTAATAAGGACCTGTTTTATAGAACCAAAACAATAAAAAATATTTTATCAAAAGGTTACGAAACGCTTTTTTATCCTGTTTATTCGGGAGATGAATACACGGAGCAATTTTTAATTGCCAAGATCACTGCAAAAGAAAAAATAAAATACGCACAACCTTTACCGGAGTTAGGTACAAAAGTCAATCCCTGCTTTACACAAGTCTTGAGATCTACACATCGGTACCTTTTTGAAATATCCCGCTACCAGGAAATGTTCGAAATGTTTTTGGATGTTTCGGTAAAAAGGTTTGAATGGCGTAATTTAAATGAAGACAATACAACAGTCATTCCTGAGAAACCATATATAATTTTTTTTCCGGGTTCAAGTGCGTATTTAAAAAGATGGGGCACAGCTAATTTTGCGGCAGTTGCCAATTTCCTGTTAGAAAATTATTCTTACAGGATCGTGCTAACAGGCACCAAAAAAGATAGTAAGTATGCAAATACCATTATCAACGGCACAGATAAAAAATATCAGGATCGTTTTATAGACTTGACAGGTAAAACATCTTTATTAGATCTTGCCAATATTATCAATCATAGCGATCTGTTGGTAACAAATGATTCCGCATCTCTTCACATGGCGGCGGCAGTAAACAAGGAAACGGTTTGTATATTCATGGGAGAAAGCTATGGCAGGTTTACGCCATATCCGAAAGCGCTGTTTTTGAATGGAAGATTTATTTGTCCGCCTGATGTAGAAAAATTGGTGAAGGATCAATCAGCTATACCTGTCTTTTTATCTCTTGGTTATAATCCCGATATCAATGCGATCACTCCGAAGCGGGTAATCAAAGCAATTGAAGATCTATTAAGTACAAAACAAAAGCATACAAATAAAATTCTCAATTCTTTCCATAATTAAATCGGTTCCTTTCTTTATGCAGAATTATATATTGTACGTGGCTTATGGTAGTATTAACAATATCAATGAATGTAAATATTCCCTGCTCAGGTATATAGATAAATATTCAGCGGAGCTGTCCAATACTTCTATTGTAATTTATACGGACCAGCCCGAATTTTTTAAACCGTTTACTTCTTTTAGTAATAGTATTTCTATAAAACAAGTTTCGATGGCACAAATAAAGGAATGGCGCGGTGCTGATGATTTTGTTTTCAGAACTAAAATAAAGATCATTCAGGATTTTTTTTCTACCCACACAGGAAATTTATTGTACTGCGATACCGATACGTATGCGCTTACTTCGTTGCAACCAATATTCTCTTCTATATCGGAAGGAAATTTTTACATGCATTTGTATGAAGGAATATTAGGCGACACATCTAACGCCTATTTTAAGAAGTGGGATAAATTTTTATCTAAAAATCCTATTGAATACAACGGAAAAAAGTTAGAGTATTCAAACCAGCTACAAATGTGGAACGCAGGTGTATTAGGATTGAATAGTGCGAATAGCATTTTATTAAATGATGTTTTGTCGCTTTCAGATACGATCTACAAAAAATTTCCAAAACATATTGCAGAACAGTTTGCCTTTGGTTATTGTATGCAAAAGCAGCACCCTATTCGATCATCAGCCGATTCAATATTGCATTACTGGGACCTGAAAGAATTTAGAATTGTGTTAGCGCAATTTTTTGATCGCTATAAAGATTCGGATATCAATGAATTGATACAAAAAACGAGGCAGCTTGATATTATTTCTATGCAAGAGGAAAAAGACAGCTTTAAAAATTTATCCTGGTTGGAGAAATTAAAAAACAAATTCAATCATAAGGAATTCGATATTAAAAAGTATTTAAATTTTTAATACACGAACTTCTTCTTGAACCAGGTTTTCAATTTATCTTTTCTAAGCACTTCTGTAGGTGGCTCTTTTAAAATACCAGTAAAAGCTTGCCCTTTTAAAATATACTGTTTGTTAAATATAGAAGAGCTGCAATTCCATTTTAATAAAAATTGTTTTCTTCCATTATTTTTTTTGATGCGTAAAGTTGATTTTGTCTGGAAATGATAGACCATGCTTTTTCCAACACCTTTGAAATACCTGCATCCCGCTTCCCACATTTTTTTAGCATAATCATCATCACTTGCCATACCCGGACTAAACTCTATACTAAACCCACCGATGATGTTCCAGTATTTTTTTGAGATAACCACTGGCGGCCAGCTTGATCCACTCCAGTCATTTTTATGAAAAGAAGGCAATGCCGCTAACAGATCTTTCTCCCTGAAACTTTCTGTATCTCTTCCAAAATCAGCTACTATTACGGCTCCATTATTTGAATCGCGCGGCTCGATCATTGTTGACGATAACATAAAATTATCTGTAGGCAAGCTTTTAATTTCTTCTGCTAAATATTTATCCCAATCCGGACAAGCATACATATCATCATTCATGTATACGATATTTTCATTTACAGCTAATTCACCTGCCATATTCACGGCAATACAGATCCCTACATTTTCAGGTGTATGTGTATATTGTATTTGTTGTTCTCTTGCCCAATCAAGTGTACCATCGCTTCCATCATTAATATGTAAAATGATCTGACAAGGCAGCGCCGAATTTTTTTTAATGCTTTCTACACAAAGCTTAACGTAAGAAAGATTATTCCAGGTAGGAATGATAATAGAAAACATACATTATTTTTTGATCGAGGGACAAAAATAATCAAAATACAATGCTGAAAAGTAAAATTATTTTGCCCAACCTTCCCTATCTAAACTGCGGTACTGTATTGCTTCTGCTAAATGTTCTGCATGTATTTCTTCTGCACCTGCCAGATCCGCGATAGTGCGACTCACTTTTAAAATTCTATCATATGCCCGTGCAGATAAGTTCAATTTTTCCATAGCTACTTTTAATAAGTTCTGACTGGCTGTATTTATCTGGCAAATCTCTTTCAGCATCTTGCTACTCATTTGCGCATTGGCATATACACCTTCGATCGTTTTATAACGTTCTGCCTGAATTTCCCTTGCTTTAATTACGCGTTCGCGGATGCGTTCGCTTTTTTCAAATTGTTGCGAAGAGGATAATTCTGTAAATGCCACGGGTGTTACTTCTACGTGCAAGTCAATTCTATCCAGCAACGGGCCTGATATTTTATTCAAATATTTTTGTACGCCTCCCGGCGGACAAGTGCATTCTTTTTCAGGATGATTAAAAAACCCGCAAGGGCAGGGATTCATAGAAGCGATCAACATAAAGCTTGCAGGAAAATCCAATGAAACTTTTGCTCGCGATATGGTTACTTTTCTTTCTTCCATTGGTTGCCGCATTACTTCCAATACCGTTCTTTTAAACTCAGGTAATTCATCTAAAAACAAAACACCATTGTGTGCCAATGAAATTTCTCCCGGTTGTGGATTACCTCCGCCACCCACCAGTGCAACATCACTTATTGTATGGTGTGGTGAACGATACGGTCGTTTTGATATCAGGGTTGCATTCTCAGGTAACTTCCCTGCTACGCTATGGATCTTAGTTGTTTCTAAAGCTTCCTGCAAAGTAAGCGGTGGTAAGATAGTTGGCAAACGTTTCGCCAACATGGTTTTACCCGCACCCGGCGGCCCAATTAAAATAGCATTATGACTACCTGCTGCAGAAATCTCCAGTGCCCGTTTTATATTTTCTTGTCCCTTGACATCACAGAAGTCAATATCAAAATCCTGTTCAGAATGCGCAAACAATTCCCTTGTATTAACAATAGTCGGTTGCAATGATTCTTCGTTTTTGAAAAAATTGATCACATCGTTAATATGTTCCACGCCATATACATTTAAATTATTCACCATCGCTGCTTCTTTCGCATTTTGTATCGGCAGTATCAACCCTTTGAATTTTTCTTTTCTTGCCTGGATGGCAATCGGCAAAGCTCCTCTGATAGCACTAACAGTACCGTCTAAACTCAGTTCACCCATGATCACATAGTCGGCTAGTTTTTCAGGATTGGCTATTTGTTCTGTAGCGCCCAACGTTCCAATAGCAATAGGCAGATCGAAAGCGGTACCGCTTTTTCTAATATCTGCGGGCGCTAGATTTACGACCAGCTTGGTACGCGGCATATAATAATTATTGCTTTTGATAGCGCTCTCAACGCGCTGCAGACTTTCTTTTACGGCATTATCCGGAAGGCCCACGATATAGTAATTCTGGCCCTGGTTATTTACATTCACTTCTACTGTAATGGTAATAGCTTCTACACCATATACGGCGCTGCCATAAGTTTTCACTAACATTTGGTACGGATTGAGGATTAATAAAGAAGTAAAATAATACAATTATTACAAAGTCGGCAAGATTAATTTACCGCATTATAACTGTTTCAACAGATCAACAACGCCTTCTCTTTGCAGAATGAGGTACCCTAAACGATCATTGCTTACGCCTTTTTTTAATTGGTAGCTGAATTGAAGCTGATCAGCAGTAGTTGTTGTTTCAAAATAATAAAAACCTATGTTGGGATATTTTTTAAGGTCTTCTGCGATCTCATACAAATGAGTTGATAGAATAAATAAGGAATTTTTCATTTTTACTAACCCTTCAATCACAGCTGATGAACATTTCATAGCATCTTCAACATTGGTGCCCTTAAATAATTCATCGATCAGTATCAGCCATTTTCTTCCATCTGAAATTTTTGTAACGGTGGCTTTAATGCGCTGTACTTCATTGTAGAAATAGCTTTCACCTTTTAAAATATTATCGGCTACATTAATATTGCTCAGCAAGCCATCAAACAAACTCAATTGCATTTCTTTTGCAGGAACGCCCATACCGATATGTGCCAAAAAAACTGACGTACCAACCGATTTGATAAACGTGCTTTTGCCCGCCATATTCGCTCCTGTTAAAAACAAAAAATTATTTTCTTTATGTAAATTCACTTCATAAGCAACAGGATCACTCAATAAAATATGGTACAAGCCTTTTGCATCAAATATTGGCTGGTCTGTTTCTACAAATTGAGGAAACGCTAAACCGTATTGTTGCATCGCTTGCGCCATTCCATACCAGGCATCTAACTGAGCATAGATGGCTAAAAGCTCGGTCATGTTTTGTTTGTAGCGATAGCGCAGAAAATTTGCCAAGTGTAATTGCGCTGACGCGCTTAGGTCTTCTGCTTTATTATTTTTTTCAATTATAACAAATTGTTCTTTGTCGAGTAATTGTTTTGTTGTTGACAATAATTTATACAATGGCGTGGGTGAATTGTCTTGTAAAAAATAGTGGCAAAATAATTGCATCCCTTTAATAAAATCGAATGCATGTCGCATAGAATATTTTACCAGGGAAAAATCCGGACCATGAAACAGCTTGTAATTATACACTGCAAATGAAGATGGATTTGCCGGTATCTCATCGATCGTAGCCGAATAAAATTTTTCGATCACCATCAACGTTCCATTGCTGATCCGCATTGGCCATACAGATCGATTTTCGATAATTAATTGAATGGTTTGCTGAACGCCTTGTATAGCATCAATGGTCTGTAAGGGTGTATTAAAATTAACACGTAGCTGAGCCCTACCATTGGTTGTTCTTGTATGATCCAGTTTATTAAAAACGGAAAGATCTTCTTCGCTGAAAACAGAAAGGTCGTTGAATGTTATTTTATCTATTTCCATTAAAAAGAAGATTATCTATTAAATGATAGCCGCTGCCCTTTATTAGATTCATCCCACACTCCATTTCCATAAACCATATTGCCACTTACAAAAGTATTAACAATTGAATTAGAGAAAGTAACACCTTCCATCGGACTCCAGCCACATTTGTATAAAATATTTTCTTTGTTAACAGTGATCGGTTTTGTAGGATCGACTACTACCAGATCTGCAAAAAAACCTTCGCGTATATAGCCGCGGTCTTTTATATTAAAACAATCTGCGACAGCATGGCTCATTTTCTCTACTATCTTTTCGATAGAAATTTTTCCCTGGCGGTGATATTCCAACATTAGTAATAAAGAATGTTGCACTAATGGTAAGCCCGAATGTGCGTGTTCGTAAGGGCCCTGTTTTTCTTCCCAGGTATGTGGCGCATGATCCGTAGCAATGATGTCGAAACGGTCATCTAACAAAGCTTTCCATAATGCTTCTTTATTATATGGTGCTTTGATAGCGGGATTACATTTTATCTGGTAACCCAAGCGTTCGTAATCATCTCCTGTAAAATGTAAATGGTGTACGCAAACTTCAGCAGTGATGCGTTTTTCTTTTAAGGGCAACATATTTCCAAAAAGTTGTACCTCTTTTTCTGTACTGATATGAAGTATATGCAACCGGCTATTGAATTTTTTTGCCATCTGAATGGCAGCAAGGGAAGATTCAAAACATGCTTCTGCATCTCTGATGATCGGGTGATCAGCTGCAGATAATTCACCTTTCTCATTTTTTATTCTCGCATAATTTTCCCTGATTATTTTTTCATCTTCACAATGCGTAGCGATCAGCATCTCGCTTTCCCGAAATATTTTTTCTAAAGTGCCGTAATTATCTACCAGCATATTGCCTGTGCTGGATCCCATAAAAATTTTTACGCCGCATACGTTCGCTTTTCTATCATTGATCTTAAGCACTTCTTCTATATTGGTATTACTGGCCCCCATAAAAAATGAGTAATTAGCCAATGAGGTTTTTGCACCAATATTATACTTGTCTTCTAATAACTCTATTGTCAATGCATTTGGTAGGGTGTTTGGCATTTCCATAAAGCTTGTAACACCGCCTGCAACCGCCGCTTTGCTTTCTGTATAAATAGTCGCTTTCTGTGTTAATCCAGGTTCTCTAAAATGCACCTGGTCATCAATAACGCCCGGTAATAACATTTTCCCTTCGCCGTTAATTTCTATTACTTTTTCTTTTGTATTGATCTGCGGATTGATTTTTTCGATCCTTGGCCCATTTGTCAATAGATCCATTATCTGGATCTTTCCTTCATTTACGATCTGTATGTTCTTAAAGAGGTATTTTTGCATATCTTGAAAATTAACGAATTGTCTTTATAACCAATTTCTATGCAAATTATAAAAAGCTTTTTCAAACTACTCGTTTTTATTTGTCCGTTTACGGCAATGGCCCAGTCTACTTTTTTACCTGAAGGTGATAAAGGCTATAATTTTATGGATCGGTTAGAGATCAAGCAAGGCGCTAATACCGATATTAATTTTTCGACCCTTAAGCCATATAGCCGCCAAAATATTGTAGCGGAAGCTGAATATTTAGACAGTATCGATCTAAGTTATAAGTATCCGTCTGATAGTATTGGTATGGGGTTAAATACTGCAGATTCCATAGCGGCGGTAATTAAATACAGACACGGCAATCGTTTGAATTTATCAAAAGTAGATGCCTATGATATGAATAGCTTGTTGATGAATAACAGCGAATGGGTAACGGGCTCCAAAGCATCATTTCAAAGTAAACGGCCTATTTTAAAAGATTTTTATACCACAAAGCCCAATCTTCTAGAAGTAAATACCAAAGACTTTTTTTTAGCTGTTAATCCTGTTTTAGATTTTGAAGGTGGCAAGGAATCAGGCACCGGCACTGAGTCTAAAACATTATATATAAACACAAGAGGCATTAATGTTAGAGGTATGATCGATCATAAAATAGGTTTTTACGCAACAATGTCTGATAACCAGGAAAGAGGCCCTGGCTATTTTTCCCGATCGGTTTACAGAGGTGGTAGAAATATTGTTGTACCAGGTGTAGAATTTGCCAAGCTTTTTAAAAATGATACAACAGCCTATGATTATTTTGATGCGCGAGGCTACTTTACTTTCAACGAAGCAAAATATATTAATATACAATTTGGGTACGATAAAAATTTTATTGGCGATGGATACCGCAGCCTTTTTTTAGGTAATGATGGCGCCAGCTATTTATTTTTAAAATTGAACACCAAGGTTTGGAAATTCGAATACCAAAACCTGTTCATGGAACTGATACCACAATTCAATAAAGTAGGCGATACTTTATTAGGAAGAAAATATGCTGCCATGCATACCTTAAGTATGAATGTTACCAAGTGGCTGAATATTGGTTTGTTTGAAGGCATAATTTTCGGCAGACAAGATCATTTCGATTTTGAATATTTAAATCCGATCATTTTCTACAGATCGGTTGAGGGAACTGTTGGCAGTCCGGATAAAGCACAGGTTGGTTTAAACTTTAAAGCCAACGCTGCACACCATCTTCAATTTTACGGACAGTTCTTATTGGATGAATTTGTTTTATCACAGATCAAAGCTGATACAGGTTGGTGGGGGAATAAATATGCGTATCAAATAGGGGTAAAATATATTGATGCATTTGGTGTGCGAAACCTGGACCTGCAAGTTGAAGACAACAGAATACGCCCTTTTACTTATGAGCATGATAATGATATTTCAAATTACACTAATTACAATCAACCGCTGGCGCATCCTTTAGGTGCTAACTTGCAGGAATTTATTGGGATCGCAAAATATCAGCCCGCACCAAAATGGTATATTACCGGTCAGGCTATTTACTATTTTCAGGGACTGGATAGTCTAGATGGAAGATCTTACGGCAGTAATCCTTTGATCAATTATAATGATCGTAAAGGTGATGGTGGATATAAAATTGGAAGTGGTAGAAAAGCTACTTGTTTAAATGCATCACTCCAGATAGCTTATGAAGTAAGAGAAAATTTATTTTTAGAAGGATTGTTACAGGCTAGAGATTATAAAATTGCGAACGAACCTATTTATAATAGCAACACAACTATGGTAACGGTTGGTATTCGGTGGAATATTCGTAAGAGATTATACGACTATTAAACTACTCAACCGTCAAAGAAAACGTGATCATTCTTGAATTGATCCTATCAATTGTGGTAGAGTATTTTGTGTCTGTCTGTCGGTTTTGTAAGTTCGAAAGTCCCCAGCCCAATTTCAACTCGGGTGATAATACAAAGTAAGGAAAGTATAAATGAAATCCTACACCACCTTCAACACTGAAATTTAATTTCTTTAAAGTTACGGTCGCACCATTATTCACATCTCCGTTATTTGTAGTAAGGTCATCATCTACTCTTCCGCCTGCAATAGTGTATACTTTTAGATTTCCGATACGGTCGCTACAGAACTCTAATTGAACAGGGATACTCAATACAATTGATTGTATTCTTTTATCAGTGATCGTTGTTTCTCCCTGATTAGCAACCGGCATTGTTAAAGTATATTCGAAAACTCTTTCAGAAAATGTCAGATCAATAGGAAAAGTACGGATATTAAAATGCGGGCTTAAATTAAAATTTACGAGCCATGCTAAATTTAATCCTACGCTGTTCACACTTTCAATATCCAGTATGCTGTCATTAGGAGGTGTAAGCTGATCCAGAAAATCTTTAGAATGAGAAAAATTAAAATGCGATTGGTTGTATCCAAAGTTTATTCCAAAACGGATCGGCTTATCATCATGATCTTCCTGGTTGGGCGTATACCTCAACTGTGAAAATCCCGTAAACGGGATGATCAGTATAATAAGGCTGATGTATACTATTTTTCTCCGCAATAGATGCTGCATATTCCTAAACTCAGGGGTTTGTAATAAGTTTTTTGATATCCTGTTTCATCAAGGATATTGATAAAATCTTTCCCTTCGGGAAATTTTTTAATTGATTCATCCAGGTATTTATAAGCATCACGGTTTTTTGAAAACAGCTTACCCATATTCGGCGCTACTATTTTCATATATAAATTATAGAACCATTTTACACCTGCTATTGTTGGTTTACTAAATTCCAGTACGACTAGTTTTCCTCCGGGTTTCAAAACTCTTTTTATTTCACCCAACCCTCGTTCTAAATATTCGAAATTTCGTACGCCAAATGCTACCGTTACTGCATCAAAACTATTATCTGCAAAAGGTATTGATGCGCTATCTCCGTTTAATAATTGGATCGTATCAGTAAGTTGTAGCCTGGCTATTTTGCTTCTGCCTATTTCCAACATGCCATCGCTGATATCGATACCCGTTATCTTCTCCGGTTTCAATATACCAGATGCCATGATAGCTACATCTGCTGTACCGGTAGCTACGTCTAATATAAACTTTGGCTGCAGACCAACTAATTCACGCAGTGCTTTTTTTCTCCAGGTAATATCTATCCCTGCGCTTAAAAACCGGTTTAAAAAATCATAGCGCACGGCAATATCATCAAACATTGCTGCAACCTGCTGCTTTTTCCCCTGGTCAGAGTCTTTATATGGAACCACATTGTCGTGTGCAAACTGAGTCATCCTCACAAAGATACATGTAAACAAAAAACAATACACACTATACAAAACCCAATAAAACAAATAACAAAACTTAAACAGTGCAAACAGCCTTGTATATTGGCCCTATACTGAGTATCTTTGCGGAATGCAGATCAAGTCAGCTAAATATATTATTAGTAGTCCGAATTTTGAGCTTTGTCCCGATCCGGATAAAAAAGAATACGCATTTATCGGCAGGAGTAATGTGGGTAAATCTTCGTTGATCAATATGCTTTGTACTAACGAAAAGCTGGCTAAAACTTCTTCAGCCCCCGGCAAAACCCAAATGATCAATCATTTTATCATTAATCATGAATGGTACCTGGTCGATCTGCCCGGATATGGATTTGCAAAAGTGAGTCAGACAAGTCGCAGGCGCTGGGAGCAAATGATCGAAAATTATTTAAGAAAAAGGCCCAATCTTACCATGGTATTTGTATTGATCGATTCACGTCATTCTCCTCAAAAGCTTGACCTGGATTTTTTAAATCAGTTAGATAAATGGCAGGTTCCTTTTGCATTGGTATTTACCAAAGCAGATAAAGAAACGCAGGCTATTGTTGCTAAAAACGTAAAAGCTTTTTTAAATACGTTAAAAAAAACGTGGCAGTTCCTGCCTCAGCATTTTGTATCCAGTGCAACAAAAAAATTAGGAAAAGATAAGATATTGGATCTGATAGCAGAAAAAAACAGCGAAGAATAAAAGTAAAGGGGAGTCAATTTTACTGTCCGTAATTTTTCAACTACGAACCATACGCAGATCAAAGTAAATTTCAATTAGTTCACGATCTTATTGGCACAACTGCTACTGGCAAAAGCTTCCGGTTTGGCTTTAAAGGCAAAGCCCATACCCAGTATGTAGCCCATTGCTTCGCGCAATGCCTCGTTGCTTTTAAATTGCGGATTGGTATTAATGTCTACATGAACTTCCATATCTACATTGTACAATGTAAAAAGGTTGCAGAGTTCATAAGCAACTTCAATGCTTTTTGCAACTTCAACCAACATCCGTTCTTTAACGCCGTACTTCACCAATGTTTTTTCATTGTGAATGAACATAAAGCCGCCGCGGCCTTCACGTAAAAAAACGATCACAGTTGCAAACTCTGTGTCTTTGCCTTTTACCTGGCTGTCGGTTCCAATACAAACTTTTAAATGATTACCGGCTTTTGTTTCTCGAATGATAGCCTGTTCTACTGCTTCTTTAATGGGAAGCTGAATGGGATCTCCATTGAATTTTCTCCAAAGCATATAAATGGGGTTTTCTAAAGTTACGAAGAAAACAAATGCATACAATGGTTTTTAACCCGGTAAAATGTTACAAAATCATTACCATTAATACTGACCGGTGCTTAGCATAACCAGTGTGCAGGCTTCTTTGGCTTCAATTCCATTTTCTTTAGCCAGATCATAGAATTCATCATTTTCCGTTCCGGGATTAAATATGATACGTTTTGGATGAAGAGAAAGTATATACTGATAATAATCTTTTTGAATAGCAGGGTTTAAATAAAGCGTTACCGTATCAATATCTTCCCATTGCTTTCTCTCTGTTTCGATCGGCACAGCGTCTATACTACCTTTCTTTATGCCGAGTGCAATTACAGGCTGTTGATGCGCTACCAATTTTTGTACGGCCAAATGGCTATATCGTTCCGGATTTTCTGAAGCGCCAATCACCAATGTTTTTTTATTGATCATATATGTTCGTTTATAAAAATCTTTTTTGCAATGCAGGTGTTGGCAGCATGCATTCATTCAGCTTGCCAAACCATTTATACCGGTTGTTTGCAATCAATCTGTAAAGGGCATTGCGTATAAATGGAGGAACAATCATAAAGCCGTATAATAATTTCCAGCCGCCGTTCAATTGTTGTACAACTTTTAATGCTGCTGTTGATTGCGTATATACTATATCATGCTGTAACAGAATAAATGAATTGAAATCCTTGTCAGGCAACTCTAATTTTTGCAATAATTTTTGGCCGGTATCGCTTTGTAAAGAAGCGAATAAAAATTTATCATTCGCATCATGTTTGATTACAAACTGAACAGCATTATTGCAGAGATTACAAACACCATCAAATAATATGATCGGCCGGTCATTCATTACACGACAAAGTTAGTACAGTTATTGGTATATTGTTATGCAAAAGATAACAGAACTGTATTGGGTGGATCTGTCATTGGTGAGATATTTGTGATACTTTTATCAAAACATAATTTTTGTTGTTTTTACTTTGTTCGAGCTTTATCATTTACTTATGAGAATATTAATAACCTGTTTTATTTTGTTGGTTTGTGGCAAGGTTTACTGTCAGGATACCAGTAAAATATTTATACACCTGGTGCAACCCTTTAAAGAAAACAATAGCGTTAAATACGCTAGACAGAATATCATTGGCAGCACCTGCAAAAATTGTAGCATTACCATCAATCAACAAACAGTAAAAGTATATTCAACAGGCGCCTTTGTCGATGAGTTAAATTTATTGCCGGGCGATACTTCTTTTACGATCGCCACTACCGGGCCACACGACGTTACTTACACTAAAACGATACGCTATAATTATACACCACCAAAACCTGCAGACACGGTAAAAACATTGGGTATAGAAAGCATAGAAACTTTTCCTGAAGGAGACCTTGTATTACAGACTGGCGATAAAATAGATTTTCGTGTAAAAGCCTTGCCTAATTGCAAAGTAACCGCCTGGGATAATTTTGTACTAAATGAAATGCCGGTAAATCAAACCAAAGGGATTCCGGGTATTTACCAGGGTGAATATGTAGTGAGTGAATCAGATAGTTTTTCTCCTGATAAAATTTCTATTACCATAACAGATAAAAAAGGAAGAAAAATTACAAAAGAAACAAAAAATAATTTCTCGGTCTTATCTGCGTCGGATTCTGATATAGCTATTACAAAAGGCAGATTAGCCCATCTGGAATACGGATTAGGCGAAGACAGGCTCGGAGGCGCAAAGATCGGCTATATTGATAGTTTGATACAATTGAAAGTGATTGGAAAGGTTGGCTCGCATTATAAAGTTCGCTTAGCTAGTTCTCGCACAGCCTACATCCCTGATAACCTTGTTACATTTTTACCTCCGGGAACACCAACCCCTAGATCGTTGACAGATAAAATATTTGTATCGGGCGATGATCATTTTGATTATGTGAAAGTCGGCTTGTTTGTACGATTGCCTTACCAGTCTTTTCAATTACTTGATCCTTCAAAAATTGTAGTAGATATTTTTGGCGCAACCAACAATACTAACTGGACAACTCAATTGCAAACTGCAAAGGAAATAAAGAATATTTCTTACGAGCAAATAGCCGATGGTATATTCCGTATAACGATCGAATTAAATCATACCCAGCAATGGGGTTATATGCTGTATTATAGCGACAATAGCCTCATCATAAAAATAAAACACCAGCCCGATAATTTAGCGCTTAAAAATTTAACCATCGCTATTGATGCGGGCCACGGCGGTACAAATAACGGTGCTGTTGGCGCAACCGGTGTTTATGAAAAAGACATAACATTGGCGATCGCTTTAAAACTACAAAAAACATTAACGGCATTGGGCGCAAAAGTTATCATGACAAGAACTACAGAACAATTTGTAGATAATTTGGATAGGGTAACGTTTTACAGAGATAGTATGCCGGATCTTTTACTAAGTATTCATTTAAATTCTTCCGATGATCCGTTAGGTACGGGCGGCGTTAGTACCTATTATAAATATCCGGGGTTTCGTAACCTCAGTTTAGATATTGATAAACGTATCCAGGAACTTGGTTTAAAAGATTATGGCAACACGGGCTCCTTTAATTTTATGTTGAATAGTCCTACTGAATACCCTAACGCGTTGATCGAAACAGTTTTTCTTAGCAATCCTGATGAAGAAGCAAAAATTTTAGATGACGGATTTCAACAAAAAATGGTCGATAAGATCGTTCTTGGCGTCAAAGATTTTTTAGCTGACGCAGTCAAATAAGGCTTTAACATTCCTTTAGTAAACAAGTTTATTCTGTTTCATTCTATATAAGCGTAACAAAACTTACATAAAATGAAAAACTTTACTACAAAAATGATATTAAGTGTTGCTGTTGTTTTTGCTTCACTTACTGCAGTTACTGCACAATCATACGATAATACCGGCTACGAACAACCTGCTCAATCTGCTTACCAGGATCAATACCAACAACAAAATCAACCCGTACAGCAGTATACGCAACAAAGTCAGTATCCACAATCAAATCAATATAATATACAGCAACAAGGTTATTACTATTATCCTGATGCCAATGTTTATTATGATCCTGCTTGTAACCATTACATATACAACGATGGTGCTAGCTGGTTAACCGTGAATGTTTTACCATTTAATATTCGTTTAGGAGGTTTGCCAAGGATAATGGTTTACCACAGAGGTCCACAAGTTTGGTTGGATAATGGATTTCACAGACAAAATTATTACGGCTACAACTATCGTTTTCATCCGGTAGTTACATACAGAAATGATTTTAGAAGAGATGTGGTTTATAACAGGGGCTTTGATAATCATGGCGGCTTTGACAGAGGAAGAGGTTTTGGCGGAGACAGAGGCTTTAGCAGTCGCGGTGGTTTTAATCACGGTCGTCGTTAAAATATTTTACCCGAAAATAAGAACCCGGTTATATTAGCCGGGTTTCTTATTTTTATATAAACAAGCATTGAGTAATGGCACAAAATATTTCAGTGATCGGCGCAGGTACTATGGGTAATGGCATTGCACATGTATTTGCACAATATGGTTTTAGTGTAACCTTGATAGATGTAAATGCTCAGCAGTTAGAAAAAGCCTTATCAACCATTACAAAAAACCTAGATAGACAGGTTGTCAAACAAACCATTACTGAAGCACAAAAGCAAGCAACCCTGGATAATATCACATTTGTAAATGATATCGCCGCAGGTGTAAAAAATGCTTACCTGGTGGTAGAAGCTGCTACGGAAAATATTGAACTCAAATTAAAGATATTTAAACAGCTCGATGAGGCTGCGCCCGCAGGATGCATTTTAGCCACCAATACTTCTTCTATCTCCATTACAAAGATCGCAAGCATTACCAAAAGACCCGAATTAGTGATCGGCATGCACTTTATGAATCCTGTTCCTGTGATGAAACTGGTAGAAATTATTAAAAGTGCTGAGACAAAAAAAGAAGTGGTTGACACGATCGTTGCATTAAGCAAACAACTGGATAAAATCCCTTGCGTTGTCAATGACTATCCCGGCTTTATTGCCAACCGCATTTTAATGCCAATGATCAATGAAGCTATTCTTGCTTTGGAAGAAGGCGTAGCCGGCGTAGCAGAAATCGATACGATCATGAAACTCGGCATGTCGCACCCAATGGGACCGTTGCAATTAGCCGATTTTATCGGCTTAGACGTTTGCCTGAATATTATGTTTGTATTGCATGATGGATTCGATAATATTAAATATACGCCCGCGGCTCTTTTAATAAATATGGTGGCCGCAAAAACACTCGGCGTTAAAACAGGCGAAGGTTTTTATACTTATTCAAAAGATAATAAAGAGCTGATCGTTAGTTCAAGATTCAAATGATTCTATATTTGCTACCTCAATAACATATATGGTATACAAAGTAATTGGTATTATGAGCGGCAGCTCGGTTGATGGATTGGATATTGCGTACGTACATCTTCATGAAACAGGAGGGAAATGGGATTATGAAATATTGGCTGCCGAATGTGTTGAATACACTGCTGAATGGAAACAACAATTAACCAATGCCATTCATTTGTCGGGTTTGGAGTATCAATTATTACACACGGGCTACGGGCATTTTATCGGTGAAAAGATCAATCATTTTATTATTGAAAATGGTTTGCAACATAAAATAGACCTGGTCGCATCGCACGGACATACTACCTTTCATCTGCCTAAACAAAAAATGACCGCACAAATTGGCGATGGCGCCGCTATTGCGGCCGAAACGCGATTGCCTGTGGTAAGTGATCTCCGATCTTTGGATATCGCCTTCGGCGGACAAGGTGCACCGATCGTTCCCATCGGACAAAAATTATTATTTCCTGAATACCATTATTTTTTAAATATCGGTGGTATTGCAAATGTATCTGTCAACAACGGAGGAAAATATATTGCCTTTGATGTTTGTCCGGCTAACAGGGTATTGAACATGTTCGCTGAAGAAATGAATATGGAACATGATGAAAGCGGAAAAATAGCTGCATCAGGAAAAGTAAATGAAACTCTTTTGCAACAATTAAATGCCTTACCTTATTATCAACAGCCTTTTCCAAAATCATTAGCCAATAGTTTTGGGGTTGATACTGTTTATCCGCTGATCAAAAAAGCCGGTCTTACTATACCGGATGCCTTATGTACTTATGTGGAACATATTGCCCTGCAAATAAAAAAAGCTTTGTTTACTGAGATCACACTTTCTAACGTGCCATTATTTGTAACTGGCGGTGGCGCATTAAATACGTATTTGATAGAAAGATTAAAAACGATCCTATCTGAAAAAGGAATTGAAGTTGTGGTGCCGGATGAAAGATTGGTTCAATATAAAGAAGCATTGGTTATGGCTTTACTCGGCGCGCTCCGCTGGAGAGAAGAAGCCACCGTACTTTCTTCTGTAACGGGTGCCGCAGCTAATAGCGTTGGTGGCGCTTTATGGTTAGGTAAATTATAACTCCCTTTTTTTCAAGTCCAAAAGTCTTAGATTTTTTCTCTCCTCGCTACGCATTTCGTAACTTTACTGCTTATGAAATATTTAGACGAGTTAAACGAACCGCAGAGAGAAGCTGTACTACATAAAGACGGGCCCATCATGATCGTTGCCGGCGCAGGAAGCGGCAAAACTAAAGTATTGACCACACGCATCGCACACCTGATGGGTGAACATGGCATCGATGCATTTAATATACTGGCGCTGACTTTCACCAACAAAGCTGCTGCAGAAATGAAGGAAAGAATTGAAAGAACTTTAGGCAATACAGAAGCAAGAAATTTATACATCGGTACTTTTCACAGCGTTTTTGCAAGGATACTTCGTGGCGAAGCCAACAAATTAGGTTACCCCAATAATTTCACTATTTACGATACGGATGATGCCAAGAGCGTTATCAAAACTGTTATCAACGAAATGAACCTTGATGACAAACAGTACAAACCTAATATTATTTACAACAGAATTTCTTCTGCAAAAAACAGTTTGATCGGTCCGGTTGAATACATGAATGATAAAGGGCTGCAACAGGAAGATGCAAGAGCCAACAGGCCGTTGATCGGGCAGATATATGATGCTTACGCGAAGCGTTGTTTTAAAAATGGCGCGATGGATTTTGATGACTTGCTTTTCAAGATGTACATCTTACTGAAAAATTTTCCGGAAGCATTATCTAAATACCAGAAAAAATTCAAATACATTTTAATCGATGAGTACCAGGATACTAATACTTCTCAGTATGAAATAATAAAACTGTTAGGTGCTATGCATGAAAACGTTTGCGTAGTAGGTGATGATGCTCAAAGTATTTACAGTTTCCGCGGAGCGACGATAGAAAATATATTACAATTTCAAAAAGATTATGACGATGTAAAAGTGGTAAAGCTTGAACAGAATTATCGCAGCACCAACAGCATCATCAAAGTTGCCAACCAGATCATCGATAAAAATAAAAATCAATTACCTAAAAAACTGTGGACCGATAAAGCGGATGGAGAAAAAATAAGATTAGTAAGAACAGCCACTGATAACGAAGAAGGAAAATATGTTGCCGACACAATAAAAGAACAAAAACTCCGCAATCATTTTATGAATAGCGAGTTTGCTATTTTGTACCGCACCAATGCACAGAGTAGAGCATATGAAGAAAGTCTGCGGCGGATGAATATTCCTTATAAAATTTATGGAGGTTTATCTTTCTATCAACGCAAAGAAATTAAAGATTATGTTGCTTATCTGCGTGTGATCGTTAATACCAGAGATGAGGAAGCATTAAAACGTATCATCAATTATCCAACAAGAGGTATTGGTAAAACGAGTCTTGATAGAGCTATTTTAGCAGCCAATGAAAATAATATAACGTTATGGGAGGTTCTTGAACAAGCTCGCACTGCAGGCTATAAAGGAGGCACACTTGAATCCATTGAAAATTTTGTAAGAATGATCAAAATGTTTCAAAGTGAAATGAAGAAAGGCACGAATGCGTATGACCTGGCAGTAATAGTTGGTAAAAGTACCGGCATCGTCAAAGAATTATTCAACGATAAAACCACAGAAGGCCTGGCACGGTATGAGAACACACAGGAGTTATTAAACTCCATAAAAGAATTTACCGAAACACCCATGAATGAAGAAGATGGTGAAGTAGGCGATAAAGGATTAGGCACTTACTTACAACAGATCACTTTATTAACTGATGCTGATAATAATAAAGACGAAGCGGACAGCGTAAAATTAATGACGATACATGCGGCGAAAGGATTAGAATTCAGTTGCGTATTTGTTGGCGGATTAGAAGAAACATTATTTCCGAATGCGATGAGCATTAATACAAGGGAAGAGCTGGAAGAAGAGCGCAGGTTGTTTTATGTAGCAATAACAAGGGCCAAGAAAAACCTGTGGCTAACGTATGCGAATGCACGCTATCGTTTTGGCCAGTTACAACAAAATGACCCAAGCCGTTTTATTGAAGAGATGCCGGTAGAATATATTGACAAAAGCTTTGCAGGCGGTGGTGTAAACAATCAGAATACGGCGAACCGCCAATATGGGAATGGCAATCCTTTGTGGAGTCGTGGTGATCAGGCGCCGGCTAAACCTGCTTATTTAGCTCCGGCCGCAAGGCCACAAACAAAAGAACATACGCCTTCTGCAGATTTTGCGGCAAGCGATACCAGCAATTTACAGGCAGGACAAAAAGTGGAGCACCAGAAATTCGGTTTTGGAGAAGTTGTTAAAATGGAAGGCGCAGCACACAATCCAATTGCCACTGTGCAATTTGATCAGAACGGAGAAAAAAAGATCATGCTGAATTATGCCAAACTGCGTATCGTAGAATAATTACAACTGTTTGCAGTAATACATCATATCCGTAGTTCCGAAATCAAGTTCTTTTCCGTCAGCAACTTTAACGGGAAGATCATAAGTAATATTGGCCGTTACTATTTTGATATTTTTACCATGAATAATAACCGTGCAGGGAACTTCCTGTGATATTTCTCCTGCATAAATAGTAGCCGTTCCGTTAGCGGTATTTTTATCAGCCTTCTTCGTCAGGTTTAAATATTTTAGTATGATCGTAGTTGATGTGATAAAACCGGGCTTTGCCTGTCTTTTATAAACTGTCCAGCTACCCATTAAATTAGCGATCGTAACTTTCGATGCCTCATCTTCCGATTCGGTGGTTGTAGCCTTTTTAGCAGGTGCATATCCATCGGCCAATTCATAGGCAAACATATTTACCTTTTTAAAGTAATGCACAGAATCATCCTGATCCTGCAATACCATCGCATCTTTTGAAACGGATAAGGCTGTGTAATCCTGGTCGGCGGCCATCAGGTCATTGTCATCATCAATAGACGCTCTTTCTACCATGCGGATGTCCATTTTATTATCCGTCGTTTTTCTTGTCTCAACCATTCTGTCATCTGTAAAATGAAGCAGGGTTGTATCTAAAAAAGAAACCTGTTTTTTATTCGGACTCACGCGCTTTATTTCCTGCCATTTTCCGTAAAACTGGGGTAGACTGAAAAGCGTAGTAGGTTTAGCTTCTGATTGTTGAGTCGTCGCCCTATGCCCCCTGGCAACCATCTGGCCTGTTTGAGCGTATGAAAAATGACCAAAACAACAAAATATACTGATCGGTAAAAGGTAGCGTAGACTCATGATAGCTGCAAAATTAATGTCTTGTAATATTACAAAAAATAGCCGTTAAAACCTGATTTCGAACGAAGGTTTGTGATAAAAGTCCCGACCGGTATATTTTCGAGATAAGAAATAATTCGCTCCCGGCACCCATCCCCACTTTGTAAATAGCCCTTTATAGCGAGTTAATTCTTACCTTTGCGTATAAGAAATACACGTATTATGATAAAGACAGGAAGCACGATCATTAGCATCTATACAGAGATGACACCGAATCCCGAAACAATGAAATTTGTGGCGAATAAATTATTATACCCCGGAAAGAGCATCGACTTCCCGGATGAAGCCAGCGCGAAACCATCTTTGTTAGCACAGGAACTATTCACTTTTCCATTTATAAAATCAGTTTTCATCGCAAGTAATTTTATTACTTTGACTAAAACCGGTGATACAGGCGATTGGGATGATATTATTCCAACGATCAAACAATTCTTAAAAGAATATTTGGAAGAAGGTAAACCGGTTGTGAACGAAGAAGAAGTTGCTACCATGAAATCTGAAAGCAGCAACGAAGTAAGCGCCGATGATGACGATGTGGTAAAACGCATCAAAGAATTATTAGAAAGCTACGTTAAGCCTGCCGTTGAAATGGATGGCGGCGCTATTCAATTTAAAAGCTACGAAGATGGTAAGGTGAACCTGATGTTACAAGGAAGCTGCAGCGGTTGCCCATCATCAATGATCACGCTGAAAGCGGGCATTGAAGGAATGATGAAGAGAATGATACCGGAGGTAAAAGAAGTAGTGGCAGAAGCAGAATAAAAAATCTCCCCGAAGGGAGATCATACTTACAAAATATTTTTAAAAGGCATCTATACCAGGATGCCTTTTGGATTTTCTCTATCTTCCCTGTGCCACCATGCCCAAAGTATTAAAACGGGTTGACCCACAAATAACCTTGCCCATAATTGCCACGCACTTGGATTTACCTCGATCATATAAATATGCGTAGGTATATAAACGATCAGCATTACCATGATGCCCGTCGCAGCCACTTTACGTGTTTGAGGAAAAATCAGTAATAAGGCAAATATTATTTCAGCAACCCCCGCTATATAATTAATAACCGAATGAAACGGAATATATGGCGGAATGATATCAAAATAAGAATGAGGGAACAGAAAATGCCTCACACCTTCATACAGGTAAAAAAGTATCATAACACCCAATCCGTTTTATAATGGGCTGCCAGCTGCTCACAAAGCGTACTTTTTCCGGTACTTTCAGGGCCAATGACCACAATTTTTTTTGGTAACATTCGTTTTACTCT
>Ga0206961_1027_pt1 | contig 39440 bp, 34 predicted proteins | sample Alteio_BWOrgHeat_30_FD_153238 | JGI IMG/M metagenome (GOLD analysis project Ga0206961, IMG submission 153238) | Enriched cells from forest soil in Barre Woods Harvard Forest LTER site, Petersham, Massachusetts, United States -... | ecosystem: Environmental > Terrestrial > Soil > Temperate forest >...
AATTTCAGGTAAAAGGCGGAGGACCGGATGAACGTTTTTTAGATCAGATGCTCATTATGGCACTCATAGAAGCCAGAAGTTGTGAGCGTTTTAAAAGATTAAGCGAAGGATTGGAAGATAAATACCTGCGTAATTTTTACCGACGTTTTATGGAAAGCGAAGCAGGCCATTATACCCTGTTCCTGGAACTTGCCGAGACATATATCGATAAAAAAATAGTAAGAAAACGCTGGCAAGAGTGGCTCAATTACGAAAAAGAGATCATCAATAATTTGGAGGTTCGCGGCGATAGGATACACTAATTTGTATAGCCGGCAGCAGTGCTGCTATTAACATTGTTGTGTCACTCACTTCACCTGTATACCTTTACTCAGCGGCATAAATCGGCACGATTACTGCATTTAAAAAAGCAGAATACCAGTGTGTACAGACAAGCTGATATTCATTGTTTTTAAGGGTTAAGTAAGTCCTGTCGATTTCTCGGCAGGATTTTATTCTTTGCCAATTCTTAACATTGTGTTGATAAATATAGTCTTGCTTTTTCAACACCAATTCATTAAATTTGAAATAAGACGAATGGAATTATAATTGTAACAATCTTTAAGAAAACATTAAACCAAACGCACTTTGACAGAAGCCATCATCAACCTAGAAACTGTTAACCCTCTTGAATTTTTTGGCGTTAACAATGACAAATTAGACATTCTAAAAAAGAAGTTCCCCTTACTAAAAATCCTAAGTCGCGGAACACAAGTAAAACTAAGTGGCTCTCCAGAACAGATCATTGATGCAAAAGAAAAGATTCACCTCATCATCCAATACATTGAACGTAACGGGCACATGAGCGAAAATTATTTTGAGCAAATATTAGGCGTAGGCGGTGATGACCAGCCAACGATCGATAATTTTATTGAACGCGAGAAATGCAGGTAAGTGCAGCTTTTTGCTCGCAATAAGCATGGTCGGATAAAATTTCTTCCAGGTGTATTTTGGTAAGGTCTACCCACCGCGGATCGGTAGGTAAGTGTAATCCAAGGATATTTTTAACGTCTTCACTTTGCTCTTCCATTTTGCGAAATTAAGTGAGGAGATGAGAATATGATATTTTATTATTAGAACTCTTTATAAACAAAAAAGTTACCAGAGCCAATCGACATTCCGTAACCCCAACTACCTTCCATATAGGTAGAATCACTGTTAACAATACCTTGTGTAGTAAATGTGTTAGTAGTATCGTATAAATATCTGCAATAAGTGGTAACAGTATCACCTGATACAATATAAGTACCTTCTGCAGGAGAGATACTTGACGTATCAACATTGCCTGGCATACCTAAAGTGTTATTATATACTCTGGCGGTACCATTAGTTCTAAGTAAAAATGCCATTTGAAAACTTGGATAATCGCTGCTGTTCCCAATTTTACCAATATAAAACCCCGTAATACTCTTGGGGCCGGAAATACTATCAAGTATTATTGATGTATCGTACACATTAGTAGTATCCCACTTGGTAGATGTAGTGCCGACACTTTGTTTTTTACAAGATGTGAATGATACCGCGATAACAAAGATAATAATAGATGTAAAGACAATATTTTTCATGTGCATAATTAATGTTTAGTAAATGCTTGTACTTTCTTATTGTTTGTGTGCGATATTTACGCCATAACCACTTGTACTAAGTCCTTGTCCAATAGTTCCTTCCATAAATATATTGCCGTTAAATCTTACTGTATCAAAAGTGGAATAAAAATTACCACCTATATCAAGTGTTGTAGCTACAACAGAGTCCTGAATAATCTGGTATTGCCCCTCTCCGTTAACAAGGGCATTTGAAGAATCTGTGCCATATATATATACTCTTACCGTACCATCAGTTCTAAATAGGAAAGAAAATTGATAATCAGGATAAAATCCCGGGCTTTGATATGTTCCCGGCCAATAGCCAGCAAGTGGTCTGCCGTTTACAGTATCTCTTATTGAAATAGGATGGTAGATGGTGGTATCTTTTATATAGATCGTATTGGTAACGACCTGTTTTTTACAAGAGATAAGTATTGTTGCAAAAAGAAACGCTACCATTAATGATGTAAAGATGTTTTTCATATTTCGATGTTAAAAAAATAATGTAAAATTTATAGGGGTCGCAGGCTTATCAATGGTGTCGGATACATAAAGCTACAATAAATTAAAGATTTTACTACACTTTTCTCTAAATAACAAGAGTATTAATAGCTAAAAAAAGCAGCTTGCAAGATATATTTACTTAATTTAGGCCTATAAATATTTGTAATGAGAATCTTGCCATTTGTAATCACTTCTGCTATAACCGTTGGGTTAATTGTTTCATTAAATACTAACCTGCTTTTACCTGCTCCTTTAGGAAGTTTACTTAGTCCACAACAAGGTATCTGGCAAAATGCCGAAGACGATAACTATAATTTTAGCGCCGATCTGAAATTTCCACAGTTAAAAGGGAAAGTAAATGTGTATTTAGATGATCGACTAGTGCCGCATGTTTTTGCCGAAAAAGAGAATGATGTATATTTTGTACAGGGATACTTACACGCCAAATTCCGTTTGTGGCAAATGGAGCTGCAAACATTGGCAGCTGCCGGCAGGGCAAGTGAAATAATCGGCGATAAAGCATTGGCACATGATAGAGAATTCAGAAGGTTAGGTATGGTCTACGCTGCGGAAATTTCTGAAAAAGAAATAGAAAAAGATCCGGTGATCAAAGGCGAGTGCGATTCATACACTGCGGGTGTAAATGCCTACATTAATAATTTAACGGAAAGCGAGTTGCCTATTGAATATAAATTGCTTGGCTACAAACCTGAACAGTGGAACAACCTTAAAACGGCTTTGTTCTTAAAATATATGTCGTACGATCTTTCGGGTCATGAAGATGATTTTGAAATGACGAATGCAAAAAGCTTTTTTTCTCCTGATGATTTTGATAAATTATTTCCATTGGTACAGGATTCTTTAGATCCTATTATTCCGAAAGGAACCGTTTTTGATAGCGCTAAAGTAAAACCAATAGCACCCCCAAATGTTGATTCAGTTTATTTTGGTAATAAAGACCTTGCGGATGTACAAGAAGAAAAACCAGATCGCGATAACGGCAGTAACAACTGGGCCGTAAGCGGTTCTAAAACAAGAAGTGGCGCACCTATTTTATGTAATGATCCGCACCTTGGTTTAAACCTTCCATCGCTTTGGTTCGAGATGCAATTATCCACACCAACGTTTAATGCCTATGGCGCAACATTTCCAGGAGCGCCTGGTGTTGTGATCGGTTTTAACGACAGCGCAGCATTTGGATTCACAAACGGCGGCAGAGATGTACGGGATTATTATGAAATAAAATTTAAAGATGCCACACGTAAAGAATATTGGTTTGATAGCGCCTGGAAGCAAACTGATTTCAGGGTTGAAGTGATCAAGATAAAAGACAGGCCGGATTATTTGGATACCGTTGCATATACAGTCTTTGGTCCGGTGATGTATGATAAAAGCTTTACGGGCGGAAGAACAAACGGTAAAAATTATGCGGTTCGCTGGAAGGCACATGATCCAAGTGATGACCTGAGAGCATTTAACATGCTAGACCATGCAAACAATTATGCCGATTATAATGCTGCGGTAACTAATCTTCATAACCCGGGACAAAACTGTGTATTTGCCTGCAAAAGCGGCGATATTGCCATGCGTGCGCAAGGTGAGTTTCCCGCAAAATGGAAAGGACAGGGCGATTTTGTAATGCCGGGCGTTGATAGTAGTTATATGTGGCAGGGAATGATCCCGCAAGATGAAACACCTTTTCAATATAATCCTGCAAGAGGATTTGTTAGCAGCGCCAATCAAAAACCAACTGATTCAACCTATCCATATTATTTAGGAAGAGATTATCCAGAGTATCGCGGACTCTATATCAACAGAAAGTTAACTGCAATGAATGATATAACAGTGCAGGATATGATGGATCTGCAAACAAGCGAATATGATGTTTTTGCAGAAATGGCGGTTCCTGTCTTTTTAAAAAATATGCAGGAAGATATGCTGAGTGAAAAAGAAGAAAAGTACTATAGCATTTTAAAATATTGGAATTATACTGATGATGCTAATTCTAAAGGCGCAACTATATTTAATATACTGTGGAAAGAGTTTACAAAAGTAGTCTACGATGATGAATATGCAGACGCTCCAAAAATCATCATGCATCCGTTCGAAAGTACCTTATTAGAAAGTGTTTTGCGTGATAGTACTTATAAATTCTTAGATAATATAAATACGGATCGTGTAGAAACGTTATCAGATGATGTAACAGATGCATTTGAAAAAGCAGTAGTGGAAATAGAAAAAACAGATAAGGCAGGAAAGTTAGAATGGGCAAAATATAAAGACACGCATGTGAGCCACCTGACTAAATTAGAAGCATTCAGCAGCTTGCATTTACCTGTAGGTGGCGGAACTTATTGCGTTAACGCGATAAAGGCCGATCATGGCCCTAGCTGGAGGATGGTTGTAAGTCTTAAACCACAAACAGAAGCTTATGGAATTTATCCGGGCGGACAAAGTGGGAACCCCGGCAGTAAATATTATGATGATTACATCAATAAGTGGGTTGAAGGAAAATACAATATACTTTGGATGATGGCGAAAGGCGAAGAAAAAGACCAGCGTATCAAATGGAAAATGTCATTCAGCAATTAGGATGATTTAAAAATCTGATGATGTGATAATGATTACTACAAACGAATAAATTAATAAATAAAATGAAATTTTTGATCTCTTTAATATTAACGGCTGCTTTAAGTTTTGCTATCTGCCTGTATTGTCCGTGGTGGAGTATTGCTATTGTTGCATTTTTGGTAGCGGCTTTAATTCCTCAAAAACCATTTGTATCTTTTCTTACAGGATTTTTGGCATTATTTATCTTATGGTTCTCACTTACTTTATATATCAGTAATAGTAATGAACACATACTGGCGCACAAAGTTTCTATGATCATCTTAAAACAAGACAATCCTTTTGCATTGATATTAATGACCGCAGGAATCGGTTCAATAGTTGCCGGGTTTGCTGCGCTGGCAGGTAGTTTTGCCCGCAAAACCAAATAATCCTTTTGAGTAACGAAATCAAAGTTAATTTCGTCGCGATGCGCAAGATCCTTTTGCTTATATTTCTTGGTATTTCATTGCATTCATCTTCACAAAAAATTTACGGAGTTGTTTATAATGCGAATGGCGACCTATTGCCGTATGCTTCTGTAAATATTAAAGGCACAACTATCGGTGCCAGCGCGAATAATAAGGCCCGATTTTCTTTAACCTTACCACCGGGTAATTATACAGTCGTTTGTCAGTATATAGGTTTTGTTGAACAACAAAAAAATATACAGCTTACCGATAGCAGTAACCAGGAATTGATATTTATATTAAAAGAACAAAAACTTGAATTAAAAGAAGTTGTTGTAAAAAAGAATGGAGAGGACCCTGCGTATGAAATTATCCGGCAGGCAATTAAAAAACGCCCTTATTATAATGAGCAGGTTAAAGCATTTGATTGTGATCTGTACACAAAAAATATAATAAAGTTGCGTCATTTACCCGATAGGATATTTGGCCAAAAAATTCCTGATGATGATAAAACAGCCTTGCGATTAGATTCAACAGGTCAAGGCATTGTTTATTTGTCCGAGTCAATGGGTAAGATATCATTTGTGCAGCCTGATAAAATGAAAGTAGAAATAAAAAAGAGCAGGGTTAGCGGTAGCGGTAATTTCGGGTTTACTTTTCCTACCTTCATTAATTTCTATCAAAACAATGTCAGCATTTTTAAAGACAGGCTAAACGCCCGGGGGTTTGTTTCTCCTATCGCCGATGGCGCGATGCGGTTTTATAGATTTAAATACCTCGGTAGTTTTTGGGAAGATGGCAAAGAGGTCAATAGCATTCGCGTTACGCCGCGTAGAAATTACGAGCCTTTATTCTCAGGCATCATTAATATATCTGAAGATGACTGGCGCATTCATAGCGTAGATCTGTCGCTCACTACAAAACAATCTCTGGAGTTTTTAGATACGCTAAACATTACACAGTTTTATGTTCCGGTAAATGAAAATGTTTGGCAGGTAAAAAACCAGGTATTACATTTTGATTTTCAAAAATTCGGCATTGATGCCATTGGTAATTTTGTGAGTGTATACTCTAAGTACAGGATCGATCCCGTATTCCCTAAAAAATTCTTTAATGATATTGTTATTAAGTATGATACGGGTGTAAATAAAAACCCCGCAACTTATTGGGATAGCACACGTCCTGTACCGTTAGAAAAAGACGAAGTAAAAGACTATGAAGTAAAAGATAGTTTGTACCAGATCGAGAAAGATTCCGCATTTACTAAATCAGCTGTAGATTCTTTACGAAAAAAACAAGGCCCGGCAAAACTGTATAAAGTTATTTACCTGGGGCTTGATAGAATGCATTACAGCCAGACATTTACTTATCGATGGGCCATTGATCCTTTATTGCAAAAAATGGAATATAATTTAGCAGAAGGTGTGGTCGTAAATCTAAATACACATTTTGATAAAGATATTGTAAAAAATAGATCCAGTATTTCTTTTAACCCTACCATTCGGTATGGGTTTAATAATACGCATTTAAATGCCTCCGCGAACATTTTCTTTAAAACAAAGAATTTTCACGATGGTAAATTAAGCAGAGAAATATGGACCGTGGGTGGGGGAAAACGAGTAAGTCAGTTTAATAAGGATTGTCCTATCACACCTGATATCAATAGCATTAGTACTTTGTTTTCCGGCAAAAATTTCATGAAGACCTATGAGAATTATTTTGGCAATATCGGTGTTACAAAAATATTTGATAATGGTTTGCATATTGGTGTCACCGGTTTGTATGAAGATAGGATACCACTTAACAATACCACCAATTTTATATTCAATCAAAAAGATACGGTACGTATTACTCCAAATTATCCAGATGAAAAAATATCAGCTCAGTTTACAAGATACCAGGCATTTCTTTTAGGCATTAATTTAACGTATCAACCCGGACAAAAATATATTCTTTATCCAAATGGTAAAATGCCGGTAGGCTCAAAATATCCAACATTCAGTTTGAATTATATAAAGGGAATGAACCATATTTTTGGCAGTGATGTCGATTTTGATAAATGGAACTTCTCAATAAAAAATGATATTAATTTTAAGCTGGCAGGTTTATTAAAATACAAATTTGTAATAGGAGGATTTTTAAATACCAACAAAGTTTTTATACAGGATTATGACCATATTAATGGTAATGAATATTTTGCAGCAAGCGAATACCTAAACAGTTTTCAATTAGCGGATTACTACACGTACAGTAATACAGCCAGCTTTTTTAGTGAAGGGCATCTGGAATATCACCTGAACGGATTATTGACTAATAAGATACCTATATTCAACCGGTACGATTGGAATCTGGTAGTAGGAGGCAATGCATTTTACATTGACAGAAGCGGTAATTATGAAGAAGCGTTTATAGGAATTGAAAATTTCCTGCAAATTTTCCGGATAGATTTTATTGCCAGCTTTAAAGACGGGAAAACCGGCGAAACGGGCATAAGGTTAGGCATACAAGGTTTACGTGGCGGACAAAATAAATTCAGAAGGCAGGAGAATCCCTTTAAATTTTAATTTAGTTTTTTGTTATTTGAAGATTGTACTTTTGTACTGTATTTGGTTTGCCCTGCAAGCATCCAACTTTTAAAGTTTCCTGAGTGACCAGGATCAAATTAATTATATGACATTATACAATCGTATCTCCCAAACGGAGCTTAAACAGATGTTGTACGCCGAAACGGAACATCGCACAACCATTTCTTTCTACCAATATTTTCCTGTAGACAATTGTAAGGAATTCAGAGATGAGTTATACGCGAACCTGAATGCCTTAAAAGTATTTGGCAGGATCTATATTGCGCAGGAAGGGATCAACGCTCAGATAAGTGTACCCGATAGTAATTTCGATGCGCTTAAAAACTACCTGTATTCTCTCAAGCCATTTAATGGTATTCGCTTAAATGTCGCTATTGATGACGACGGAAAATCTTTTTGGGTTTTAAAAATAAAAGTTCGTGAAAAAATAGTGGCGGATGGTATTACCGATCCTGATTTTAGCATGGAGAAAAAAGGAAAGTATGTAAATGCCACACAAATGAATGCATTATTACAGGATGAAAATACGATCGTGATCGATATGCGTAATCATTATGAATACGAAGTAGGACATTTTGTAAAAGCAGTAGAAATACCAAGTGATACTTTTAGAGAACAATTGCCAATGGCAGTTGAGATGATGGCCGCGCATAAGGATAAAAATATCATCATGTATTGCACGGGTGGCATTCGTTGTGAAAAAGCAAGCGCTTATATGCTACACAATGGCTTTAACAATGTATTTCATTTAGAAGGCGGCATTATTAATTATGCCAAACAAGCCAAAGAAGAAAAAATTGAAAGTAAATTCATCGGTAAAAACTTTGTATTTGATAACAGGCTGGGAGAGCGCATAACGGAAGATATTATCGCGCAGTGTCATCAATGCGGACAACCTGCCGATACACATACGAATTGTAAGAACGATGGCTGTCATATTCTTTTCATCCAATGCGAAGCATGTGCAACCAAATATGATGGCTGTTGTAGTGAAGCTTGTCAGACTGTTTACAATCTTCCCCAAGAAACACAAAAAGAAATGCGTAAAGGAATTGATAAAGGCAATATGGTATTCAATAAATCGAAACACAGATTAAGGCCATCGATCCACGATAAAAAAGAATAGTTTATTTTGATGTCATAGCAGGTAACGGATGGTTTTTATTAAGTTTTTTATACTGCTTGATATATTTTTTCTCTTTCTTTATACCAGCACTTGATAACACACCTGTCAAAAATGTCTTTATCCAGTAATTAAAAATAAATTTTTCTCTGTCTCGTTCAAAAAATACCAGCGATGTTTTTTTATTAGCTGAGCTAACAAGGCTACCGGCCAGTGCATTTTCTACTGAAAGTTTTAAATTTTTTTTCTTTTCATTTGTTGGGTCAAGTATTTTGACCGAAAGATTGTTATAATACAAATTCATTTTTCCTGTGGCCGCATATTTATTGCCCGCCCAGTTGGCAAATAAAGTATCAGATCTTCCTTTCTCAATATTGATAGACGCCAGCGGTTTGGTAATGGGATTTAATTCAACAAAATTTACGGGCGATAAACTTACAGCCATCGTAAAATTCGAAAGCGAGTCACCATAACTTTCACTATAATAAAAATGCCTGATAGAACTATTGAATAAGGTTGCCGTAGCATTGATCGTTAAATTCTTATTCTGGTTATTAATGTTACTAACATTGGTCATAACAGCGTTAATATTTCTAAACGGAATAATACCCGTCTGATTTGTTTTAGCTGATGTCTCCTGCACAGTAACCGCGCCATTTTGAACAACAATGCTATTAACCGAAAATGGAACTGAAATGGAGCTGATCAGTTTAGTAGGCATAGGTTTTTCTATACCATGTTGAAAAGGAATTCTTTTATCTCTGCTGGCAGTTAGGGAAACATTATCGAGAATGATCTTATCAGCAGTAATGGACGAATCATTTTTTTGTTGATTTACATGCAGGTTGTTTATCGTCACCCCATCGCCTTTTATAACCATATAATCTGCTTGCCATTTAGCTTTACTGAATGCCTCCTGCATACTAAGGTTTGGTGTTACATTAAAACCTTTAATATATAAACTGTTCTTTGCCGGCAACCAACTATAAGATCGTATATCTATGGTTTGTACTTTCCCTTTTAAATGCAAACTAACACCTGTAATTGCAGACTTACTCAAAAGATAGGCTACTTTAAATTTTGTTTTATCGTGATACAAAAAACTATTGTCTTCAAATGAACCGGACAGATCATTGACTGCTAATTCGGTACTATCGGTTCTGCTGCTTTTTATAGTAGCATCATTCCATTTAAAGGCTACAGCCGAAGTGATCGATAATTTATTTACCTCATTTTTTATAAGTGCTCCATTATCAAGTACCAAAGAAGATTGCGGTAAAATGATCAATAAATGTTTTTTATTTATTTTGACGTCAGATAATACAACACCGATCTTTTTGTACTCAAGCATATTGTTACCATCTTTGTGCGCGTGTATCTCATCGCCATTAACAGATACTTTTGCTGTGATAACGGAACTGTCATCCTTCGTTTCAGAAGCATAATGAATATGCGCATTTGTGATAATTAAATTATCTGTAGTAAAATCAGTTGGGATGGACAAAAGATCCATTTTTCTTTTTGATAGAGCTACGTTATAAATATTGATCGCGGGATTATCAATAACAAAAGAACTAAGCTTATCCGATGAATAATCACTGGTATGCAGATCGCCTTTAATTTTTAACATCGGTATTTCAATTCTTGTATAACCACTATCATTATGTGCATTGATCGAAATGCCTTCGATAGTATTTGTATGATTGTTATCTAAACTTACTTTTTTAACAGCAGCAGTAAAGTTTCTCCCGGCATAATTAATATTATTAAATATACCCATCGCATCATCCCAGGTAAAAAAATGTTTAAAAGAATTGATATTGTTGAGATAAATAGCAGAGGCAGTAAGGCGCACATTGCTTGTAGGTGTTGATCCTGTAAAATCTAAATCATCTACGTTTAGTCTGTCAATATGAATAAAGGGCAGGTCCTTGACCGGTTTTTTTACCGTAGTTTCAGTTCCGCTTTTAGCATTTACGAATAATGATCTTATTTCAAGATGATCAACCATAAACTTTCTATAGTTCACATATTGATCCCAGTCTAATATTTCCCAGGATACCTGTGTCCCTTTCACCATCAGTCCATCGCCATATGTTAGCAATAAATTACGCGCATAATTTTGTCTGTTGTATCCCCTGAAGTTGTAATTATTTATTTGTAAGTTGAGGTTACCATCCTGAACGGCTATCTGGCCAATATCAAGTTTTGGCATTGAGCGTTTGATATCGATCATGGAATCACTTAAGAAAAAATGATGCAATAAAATATCGGCGTTCACATTTTTCATGGTGATCGTTGCCGGTTTTGCACCCGATAATTTATATTTCAGATTGCCATTAATAATATGAAAATTATCTACATCTAATAGTTCGCTTACGTTGTGTAATATTTTGTAAATATGACTGTTCTCATTAAAATTATCTATTGGGCCGGGCTTGATCTTCTTTTTCTTTTTAGGATTGGCTGCTATATTGATGATTGGGTTAGATAAAAATGCTTCGGTGGCTTTTAATCTTTTTTCTACTAATGCATCCAAACTAATATTTCTTAGTGATAAAGATGGCGTTGAAAAAGTTAAGCCTTTACCTGATTTATTTTGCGGAGTAGGGCCAAATACTGCATTGTTAAAAACCAGGTCGCTGTTCTTAAAAATAAACTCATCAACAGCCAGTTGAAATAAACTATCCTTTGTAACAAACTTCAGGTTCTTTACGTTAAACAAAATGCTATCGGCTTCGATCTTAGTTGAACTATCAGGATTTACTTGTAAGTTATATACCTTAAGGTTGGCTTTTTGTGTGCCATAAGAAGGCTTGTTCTTATTGGTGAATACCAATTGCCCTTCTTCAACATTAATGTAATTAAAATTGATATAGTCAAAAATAAAATCAGTTGATTTCTTTATTGCTTTGCTACCGGCAGTAGTATCCTTATTATCACCGGGCAATGTTAGAACGGGTCTTATACAAATGAGCGTATCAATGATCAATTGTTGTTTTTGGTAAATAGCTGATAATTGAGCAGAGTTAAAAAACAACTTATCTGCGGTTAAACTGATCTCGCCTTTATTACCTTTCGCTTTTGTATGAATATAACAGGAGTCTAATTCAAAGAGTCTGTTTTTTCCGGAGAAGTGTAAATTTCTGAATTTGATATCGTGAAATCCATCGGGCAATGTCCAATGCTGATCATTCATACTAAGGTCGATATCATCTGAAGAAAACAGGTGACTGCTGTCATTATTTTCTTTTGTAAAATTAAAGATAGAGAAATTGACATGATCGACTACCAATGGCTCTGCAATATTTCGCCTTCCATAAGTAAATGAGCCATCTTGAATGGTAAGTGCACGAACACGGAGATGAACCAATATTTTTTGAAGCGAAGTCATGATATCAGGGATATGAAAACGAGAAACAGAAGTATTTTCTTTTTTCTCCCGGTGTTCGTGAATTGTTACCGCTGGCGATAACAATGCTAAACTATCAATCGCAAAGGTTTGGTGTAATATCAGGGCCTTCCAGGATTGAATGGTTAAATACATTTTCGGTATTTGCACATTGTAATGTGGGGTAGTATGTAAAGTATCATTGCAAACAATGGCTGCGTTGTCTACAATGATCGATCTATTCCATAAGGAAACTTCTATAGCTGAAGATTCAAACCGGTAAGTACTTTTTGTTTCTTTTTTTACAAATACCTGTATGATCTGTTTGAAATTATATTCAATAGCAAAATAAAGAATGATACCTATTACAACGCGCGCTATCAAAAGAATAAGAAGACGCTTTATCCATTTTTTATATTTAGGAGAAATTTGCATGCTGAGAATGGGGATACTCAAATATACAAAATGTATGATAGATTACTTAGAGCGGGTGTGGACTTATTTAGACAGTGCAACAATATCTTTCGAATGAAGAATGTGATTGCTGTATCCTTTAGTCACTGTATGTATCATGGCCAATCCAAGTTCTTTTAAAGTACAAACCTGCGATGGTAATATTTTTTTTAAGAAAGGATACATCCAACTAATGTATGTGTAGAGCTTTAGCGTGTTTTCTAAACCTTTTGTTGGGTGTATATAACCCGGACGAAACATGTAGGCAGCTTTAAAAGGTAGAGCCAAAAGATGATTCTCTGTTTTGCCTTTTACTCTTGCCCACATTAGTTTTCCATTTTCAGTACTATCAGTTCCTTCGCCGGAAACGTAACAGAAGGTCATATCTGTATTTAGTTTCACAAGTGTATCGGCGACATGTGTCGTAAGATCGTAAGTCAGTTTTGTATATTCGGGTTCTTTTTTACCCACAGAGGTAACGCCTAAACAAAAAAAGCAGGCATTGTAATTTTGTAATTGCGATTCGATAGGAGAGAGATCATAAAAGTTTTCGTGAATGATCTCTTTTAATTTAGGGTGGATAATGCCGCAAGTCTTTCTACTGATCACCAATACCTGCTCAACCTCATCACTTAATAAGCATTCGTGTAAAATGCCTTCGCCTATCATTCCTGTTGCTCCTGTTATGATCGCCCTTACTTTCATGTTATGCGTTTAATTTTTGTAAAGCTGCAGTTATTCTTTTTTCTGTTTCTTCATCACTTAACGCTTCCGGTACAAATTTCTCGCCAATTACTTTTTCGTATAGTTCGATATACCGTTTGCTGATTGTGCTGATCCATTCTTCGTTCATTTCAGGAACTGTTTGTCCTTCTTTGCCCATAAAATTATTTGCGATCAGCCATTCTCTCACAAATTCTTTGCTTAACTGTTTTTGTCTTTCATTCGCTGCTTGTCTTGCTTCATAACCATCCGCATAAAAATACCTTGATGAATCCGGTGTATGAATTTCATCCATCAAATAGATCGTATCTCCGATCTTTCCAAACTCATATTTTGTATCCACCAATATCAAACCTTGTTTAGCAGCCATTTCTTTTCCTCTTTGAAAAAGAGCGTGTGTGTATTTTTCTAAGACTATATAATCTGCTTCACTCACGATCCCTCTTGCTATGATATCAGCTCTTGAAATGTCTTCATCATGTCCAACTTCGGCTTTGGTAGATGGAGTTATAATTGGTGTGGGAAAATAATCGTTCTCTTTCAGTCCATCCGGCATCATAACACCACACAGTGTTCTCGATCCGCTACTGTATGTTCGCCATGCATGGCCCGTTAGATTTCCCCTAATCACCATTTCAACACGAAAAGGTTCACAGCGTTTTCCAATGGCGCTGTTTGGGGTGGGCGTAGTGATCAACCAATTCGGACAAATATCTTTTGTTGCCTCCAGCATATAGGCTGCGATTTGGTTTAATACTTGTCCCTTAAATGGAATAGGCTTGGGTAAAATAACATCAAACGCAGAGATGCGATTGCTGGCAACCATTACCAGCAAATTGTCTGCAATGCTATATACATCACGAACTTTTCCTTTGTAGAAATTTGTTTGCTGTGGAAAATTAAACTGCGCCATACTATTGTATTAAACATTAAATCTGAAATGCATTACATCGCCGTCCTGCACTAAATATTCTTTTCCTTCAATTCTTAGTTTACCATTATCTCTGCAAGCTGCTTCAGATTTGTAGGTAACAAAATCATTGTAAGCAATTACTTCTGCTTTAATAAAACCTTTTTCAAAATCAGTATGGATAACACTTGCAGCTTGTGGTGCTTTCCAGCCTTTTTGAATTGTCCAGGCCCTTACTTCCTGCACACCTGCAGTAAAATAAGTATAAAGATCCAGTAATTTATATGTTGAATGGATCAATCTATCTAAAGCGGGTTCGGTCATTTTATATTCGTCCATGAACATGGCTTTATCATCTGCATCTTCAAATTCTGCAATTTGCGCTTCGATCGCGTTCGTCATTACAATAACTTCTGCGCCTTCTTTTTCAACAGCTGCTTTTAATGCGTTAGAATATTTGTTACCGGTATGCATGCTTGCCTCATCAACATTCGCAACATACAAAACAGGTTTGTCTGTTAACAAATACAGGTCAGCTATTGCCAATCTTTCTTCTTTTGATAATCCTAATCCTAAAACATTTTTGCCGTCGTTCAATTGCTTTTGGCACTTAACTAAAACATCATATTCGGCTTTAAGTTTAGTATCGGTCTTCATCATTTTTTCAGTCTTCACCAATTTCTTTTCTACACTTTCCATATCCTTCAACTGTAATTCGGTCTCAATAATATCTTTATCCCCAACAGGATTGATGGGACCCTCATCTCTTAAAATATTTTCATCCTCAAAACAACGGATCACCTGGATGATCGCATCTACCTCACGGATGTTTGCTAAAAATTTATTGCCCAATCCTTCACCTTTACTTGCACCACGAACTAGACCTGCGATATCAACGATCTCGATCTGTGTTGGAACCGTTCTGTCAGGTTTTACAAACTCTGCTAATTTGGTAATTCTTTGATCAGGTACATCCACCAAACCAACATTAGGTTCAATGGTACAAAAGCGATAATTACTCGCCTGTGCTTTAGCGCTATTGCTAACCGCATTAAATAAAGTTGATTTACCCACGTTCGGTAATCCCACAATTCCTGCTTTTAAAGCCATTTCTTAAAGTATTAAGTTGTAAGCATTAAGTTATAAGTTTTGCCATAACTTAATTTGAAGGTGCAAATGTAAAACAAAGTAGCAAGATATTGATACTGGCTACTTAACTTAGCATTTATAACCTACTACTTATAACTTTTATGGCATTAAGCAGGATCTGGAGCGCATTTATAATCATAGCCATTATGGCGGCAAGCTGTACCTATTTATTTTCGGCCAATGGCAAGGATATTTATAGTAGAATGGTAGTTGGTAAAGCGGGAGATACAACGCATGCACGGCAAGTTGACAGCGCTTCGCTTTCTCCCAAGATCGCTGCGGTATTACTTGCTTCTAAAGAATATAAAGACGGTGACACCAAATATGTAAAGACCTCCGATAATATGATAATCACCTTTCAGGAACAGGGTGCCGATGGTATTTTAGCTACTTGCCGTAGTGCTGTTGATCTTTGTCTTGGTTTGATAGGAGTGATGGCTTTGTTCATGGGTTTTATGGCGATCGCTGATAAAGCGGGAGGGATAAGATTCTTATCGAGGATCATCGGGCCATTCTTTTCTAAGCTTTTTCCCGATGTACCAAAAGATCATCCTGCCTTTGGGCATATGATGCTGAATTTTTCTGCTAATTTATTAGGACTGGATAATGCCGCCACACCATTTGGAATAAAAACGATGGAAAGTTTGCAGGAATTAAATCCTGATAAAGAAAAAGCTTCCAATTCGCAGATCATGTTTTTGTGCTTGCATGCATCAGGCTTAACGTTAATTCCTGTGAGTATTATTGCGGCAAGGGCAAAATTAAATGCCGCTAATCCGACAGATATTTTTATTCCCTGTATGATCGCGACTTTTGTTGCAACCATCGCAGCAATGCTGATCGTTTCTTACAAACAAAAGATCAATGTTTTTCAGCCGATAATTTTGGGTTGGGTATTGGGCTTGTCTTCTTTGATAGCTTTGCTGGTGATTTATGTTAACAGGCTGAACCATGATAGCATGGATTCTTTTTCGGGTTTGTTAAGCAACGGTATCATCTTGTTGATATTTTTATTGATCATTCTTGGGGGATTATATAAAAAGATAAACATCTTCGACGCATTTGTACAAGGAGCGAAAGAAGGTTTTGAAACGGCTGTAAGAATTATTCCTTACCTGGTCGGGATACTGGTATCAATAAGTATGTTACGTACCAGCGGCGCTTTTGATATCGTAATAAACGGGATGACGCATGTATTTGCATCCCTTGGTTTTGATACGCGTTTTGTACAGGGCCTGCCAACTGCATTGATTAAACCATTAAGCGGAAGCGGTGCAAGAGGAATGATGATCGATACGATGAAATCGGCAGGACCTGATTCTTTTGCAGGAAGATTGAGCTGCATTTTACAAGGATCTTCCGATACAACTTTTTATGTGGTGGCTGTTTATTTTGGTGCGGTGTCAATTAAAAACACACGTTACTCGATCGGTGCAATGTTGCTTGCAGATCTTGTAGGAGTTATTACTGCTATTGGTTTGTGTTATTTGTTTTTTGGAAGCTCCGTTTAATAAAACAAGTTATTTCCCATCTACAACAAACGTGACAGGTTGTTGTTTGTATGCATTAGCTGGTTGCCCGTTAAGCAATATAGCGGGTTGCCATTTAGGAGAATTTTTTAATACCCTTATAAATTCATCTTCCATACCATAGCCGAAATTTGTTTCAGGCTGAAAATCACTTAGAGATCCATCTTTACTAATGGCGAACTTTATTATGACTCTATAACGTCCTGGCGGAGCTCCTTTCTTAACAGGAATATTCGAATCTAGATTTTTTTGAAGATAAGCAGCCCAGCCTTCCATTCCTCCTGGGAATTGAGCATCAGCTTGTACTTTAGTATATATTGTTGTATCAATAGAGTTAGTAGTTGTATCCGTTGCTTTTTTTATCGATTGTGCATATAAAGAAGAACTTAAAAAAAATAAAGTAATTAAGAATATAAAATAGCTTTTTTTCATCTGCTTTGTTTGTAAAATTTGTTTGCTTATCTGTGTCTGCGCCTATACACCACTTTTCTTCTAACAGTAGTTGTAGATGAACCGCCAGGATCCGACCCTTCGTTTTCTTCTTCGGCTTCAGCCTTGCCTCCGTAGTTGCCAAAAAGTCCGGCTAATTCTTTTGCATGGTAAATATTTCGGTTGAATTTATTGCCAATGATAATGATGGTTGCAGAGTCCTGTATCAATCTTATAAAAGATGCATTGCTGCCATGCCACCAGCCATTATGATAAATTATTTTTTTACCTGAAGGGAAAACGAACATTCTCCAGCCCAACCCGTAATTCCTGATACCTCTTCTTTCATTGCTGTAGGGAGTATAAGCTAGTGTTATAGTTTCCGGTTTAAAGATCACGCCTGTTGTTAAAGCCCTGTCCCATGTTAACAGATCCCTTGGCGTAGTGTACACATCTTTATCACCGTATACTTTATCCAAATAAGTATCACTTTCTATCCTGCCCCTATAATCATAGCTGCGGTTGGCAATGGCCATGCTATCAGGATTGAAAATAAAAGTATTCGTCATGTGCAGCGGTGTAAAAAATGTTTGCTGCATGTATTTATCAAATTTTTCTCCTGTTACTTTTTCAACCAAAAGCGCTAATAAAGCAAAGTTTGTATTGCAATATTCGAAATGAGTATTAGGTGCAGAGATATCTTTTATCTCGTTTTTACGACTGATCATCAGCGATAGCACATCTTCGTTCGTAGCGAATTTTGTTTCATCCCAATGCAGATCTTCCAGGAAATAAAGGTAATTAGGTAAGCCACTTCTATGACTCAACATATCCCTTATAGTTACACCCGGATAATTGAATTGAGGGAAATATTTACTGAATTCATCATCCAGCTTGATCAGGCTATCCTGGTATAATTTCAATACCGCCATGGCGGTAAATGTTTTAGAAACAGATGCTATCTGAAAAGACGTATTTTCCGTAACAGCATCTTTGCCACCAATATGTGCATTCCCTTTATATTGTTCAAATATGATATTGCCATTTTTTGCTACTATCATTCCTCCGTTAAAACCGGTGTTCCTTAAACGCATATTGTACCAGGCTTCAACTCCATCGTGTAAGCGCTGTTGCAATACCGGGGATATGGGAGTAGGGGCAGGCAGGTCTATTAAATTAGGTGTTGGAATAGCAGAAAGCGCTGTTGGAGCAGCTTTGAATTGCGGTTGCTCTGTTGGTCCCGAGGCACCGGAATGACAGGCAGAGAAGCCAATAATTGTAATGAAAATGGCACCTAAACAAGCACTGTAAGTAAGTGACCCTGAAATAATAGTAGCCGATTTTGCGCTATTAAAAAAAGATTTTATTCCCGACAACGTAATAGATTAAGAATTAGATAGAATATATTTGCGCAAAATACGGAAGTAAATCAAATATCATGGCAGAAAAAAAAATAACAAGTTATCCTAAAGAGAAGATAAACATACTTTTTTTAGAGAATATCAGTGATGCGGCGGTGAAATATTTTAATAATGCAGGATACACGAGTGTAAAGAAATTAAGCGGGGCATTGAGTGAAGAACAATTAATAAAAGAAATAAAGAACGTTCATCTTTTAGGTATCCGCAGCAAAACGCAGATAACTAAAAAAGTATTGGATGCGGCAGAAAAATTACAGGCCATTGGTTGTTTCTGTATCGGGACTAACCAGGTAGATCTTAAAGAAGCCACACAAAAAGGCGTAGCGGTTTTTAATGCACCTTATAGCAATACCCGTAGCGTTGCGGAGTTAGTAATCGGCGCTTCTATTATTCTGATCCGTAAAATAATAGATAAAAATATTGCGGCACACCAGGGTATCTGGATGAAAGATGCAAGCGGCAGTTATGAATTAAGAGGAAAGACTTTAGGGATCATCGGATACGGAAGTATCGGTAGCCAGTTAAGTGTGTTGGCAGAAAGCCTGGGAATGAAAGTGGTGTTCTACGATGTTGAAACAAAATTACCTCTAGGTAATGCAGAACAAAAGAAAACGTTGAAAGATATGCTGGCCGTATCAGATATCGTTACGCTACACGTGCCGGAATTGCCTACCACAAAAAATATGATCAATAAGACCAACTTAAAATATTTCAAAAAAGGCAGTACGTTAATTAACTATGCAAGAGGTGAAGTGGTTGATCTGGATGCTTTAGCTAAATATTTGAAAGAAGGTCATTTAAGCGGAGCAGCTGTGGATGTCTATCCTTGGGAACCTGAAAAGAATGGCGATAAATTCACCACGCCATTACAAGGCTTAAGCAACGTGATCTTAACACCACATATCGGGGGTAGCACACAGGAAGCGCAACATAATATTGGTGAAGATGTAAGTAATAAATTATACAAATATTTAGAAAAAGGAATTACAACGGGTAGTCATACAACGCCGGGTTTAAACCTGCCTCCTCAGGAAGGAACACACCGTATCTTACATATCCACAATAATGTACCAGGTGTATTGAGTGAAATAAATACCACACTTTCTAAAAATCATATCAATATTGTTGGTCAGTATTTAAAAACAAATGATGAGATCGGATATGTTGTATTGGACGTTAATAAAGCTTTAAGTGCAGAAGCGCTGGCACTTTTAAAGAAAGTGAAGAATACGATCAAGGTTCGTTTATTGTATTAAACCATATCTATAAAAGAATTACATTACAATCCTGCTCTTTGGCAGGATTTTTTATTAATATTCCGATATGAAAATAATAATAATAGGTGCCGGCTTCGGCGGACTGCGCCTCGCACGAAAATTAAACGATAAAGAAGGTTTTGAAGTTATGCTGATCGATAAGCATAATTACCATGCGTTTCAGCCTTTGTTTTACCAGGTGGCAACCGCTGGCTTAGATGCCAGTAATATTTCTTTTCCCTTACGCAGGGTTTTTCAAAATAGTAAAAATGTTAGGATCAAATTGGCAGAAGTACAACAGATAGTAAGTGAGCAGAACAAAGTAATTACTGATATTGGCGAATTTAATTACGATGTATTGATCATTGCAACCGGCGCAGGAACAAATTTCTTCGGCAACCAAAGCATTATTGATCATGCACTGCCAATGAAAAGCACGGCAGAGGCATTGGAACTAAGATACCGTTTCTTACACAATTTTGAAAAAGCCGTGAGCGCTAAAAATGAAAAGGACCTGCAAAGCCTAATGACGATCATTGTTGTAGGTGGCGGACCAACGGGCGTAGAATTAAGTGGCGCTATCGCGGATATGCGACATTATGTTTTACCAAAAGATTATCCTGAACTCGATTTTTCTAAAATGACCATTTATTTATTAGAAGGTTTAGGAAAAACATTAGCTACGATGAGTGAGCAATCAAGCGCTGATTCAAGAAGGTATTTAGAAAAATTAGGAGTGAAGGTGATGACCAATTCCATGGTAAAGGATTATGATGGTGTAAAAGCAACGCTGCAAAATGGCGATACAATTGATGCTGCTACATTGATATGGGCCGCAGGTGTAAAAGGAAATGTGCCTGCAGGCATTGATCCATCCTTGATCGCAAAAGGGAACCGTATAAAAGTTGATAAACAATGTAAGGTAGAGGGATTAGCTAATGTCTACGCTATTGGAGATGTTGCGAATTTAGAAAATGAAGCGTATCCGAAAGGACATCCACAATTATCGCCGGTGGCCATACAGCAGGCAGACCTGATCGCTAAAAACCTGCAGCTGGCAAAAGAAAATAAACCACTAAAAGATTTTTCTTATAAAGATAAAGGGAGCATGGCGACCGTAGGACGAAACCTGGCAGTAGTTGATCTTGCGAAACCTAAATTTCATTTCGGCGGATTTTTTGGCTGGGCAACCTGGATGATAGTGCATCTGTTCTTAACGCTGGGTGTAAAGAACCGTATATCTATTTTCTTTAACTGGGTCTATAACTATTTCACGTACGACCAGAATTTACGGTTGATATTCAGGAATTATGATAGCAATAAAATACCAGCTAAATAACACTTCACTCTTTCTTCAATTTTAAATAAGCACGAAGCGGCATATTGTATTTCATAGAAATATTGCTGTAGGCCATGACAAGCAAGACAGTGATTACGCCAATTAAAGAACCTCCTAATATATCCATCAAAAAATGCTGCGATAAATATACCCTTGAGTAAGCAATCAGTATCGCGGTAATGCAAAAAAATAATTTGATATAATTATTACGTATATAAAAAGCAAAAAAAGCAAGCAGGCTAAATGCTGTCATCGAATGTCCTGAAGGAAAACTGCTTACCTCATTCATATACATACCATTGATCAATTTGAGTTTGATATGTAAATGGTTAAAGACATAATAAGGCCGGTACATATGCACCATCAGTACATCTTTAAAGAGATGCGCTATAATGGAGGAGATAACAAAAATGATCGCTAATTGAATGGCCATTCTTGTATTGAAGAACAGAAGTATCACAATGGCTATAATTATAATAAGTCCATCGCCTGTTGATGTTAAAATGAGGAACAGGGTATCTGACCAGCCACCAACAAATTGGTTACTCATTAAATGCAGGTCAACCTTGCTATAAGCGATACAAAAATAACTGCAGGCAATAACGAATAATAACCACGGGACTAAGAACCACAAATTTTCCCTCACGTATTTTTTCAACATAGTTGCCTGTCAATTAGTTTTCAAAAGTATCATTTCTTTTTGTAACCTAACTGCCTATTTCGTTAAGTATATGTTCAATTTGATTGCCCGATAATTTGATGTACTCAGTATAATCTTTAGGATGCCTTCTGTGTATGTATAAAAGTAAAAGTCCTGTAGTAGCATTTAATAAACTCGTTTTTATTCGTACGGCATCTTTTTCGGTCGTCAGTTTATTTTTGATACAGTAGTTCCATTCTTCCTCGCATAATCTATCTAAAAAAGAAATGATCAAAGCGGATGCTTCCTGGTTGCCGCCGATATCAGATAATTTTTCAATAAAAAATAATTCAAAAATACCTGGATATTGAATAAAGTATTCGAGGTAAGCTTTTGTAATGGCTTTTAATTTTTTTGAGCCTCTGGTAGTTTTATCCGTACGCTCTTTCACATGTGTTTCACATTCTGTCTGAAAATCTTTTACGCAATAAAATACCAGTTCCTTTACATCTTTAAAATAATTGTATAGCGTGGCAAACGAATAGCCTGCACGCTCTGCAATATTCCTTACGCTGATATTTTTAAGGCCTTCACCTTTTAATATATCTTTTGTTGCCTCAATGAAGTAACCCTTCATCCGCTGTTCCTGTATTTCTTTTCTTTCTGTTATCATTGTACATTATATTAACAATGCAAATTTAATGAACACTGTTAATATCCCCAAATCAAAAAAGAGAAACGTCCGGTGTTTCTCCTGTAAATATTCTAAGGTTATTATATTTTATCTGTATGCATGGCCATTTTCTTCATCATATCTGTTGATACAGCGTCAGAATACGTACCATAAGCGCTGGTAAATGTGCCTTTTATATTGCCTTGTTTAGATTCAACAGCATACACCACATCTTCATCAGAAGGATTGGTCTCGCCTTCAAAACGATATACTTCCACTATTTCAAATTCATTAGGATTCAAAAGGACCTTATTGTCAGAACAGATCAGTTTATCAAAGGAAACATTAAAATCAAGCGTGTAGCCTCTGGCTTTTAATCCGTTTAATGCTCCAACTACTGTATCATAACTTTGCATAATATTTTTTGTTTTAAAGTTAAGGAATCTGCATTGACCTATCAACATTTCATTAACAGTATTTGTGCCAAAGTCTAGTATCGGGTTAGTTTACTTAACTTGCAGCCTATCTGAACTGAGATTTGGTAAGATTTATTGGATTAAGGGAGTTAATATATTATCCCGATTCAATATTAGAGTCTAACATCCCGATCTTATTTCAGGCAAATAAAATAGAAGAGACGATAAATTTATGAGTAAAACGAATTCAGGTCAGGTTAAAAAATCATCACAGGTAGTAATTGTAAAAGGTAAATTGGATATTTCACGGAGTGGAATGGGGTATGTAATTGTGGACGGCCAGGAAAAAGATATCATTGTTAAACCCAATGATTTTGGCCAGGCATTTCATGGCGATACAGTGCGAGTGCAAATTTCAAAAGATAACGGAAGAGGCAGCAGGATCGAAGGTAAGATAGTAGATGTGGCAGAACGTAAACAGACTGAATTTATCGGCGGCATACAGGTAAGCAAGAATTTTGCATTTTTTGTATCAGATTCTGAAAAGCCCGTGCCTGATTTTCATGTTGGCTTAGATAAATTAAATGGAGCTGTTGACAAAGACCGCGTAATAGTGCGTTTGGTAAAATGGGCCAAAGGAGATAAAAAGCCGGAAGGCGAAGTAGTATCGGTAATACAGGCAGAGGATATCAATGATATGGCGATGAAAGAATTGCTTTTAGAAGCAGGCTTTCCTTTGTCATTTGATGATGCCGTGATGAAAGAAGCCAATGATCTTTCTGATGTGATCACACGCGAGGCAACAAGGGTTAGAAAAGATTGTCGTGATATTTTAACATTTACGATCGATCCCGTTGATGCTAAGGATTTTGATGATGCTATCTCTATAAGAAATTTAGATAATGGTTGTTATGAAATTGGTGTTCACATTGCAGATGTAAGTCATTTTGTAAAACCGGGAACCGCTTTGGATAAATCAGCGTACGACAGAGCAACAAGTGTTTATTTACCGGACAGAGTAAATCCAATGTTACCTGAAAAGATATCAAATGAGTTGTGTTCGCTTCGTCCGAATGAAGATAAATATACTTTCTCCGTTATTTTTCAGATCACCAACAAGGCAGAGATCAAACACAAATGGATCGGCAGAACATTGATACACAGTAACCATCGTTTTACTTATGAAGATGTGCAGGAAGTGATCGAGAAAAAAGACGGTCCGCACCATCCAAAGGCGCTTTTATTATTGAACAATTTAGCCAAGCAATTCCGTGCAGAAAGATTTGCAAAAGGCGCTATCAATTTTTCTTCGCAGGAAGTGCGTTTTAAATTAGATGACAAAGGAAAGCCATTGGGCATTGTAGTAAAAGAAAGCAAAGAATCACATCAGCTGATCGAAGAATTTATGTTGTTAGCCAACAAAACGATCGCAGAATATGTTTCAAAAATAAAGATAAATAAAGAACCCATCCCTTTTCCATATCGCGTGCATGATACACCGAGCGAAGAAAAGCTAAAGCCATTTGTTGCCTTTGCAAAAAAATTCGGTTACAAATTCGATATGGATAACCAGGCCGCCATTGCCAAATCTTTTAATAGTTTATTAAAAGAAGTAGAAGGCAAACCTGAACAGCATGTATTGGAGCAATTAGGAATTCGTACCATGGCGAAGGCGATATATACTTCTGAAAATATCGGCCACTATGGTTTAGGCTTTGAATATTATTGTCATTTTACTTCACCGATACGACGTTACCCCGATGTAATGGTGCACAGGGTTTTACAGGAATGTCTGGATAAAAATCTGAAGCCAGATAAAAAAATGGAAGAAAAATGCAAGCATTGCAGTGATAAGGAAAGAAAAGCAATGGAAGCAGAAAGAGCCGGTAATAAATACAAGCAGGTTGAATTTATGCAGGATTATGTGGGTGAAGAATTTGATGGTATCATCAGCGGCGTAGCTTCTTTCGGATTCTTTGTTGAAACTGTTCTGCATAAATGCGAAGGCATGGTAAGTGTAAGGGACCTGAGCGATTATGATGATTTCCGTCTGGATGAAGCTGACTACGCTTTGGTAGGTATGCGCACTGGAAGAAAATTCAGAATGGGCGATCAGATAAAGATAAAAGTAGTTGCGGCTAATCTTGCAAAACGCCAGCTTGATTATCATTGGATACCTGATGAATCTGAAGGTACCGTTAGTACTGTTAAAAACAATGCTAAACTAGCCAAAGGAAAAAAGATCAAATCAAAAAAATAATGGCGGTCACTTGCCAATAAAATATTTACTTCGCGCAAAATTTGTTTATGCTGAACGGAAAAAAAATTGTTGTTGTACTTCCAGCCTATAACGCAGAAAAGACATTAGAAAAAACATATCGTGAAATTCCTTTTGATATAGTTGATGATGTGATATTGGTGAACGATGCCAGTAAAGACAATACGGTTGAAGTGGCTACACGTTTAGGTATACGCCATATTATTACACATCCTCAAAACAGGGGATATGGCGGTAACCAAAAATCTTGTTACAATAAAGCATTAGAATTAAATGCGGATGTGGTGATAATGTTACATCCCGATTATCAATATACACCACTGCTGATACCGGCCATGAGCAGTATTATTGCAAACGATCTTTACCCGGTTGTATTTGGTAGTCGTATTTTAGGAAAAGGCGCATTAAAGGGCGGTATGCCGATGTATAAATACATTGCAAACAGGGCGCTTACTTTTTCTCAAAATGTATTACTCGGACAAAAGCTAAGTGAATACCATACCGGCTATCGTGCTTTTAGCGGCGCCGTATTACGCAAAGTAAATTACGAAGCCAATAACGATGATTTTATTTTTGATAATGAAATGATCGCGCAAATATTTGATGCGGGTTTTGAAATTGCTGAAGTTACTTGTCCCACGAAGTATTTTGATGAGGCTTCTTCCATCAATTTCAAAAGAAGTATGAAATATGGTTTTGGCGTATTGGGTGTTTCGGTCTGCTATTTTTTAAAGCGCTTGAAATTGTATAATTCTCCGATCTATCAGCATAGAAATTGATGCATTGTTGTATGGTTAAATTGTTGATCAGAGTATTTGCTTCAAATGTATTTTTAACAATTAAACCATCAAACAATTAAACAGTTTACTAATCGTAAGCATGTTTATCAATATTCTTACCAAAGGTTCCTCTTGTTCGTTTCCAGAAACCTTCACGTTGTTCCAATGAAATAAAATTCTCTTTGAAAGCTTCTTTATATTGGATCGTAGGATTGATCATGGTTGGCTCCAAAGCTTTTAAAGTATCAACAACAAATGGGATCAGATCAATAGTTGGATCCAATTTATAAGTAAACTTGCGTATTTGTTTTGCCTGGAATGGATCTGTCGCTACCGCAAAAGTTTTAAATCCTAATTTCTGCGATTTTTTATATGAATAGTAAATATTCTCCGTGCTGTGTTCTGCTTTTATTTCCGTAAAAATATTTTCTTTCGGTATGCCGATAGCTTCTGCATACATCGCCATTATCTGCGCCTCATAATAAGGAGTGTGTACCGCACCACCCGAGTACATTACATTTTTTGCAATGCCCTTATCAAATAAATATTTAGACCAATATATACGCCCTCGCATTACCCTGCTCCATTGCAGACTATCACCTGCAAGTGGAATACCCGGAATAATAATCATATCATACGTTTTAGCAGACGCTTTTGCATAATATTTACTGCAGGTTCTTTTAGTAAACATGCAGCCCGTAAGCGCTGCAGCAATTGCAAGAAATATAAAATGTTTTGGTGTAGCAGTTTTTGTTGCCATTAAAGCAATTTGGCTTTAGATTTGTTGTAATATCGTACTCAATTGTACAACTAAATTTATAAAAAAACTATGAGTAATAAAAATATTATCATTAGCGGAGCAGCAGGAGGTTTGGGTAGAGATGTTGTAAGAAAATTAAGCGATAGCGGCTTTGCTTTATCGTTAGTTGTGGATGAAAAAAATATTAACTTATACAATTCACTGCCGGATCAGTTTTCAGAAGCTGTTGATTTGTTAGATGAAAAAGCCGCAACCGCATTTGTAGAAAAAGCCATAACAACCAAAGGTGGAATTTATGGCGCCGTATTATTAGTAGGAGGGTACGCGCCAGGTGAACTGGAAAATACAGCTGATACTGATATCAGAAAGATGATCGACCTTAATTTTTTCACCGCTTTTCATTTAGTAAAACCTTTGCTGGCTTATTTCGAAAAGCAAGGGGCCGGACAAATTATTTTAGTTGGATCTAAAGCCGCACTGGTTGCTTCGGAAGGTGCTAAATCTTTTGCGTACGCTTTATCAAAAGCCATGGTGATATCATTGGCAGATATGATCAATGCGAATAAAAAATACCCGAAAATTACGGCATCTGTAATTGTACCGAGCATAATGGATACGCCTTTAAACAGATCTGCCATGCCCGATGCTGATTTTACGAAATGGGTTCCCACAAAAGACGTAGCGGAAGCAATTAATTTTATTTTAAGCGATGCCGGAAGTAATTTACGTCATACTGTATTGAAAATATATAACGAGAGTTAATTCAAAGTACGATGTTTAATGTACGATGTAAAAAACTTAATAATTATTAAATGAGAAAAGCACTTATAACAATAGGACTTTTAATATTGTCTAACACTTTTATGACTTTCGCCTGGTATGGCCATTTGAAATTCAAGCAATGGAGCTGGTTCAATGGTTTAAGTTTAGTTGGTGTGATACTGATCAGCTGGGGAATTGCTTTGTTTGAATATTCTTTCCAGGTGCCGGCCAACAGGATCGGGTTTGTAGAAAATGGCGGCCCGTTCACTTTATGGCAATTAAAAGTAATTCAGGAAGTAATTACATTAACTGTGTTTACTGTTTTTACTATTGTCTTCTTTAAGAATGAAAACTTTAGGATGAATCACGCGATCGGATTTGGTTTCCTGATCCTTGCCGTGTATTTTATCTTTAAGAAATAATTATCTCTTCAAACTGTCATTGGGTAATCTTTCATAAAAAGCAAATCCATTTTTTTTGTAAAGCTTAATAATTCCCGAAACTGTATCCAGCTTTTCCGCGTTCTGAATCTTAATAGATAAATAAGTCGGCTTATCAATATTGCCATGTATCAGCCATTCATTGTTTAACTCATTTGTATTGGTGTGCGGCAGGCTCTTAGTATAAAAATACTGTGCATAGCTTTTGTAATCTACCGTTTCAACATAGGCATCTTTTCCTTGCTGGGCTTCAAAGAATTCGATATTGGCTCTTTGTGATATGGCTTCGATCTTCGGCGCAATAATTATACTTGTAAAGAAACAACAAATGGTCAGCGAACAAAAAAGTACGATCGTTTTTTGTTGGATATTTTTTGAGATAAGATAAGTGAGCACGCCAATGAATAGAATGATACCACCGATGGCATCTCTCCAAACCCAATGCACATCTGCATGTAAATTTCCCCTGGCAAAAACATCCTGCACTTTATCAACCCACAGTTCTTTGTGCATCATTACAAATGGAACTGCTGTAATAGCAGTTGCCATGGCAATACCGATCAATCCCAATAAGGCTTTTAGCCAGTTGTTTAATTCTGTTTTTCTTTCCCAAAGATCATATACGCACAGTGCCGCCAAAAAAGTAAGCGGAAACCAGCAGAGCGATGAGTAGTGAACGATCTTCGTCTTAACAATAGAAAAAAGTAATAATGTTACCCAAAATAATATCAGCATCCATTTTTTAAATGCTTTTTGTTGTGAAGTCTTTGCTGTTACAAATTGCCCGCGTATAAAAAATACCGAAGCAGGAAAACATCCGATCAATAAAACCCACCAGTGATAAAAGAATGGTTCGCCATGATCAGCTTCACTTGTGCTAAACAACCTGATCTGATACTGTATAAATTGAATTAAGAACCAGGGCCCATTCTTTACAAGGTCCACACCAAACCATAAAAAGCACACGGCTGTTATTGTTACGATGATAGTCAAGAACTCTTTCCAATTGATAAAGAATTTGAATCTGCTGGTCAATACATAAGTGCCATAAGATAATAAGGCGATAACAATCGCCACCGGCCCCTTCGTTAATACGGCTAATCCTAAAAACAGTCCTACTAAAAAAGCATATTTTAATTTATTGGTCGCGTTAAGTGTCAACAGATAAAAATGATAAATGCTTAGAAAGATAAATAGATTAAAGATCGGATCGATGATACCGCTTTTAAAATACAGGAAAGTCAATATTGTACCCAGGTAGATCATTACCCAGATCCTTGCAAAATTTTCGTTGAATATCTTTTTACCGATACGGAAGATCAAAACCAAAGTAACAATAGCACAAACCGCATTCGGAAATCTTGCGGCAAATTCATTTACGCCAAAGAGCCTCATGCTGATAACCTGTAACCAAAAAAACAATGGGGGCTTTTCCCAAAAGCGCTGGTAGTTGATCTGTACGGAAAAATAGTTATGGGAGACCATCATTTCCCTGGCGCTTTCTGCAAAATTTATCTCATCCCAATCAAACAGGTGTACATGGCCCAGAAAAGGCATGAATAATATAATAGCCAACAGCGCGATCGTCCACTCGTTCCTTAAAATGATCTTCATATTGTCGGCAAAATAAACAAAAGATTTCTATAAAAAATAACCCGACTGTTTTGAATCAGTTATTTTTGTTGTAAAGCTTTATCAATGCATTCATTTCAAGAGTTATCGGAAAAGATCAATACGCATTTTAATACGCGTCATTTCCCCGAAACTCCCGCTACTTTATATGAACCGGCTGAGTATATTTTACAGATAGGAGGCAAAAGGATTCGTCCTGCCATATGCCTAATGGGCAACGAGTTATTTGATGAGATAGGCGCTGACGCATATCACATGGCGACTGCCATTGAACTGTTCCATAATTTCAGTTTGATACACGACGATATAATGGACAAAGCGCCGCTGCGCCGTGGAATGGAAACCGTACATACCAAATACGGCGAATCAACGGCGTTATTAGCGGGAGATGTAATGTTAGTACGAGCCTACGATTATATTAGTAAGATAAAGCCGGATCATTTACCCAAAGTATTGCAGCTATTTAATAAGGTTGGCAGGGAAGTTTGCGAAGGTCAGCAATTAGACATGGATTTTGAACAAAAAGAAACCGTGAGCCTGGATGAATATGTGCACATGATCACACTAAAAACTTCGGTATTATTGGCGGCAAGTTTACAATTTGGTGCTATATTGGGAGGAGCGGCCGGCGATAGTCAACATCATTTATATGAATTTGGCAAAAACCTGGGCATCGCTTTCCAGGTACAGGATGATTATTTAGATGCCTTTGGCGACCCTGAAAAATTTGGTAAGCAGGTAGGCGGAGATATCATTGCCAATAAAAAGACATTCTTAATGATCTATGCATTGGAAACAGCTTCTGCTGAACAACGTAAAGAATTAAAAAGATTGATGCAGGAAAATCCTGCAGATAAAGTAACAAAAGTGCTACAGATATTTAAGGATTGTAAAGTAGATGCCTGGGCAAATGAGTTGAAAGAAAAATATTTACAAACAGCTTTACAACATTTAGAAGATACCGCTGTTCAGTCTGTAAGAAAAAAGCCTTTGACTGAATTAGCAGCTTATCTGATACAAAGGGAGAAGTAATTAATAATTATGCCAAATCAGCTTTTTCGCAAAAAGAGTATTACCGCAATATTGAAAGATGCAGAAGAAGGTTATTCTGATGCAGAACACCCGGCTGGTTTACAAAAAGTATTAAAAGTAAAAGACCTTACTGCCATGGGTATTGCGGCAGTTGTAGGTGCCGGCACCTTTTCAACCATTGGCGATGCATCTTATAATGGTGGCCCGGGTGTTGTGTTATTATTTATCCTAACGGCAGTCTGCTGCGGGTTCTCTGCTTTATGTTATGCTGAATTTGCTTCTCGTATACCCGTTAGCGGTAGTGCTTATACTTATGCCTATGCTTCTTTCGGGGAATTGATCGCCTGGATCATTGGCTGGGATCTGTTGATGGAATATGCCATCGGCAATGTAGCTGTTTCTATTTCCTGGAGCGCTTATTTTGTGAATTTTATGGAAGGATTCGGTATTCATATTCCAGCATATCTTACCACAGATTATTTATCGGCTTTCAGAGGTTTTACAGAAGCCGTTAAAGAAATGGCGGCAGGTACAAAGCTGGCAGACTTGAATGATGGTGTAAGAACTGCTTACCTCGCATGGGCAAACGCGCCGGAACTGGGCGGCATCCGTGTCATTGCAAATTTGCCCGCATTATTGATCGTGTTGCTGATCACCTGGCTGGTATATATTGGTATCAAAGAAACAAAACGCGCTACCAATTATATGGTGGGTTTAAAAATAGTGATCGTTCTGGCAGTGATCGCGATCGGTTTTTTTTATGTAGCACCGGCAAACTGGACGCCTTTTTTACCTAATGGTTTTGGCGGCGTAATGAAAGGCGTATCAGCCGTATTCTTTGCTTATATTGGTTTTGATGCTATCTCCACCACTGCAGAAGAATGCGAGAATCCGCAAAGGGATATTCCTAAAGGGATGATATACTCCTTAATAATTTGTACCGTCTTATATATTTTGATCGCTATTGTTTTAACAGGAATGGTTTCATACAAAAATTTGCAGGTGGCCGATCCTTTATCATATGTTTTCAGGGCCGTGCATTTAAATAAGATCAGTTATATCATTTCATTTAGTGCCGTCATTGCCACGGCTAGTGTATTATTGGTTTTTCAATTAGGACAACCACGTATCTGGATGAGTATGAGCCGCGATGGTTTACTGCCAAAAATATTCAGCCGCATCCATCCAAAATATAAAACACCTTCTTTTTCTACTATTTTAACAGGTGTTGTTGTAGGAGTGCCGGCATTATTTGTCAACCTTACAGAAGTTACGGACCTTACAAGTATCGGAACCTTGTTTGCTTTTGTGTTGGTTTGCGGCGGCGTTTTGTTATTGCCTGCAAAAGAAGAAGACCTCACAGGCGCTAAATTTAAAATGCCTTATATCAATTCTAAATTTATTTCGCCGGTATTGTTTATTGTCGGACTGATATTTTTATGGAAGAACTTTTTAGGGCTGTTTCATTATGATGGAGATTGGGAAGGATTCAGGGATAAATTGCCCTTCTTTCTTTTTGTAATTCTCGCAGTAGGCCTGACCGTTCTGTCATTCCTAAAAAACCTTTCTTTAATTCCTGTCCTTGGACTGGCCAGTTGTTTTTACTTAATGACGGAACTTGGTTATACTAACTGGTTACGTTTCGTTATCTGGCTAGTGATCGGTTTGGTTATCTATTTTATGTACAGTCGCCACAACAGTAATCTGGCAAAACAAAGTACATAATTTGTAACTTTGATAGAAGATCCCATTAATCTTTTAATCGGACGAATCCCAATTCAGACAAAAAAATGAAATACGAAATAGGCGATAAGATATTGGTGCTGCTTTCTAACGAAGAAGGAAAGGTCGTTGAGATCATCAATGATAAAATGGTGATGATAGAAGTGAAAGGAGTGAAGTTTCCTGCCTATATGGATCAGATCGATTTTCCTTATTTTAAAATGTTTACAGAAAAGCGCGCTATTGAAAAAAAGCCTGCTACAGTTTATATTGATAACGTAAAAAGAGAAAAAACGCCTACCAAACATAAAGTGGCAGAAGGTGTATGGCTCAATTTTTTGCCGGTGTATGATAAAGATGTTTTTGACGATGATATCGTTGAAAAGATCAAGATCTTTTTGATCAATCAAACAGATAACGCTTTAAATTTTACTTACAACTGCATGATCGCCGGCGACAGTAGTTTTTTATTAAAAAATTCAATAGAGCCATTGCACGATTTTTATTTGCACGATGTGAAGTTTGAGGATATGAATGATAGTCCGAGATTTGATTTTGAATTTTCTTTATTGAATCCCGATAAAAAGAAAGCTTTGTATTATGAAGCATCTTTAAAAATAAAAGCAAAGCAATTATTTAAAAGGATCGAAGAGATGCAATTGAAAAATGAAGCGACATTTTCTTATATATTATTTGAAAATTATCCTGATAAAGTAGAAACAGAAAAATTTGATGTAAGTAAATTGAACAATGCCGGCTTTAGAATATACGATGCGTCTAAATCAAGAGAAAATTTAGAATCTGCAAGATCGGTTATTGATCTACATATCGAAAAGCTAACGGATAGCTGGAAACACCTCAGTAATTTCGAGATACTAACCATCCAGTTAAAAGCTTTCGAAAAATTCTATGACCTGGCAGTGGCGCATTATCAAACTTCTTTGGTAGTGATCCATGGCATTGGTGTAGGAAAATTAAGAGATGAAATTCACGATATCTTAAAAACAAAAAAAGAAGTGAAGTCTTTTATCAACCAATACCATCCTAGCTATGGTTATGGCGCTACAGAGATATTCTTCTCGTATTAAACATTCAGGTGTTTCAAGTGTCTGAATCTTAAATTATATTGTATGTTCATGCCTACAGACTCAGTCGGACAATCAATTTATACTTTCATATTTAGTATCATCCGGTACTTGTTCTTTGCAGGTGCTGCTTTTTTGATATTTTATGTGATCTTTAAAAATCATCCATTTGTAAAAAAGATACAAAAGCGCTGGCCAAGTAATAAAGATTATCAAAGAGAGTTGTTTTATTCTTTCATCACTTTCTTCATTTTCGCTACCATTCCTTTTATTTTAAACAATCGTTTCGTTAAACCGCACACTACAATTTACTGGCATATCAGTAAATATGGAACGGCTTATTTTATACTGGCTTTCCCTTTATTATTATTGATCCACGATACTTATTTTTATTGGATGCATCGCTTAATGCATCATCCTAAGTTGTTTAAATTCTTTCACGTGGTACATCATAAAAGCACTAATCCATCACCATTCGCAGCTTTTGCCTTTCAGCCAACGGAGGCCTTTGTTGAAGCCGGTGTAATTATCGTTTATGCATTCACTATTCCTGTTCATGTGTTACATCTGTTTTTTATTTTGATGATCATGACAATGTATAATGTGTACGGACATTTAGGTTTTGAATTATACCCACAAAATTTTAACAAACACTGGTTTGGCAAATGGCTCAATACATCTGTGAACCATAATATGCACCACCAGTATTTTAAAGGCAATTACGGATTGTATTTTACATTCTGGGACAGGATAATGAATACTTTGCATAAAGATTACGATGCCCATTACGAAGATGCCACAAACAAAAATGAAACAATATCTACCCAAACAAAAATCAATACTACTGTGACAGAAGTAACCTATTGATTTTGTAATTTTAAGCTATGAAAATAATTATTGCATCCGACCATACAGGGGTTGACTATAAAGCTACACTCGTTAAAGAAATGCAGGAAAAAGGCTATACCGTTAGTGACCTTGGTACTTTCGATTCAAATCAGCCCGATGATTATCCTGATTATGCCGAAAAAGTAGCAAAAGCGATCCTTTCTAAACAAGGAGAAAGAGGTATTATCATTTGTGGTAGCGGCGTTGGCGTTAGTGTGGCCGCCAATAAATTCAAAGGTATTCGTGCAGGAGTTTGTCATGATACCTATTCGGCTCATCAATGTGTTGAACATGATGATGCAAATGTATTGTGCATCGGACAGCGTATAATTGGCATAGAATTGGCTCGTGAAGTGGTGTTCACTTTCTTAAAAGCCGTATTTAGTAATGAAGAAAGGCATGTGCGGAGACTGAAGAAAATAGCTATCATAGAAGATAGTAATATGAAATAGTGAATTGTGATGGGAGGAGGCAAAAGTCAATACAAACATCCTAACTTTAGAATATATTAAGCATAACAATGAAAGGCGATCAAATAGGCACATTATTTTTAGATATCGGCGGCGTACTTTTAACGAATGGCTGGGGAGGTTCTTCCCGAAAATTAGCAGCAGAAAAATTCAAACTGGACTTTAAAGAGATGGATGAGCGCCATCATCTTACTTTCGATACGTATGAAATGGGCAAGCTTACGCTCGATCAATATTTAAAAAGATTGGTTTTTTATGAGCCGAGAGATTTTTCTGTTGATGATTTTAAAAAGTTCATGTTCGAACAATCAAAACCTTTCCCTGAAAATATAGCGTTCTTTAAAGAGCTGAAGGCAAAACATAAATTACATGTTATTGCAGTTAGCAACGAAGGTAGAGAGTTGAATGAATACAGGATCAAAACATTCAAACTAAATGAACTGTTTGATGCATTTGTTTCTTCCTGCTATGTAAAATTCCGTAAGCCTGATACAGATATTTTTCACACAGCCTGCGATATCGCACATACATTACCGAACAATGCATTGATGATCGATGATCGCCTGATGTTTGTTGAAGTAGCCAGGAGTGTTGGTTTACACGCAATGCAATACACCAGTTTAGATTCGGTCAAAGAAAAAATAAGTCACGTTAACTTTTTACACAAGTAATAAAAATATGGAACAACAACAATACGATTTTGGAATGATAGGGTTGGGCACAATGGGCCGCAACCTTGTTTACAATATAAGCGACCACGGCTTTAGTGTTTCGGGCTTCGATAAGAATGAGGATCAGGTAAAAGTTTTGGTGAAAGAAGCTCCATCAAAAAATGTCACCAGCACGAGTAGTTTGCCTGAGTTCATTAACTCTTTAAAAAAGCCAAGAGTGATTATGTTCTTAGTTCCGGCAGGACCGATAGTGGATAGCGTGATATTGGAACTAAAACCATTCTTAACAAAAGATGATCTGTTGATGGATTGTGGAAATTCTCATTTTACAGATACAGATATCCGTACGGAACAATTAGCAAAAGAGAATATCCATTTTATGGGTGTGGGAGTTTCCGGCGGCGAATCAGGTGCAAGGTTTGGTCCGAGCATTATGCCGGGCGGCGCAAAAGAAGCATATGATAGAGTGGCTCCGATGTTACAAGCCGTATCCGCAAAAGTAAATAACGAGCCTTGTGTAACGTATGTTGGTAAGGGATCTGCAGGACATTATGTGAAGATGGTACATAACGGTATCGAATATGCTTTAATGCAATTGATCGCAGAAACATACCAGCTATTAAAAGATGTGGCAGGGTTGAATAATGATGAACTGCATGAGTTATATTCTAAATGGAACAAAAAAGACCTGCAATCTTTCCTGGTAGAAATTACTGCAGATATCTTTGCGAAAAAAGATGACCTGACCGATAACAGATTAGTAGATATGATATTGGCAAGCGCCGGACAAAAAGGAACAGGACAATGGACATCACAGGATGCATTGAACCAGCATATTCCCATTCCGGTAATTGATATTGCTGTTAGCGCGCGTGACTTATCTGCATTGAAAGATGAACGCAAGCAAGTGCAACAAAATTTATTTACTGCAAAGCCTGCAACAGCACCTTTATCTGCAACAGAAAAGGAAGCCTTTATTGATGCAGTAGAACAGGCATTGTATTTTTCAATGATAACAACCTATGCACAGGGCATGTCTTTATTATATCATGCATCAGGCGAATATAAATACGGATTAAAATTAGATGAGATCGCAGCTATCTGGCGTGGTGGCTGTATCATACGTGCAGCTTTGTTAGAAGATATCCGCAGTATTTTTGCAAAGCATCCGGAGTTATCAAATATTCTGATCAATGACGGGATTGCTAAAAAATTAGAATCGGCACAGGATGGAATAAGAGCGGTCATTAAAAAAGCGGTTGATGCAAGTATTCCTGTCCCAGCATTGATGGTGTCTTTGGCTTATCATGATACTTATCGCAGTGCATGGTTGCCATTTAATTTATTGCAGGCACAGCGCGATTATTTTGGTGCACATACATACCAGCGTACTGATCGTGATGGAACTTTTCATACGCATTGGGAAACTAAGTAAAGTCGAAAGTGAAAAGTCAAAACCAAAAAGTGAAAAAATCGAGATAAATAAGAGCTAAAGTTCTTAATTCAACATTCTTAATTAAAGAAAATGAAATCAGCAAATAGTGTAGGACCAACAGTTATAGTCATTTTAGGCGCCACAGGAGATCTTACCTGGCGTAAATTAATGCCGGGTATTTATAATCTTCATTTGGATAAATGGCTGCCAAAAAACTTCGCAGTGATCGGCGTAAGCAGAACAGAGATGAATGACGAAGCTTTTCGTGAGCATATGCAAAATGGGGTAGATAAATTTTCAAGAAGAGGAAAAGCAGATGAGAAAGATTGGAGTGAATTCGAAAAACAAATCACTTATAATAAAGGAGGTTTCGACGAACAATCAACTTATGATAAATTAGAAGAACAGATAGAGAAGTATGAAAAAGAATGGAATGCACCGGTAACCAGGATCTTTTACATGGCTGTTCCGCCAAGTTATTTCGAAGAGATCGCGACTAAGCTTGGTAATTCTAAATTAGTAGAAAATAAAGAGCTGAGCCGCATTGTTATTGAAAAGCCTTTTGGTCGTGATTACGATAGTGCTAAAAAATTAAATGATCTGTTACATGGTATGTATGATGAATCTCAGATATATCGTTTGGATCATTATTTAGGTAAAGAAACAGTGCAAAATATTTTGGCATTCCGTTTTGCAAATGCCATGTTTGAACCTACCTGGAACCGTAATTACATAGATCACATACAGATAACAGTCTCGGAACAGTTAGGTATTGGTACACGCGGCAATTATTATGAAACCGCAGGTGCATTGCGTGATATGATACAAAATCATATCCTGCAATTATTATGTCTTATTGCAATGGAGCCAACCGTTTCATTTGATGCAGATGAAGTACGCAATAAAAAAGTAGATGTATTAAATGCCATCAGGATAATAAAACCTGACGAAGTGCATTTAAATGCCGTACGCGGACAATACGGCCCTGGCTGGATCGAAGGTGAAAAAGTAATCGGCTATCGCGACGAGCAGGACGTGAATAAAAATTCTAATGTTGAAACTTTCGCAGCGGTTAAATTTTTTGTTGATAACTGGAGATGGCAGGGCGTTCCATTTTATTTGCGCACCGGTAAACATATGAACGAAACAATTTCTGTTATCAGCATGCAGTTTCGTCCGGTGCCTCATCAATCTTTCCCTAACAGTGCAACTGGTAACTGGCAGCCGAATAGGTTGGTGTTAAATATTCAGCCGCATATGGGCATTAAGCTTGGTTTCCAGGCAAAGCGCCCGGGCTTGGAAATGTTGATGGCACCTGTAGATATGCAATATGATTACAACGAATCTTATACATCCACAACGCCTGAAGCATACGAGACATTATTGCTGGATATTATGGAAGGAGATTCAACCTTATTTATGCGTGCCGATCAGGTAGAAGCTGCCTGGAAAGTAGTAATGCCGATCATTGAACAATGGGAAAAAAATCCTTCAACAAGTTTTCCTAATTATGCCGCAGGTATGACTGGCCCTGAAGATGCAGAGGCATTGATCGCGCGAGACGGACACAACTGGTTTGTAACACCGCCTAAATCAAAATAGTGAACGAGACAAAAGATATACACGTATTTAAAGATGTTGCTGAACTATGTGAGGCAACAGCCAGTTTTATTATTGAATTAGCCAATGAATCGATCGCTCGAAACGGAGAATTTGTTTTGGCACTTTCAGGCGGCAGTACACCCAATGAATTATATAAATTATTGGCTACTGAACCGTATAAAAAAAGAATGCCCTGGAAAAAGACAGTTATTTTTTGGGGGGATGAACGCTGTGTTGGACTGGATGATAAATTAAACAATGCCTACGTTGCTAAATCTTTGTTGCTGGATAAGATCGATATTCCTGCAACGAACCTACATATTACACCGGTGAATTTACCTCCTGCAGAAGCAGCAAAAAAATACGAACAGGACCTGAAAGATTTCTTTAAAAATAAGCCGCCGAAATTTGATCTTATATTTTTAGGATTGGGCGAAAATGCCCACACAGCTTCACTATTCCCCGGAACAGAAGTACTACATGAAAAAGATCGCTGGGTAAAAGAAGTATACGTTGAAGAGCAAAAAATGTATCGAGTAACCATGACCGAACCTCTACTGAATCAGGCTCATAATATTATTTTTTTAGTGACAGGCAAAGCTAAGGCTGCAGTTTTGCATACGATCTTTACTAGTCCCTATCAGCCGGAAAAATATCCTGCTCAATTAATAAAACCTATGGATGGAAATTTATATTGGTAT
>Ga0206961_1028_pt1 | contig 38636 bp, 29 predicted proteins | sample Alteio_BWOrgHeat_30_FD_153238 | JGI IMG/M metagenome (GOLD analysis project Ga0206961, IMG submission 153238) | Enriched cells from forest soil in Barre Woods Harvard Forest LTER site, Petersham, Massachusetts, United States -... | ecosystem: Environmental > Terrestrial > Soil > Temperate forest >...
ATATTGATTGAGCGTACTGATATAATTTTCAATATTTCCTGCTTCATTGAAAAAGGGGCTGATTACGCTGATCTTTAAACTCATCTTAAACTTATGATTTCTGACTTTATCATTTAGTCAATGCGATAATTATCTCTAATTGTCACATTGTCAGTTATATATGTACATTGCCCACGCGATCATACCCGGAGCGTTCTGAATAACTCCTTTAGTCATTTCAATATTGTATATCCGGCTTAATTGTTTCGACAGACGATCGTTCGATGGGTCAGAAATATTCGAGCAGTTTTAATATTTTATCATAGTTAAAGGCCCTGAACTCCTCAGCAGTTATCTCCTGTATGATGGCCCTGACCATAATATCCATGTGGGTACCGACGGGAACTTCTTTGATCCCGATTTCCCGGAAACCCAATTTTATGTGCTGGCGCCAGGCAGATTTATTATCAACATTTGTCTGACCGTAAACGGCCCGCATGCCCATTTTTTCAAAGCAAATTTTCAAAAGAAGGTATTCTGCCTCAACTGCGTTGATTGGATTGGTAACAATATATCTTCCCCATTCCCCGCGACCGTCTTCAATATTATAAATTGAAATGGTTCCTCTGAACACATTATTATTGTCTGTGACTTTAAAATTGCGGGCGTCTTCCCTGTCTTTATTCCTGCTTATCCAGTCTGTTTGATTTTCCACCGTCAATTCTTTCTGAAACAGAAATTTATTGTTGTTTGGGTCATTTCTTAGTTTAACAATGTCTGCCGCATCGTGTTCGCTGATTTCCACCAAACGCGTTTGAATTCCCTGTATGAAAAGTTTTTCCCTGGTCATGCGGTAATCATATCCACCAGCCGTATGCCTTTAAAGCTGGTTTCATTTTTCATTAACAGCTCGCCTACTTTGAGCCCTCCGGACTGCAATCTGATGATCGGATCGTTTCCGATGGCCGATGGAAGTATCCCCATGTGACCACTGTGTACATGTTTGGGGAAAAACCGGATTCCTTTCTTCTCCAGGATGGATTCATTCACATCTCCGCAAAAGCGTAAAATAAATGGGTCAGATAACTGTTCCCTCACATCGTCTGTTTTCACGGGCGTTTGTTCTCCCATCCAATCCCGGTCGAAGGGATAAGCAGTAAAAATTACCGCTTCCGCATCCCTGTAAGAATCAGGAATTTTCAGATCTGGGAAACCGCCAATCCAGTCTATCTGTAAATCTTTATACTTATGCCGGTTTTCATCCAGGTCGATTACTGCGAGGCCTGAACAAACAACCGATAATACTTTCGCAATGAATGGACCGAAATCGTTGTTACAAAGCAGAATGAACTTATTGTTGTAAGGACTAAGACCTGCATCAAAGATTTGTTTCAGTGCCATATCACCGAGATAGTTAAAAACATCCACATTGGGGTGTCTTTCATTGGTAGCCCCAATTCTGAATCCCCGGTTTCTGATATATTTGATATCCATATCCGCATCCCGCCATTCCCATGCTTCGTACATTAGCGGAATAACCATTTCATCTTTTGCATGTGCCAGAATGGATTCATTCAGTGGCCGCAGGTGACCTGCATTGGTTATCATATCAGCTTCCGCAACAATTGCAGAATTAACGGTATCAATCAAATGAATGTCCAGCGGAAATTTTTTAAATGTTTCCGCCAGTGCTTTCGTGGAAGCAAATACTTCATCCACGGTGCCATAACGGGTGGATTTAGAAAATGCATAAACTTTTGCTCCGGCGATAGCCGCCAATACTGGTGTGACGATATAGGCGCCAGAGGCAGCTTCTGTCAGTATGGTCTTCCCTTTCAAATCTAATTGCAGGGCATCTGCCTGCCTGACCAATTTGTCAATCAGCATCGTTAGTAGCTATTCAGTGTTTGAATTACATAATCCACTTCATCATCGGATAATTCCGCATACATCGGCAAAGAAAGGCAGTGTTCTGCCAGATACTCAGAATTTGGAAAGTCGCCTTTTTTATATCCCAGAGAGGTATAAGCTTTTTGTAAATGGCAGGGGACAGGGTAATGTAATCCGGGGAAAATATTTTTTTCGTTTAAGAATTTAATTAAGCCATCCCTGTCTTCAGTCGTAATCACAAAAAGATGAAACACTGAATCGTGACCAGCTGGCTGAATCTGCATTTTTATCTTCGTATTTTTTAATCCTTTATGATAGCTGTCGGCAATTTTTCGTCTTTTTTGATTCCAGTCTGGCAAATATTTTAATTTGATTCGCAGGGATGCACCTTCCAGACCACCCATACGCATGTTGTAACCAATTTCATCATGGTAGTATCTGACCACAGATCCGTGATTTCGCAGGCTCTGCAGATGTTTTGCATATTTTTCATTGTTGGTGGTTAATCCACCGGCTTCACCACAGGCTCCCAGGTTTTTACCAGGATAAAAACTAAAACAGGCCATTTCACCGAATCCACCAATTGATTTGTCGTGATAACGGGCACCCTGAGCCTGGGCCGCATCCTCTATCAAAAACAAATCATGTTTTGTACAGATTGCCTGTACGGCATCTATGTCAAATGGCTGTCCGTATAAATGAACGCCAATCACTGCCTTTGTTTTTGAATTTATTTTGGATTCGATTTTAGATGCATCGATTTCCCATGTTTCCGGATCACAATCGACGAATACAGGAGTAGCCCCGGCATGGGAAACGCCCCAGGCAGTGGCGATGAACGTGTTTGCGGGTATAATTACTTCATCACCGGCGCCAATTCCCAAGGCCAGCATGGCCAGATGCAGGGCGGTGGTGCCATTGTTGACTGCAATCGCATATTTCGTATCGCAAAATGCGGCGAAGTTTTTTTCGAATTCTTCTACGAAAGGACCGCCCGAGAAAGCCGTTTGTTCGTATACTTTTTCAAAGGCTTCAAATACTTCTTTTTTAATTTGCTGATGCTGACCTTTCAGGTCAAGGCAGGGTATCTTATTCATAAGCAGGTCTAAGTGTTTAAGGTTTTAATTATTTTAGCAGGTACACCGGCAACTACCGTATTGGGAGGAACATCTTTTGTTACCACGGAACCGGCGCCCACCAGCGCATTTTCACCGATGGTGATGCCGCATAAAATGGTGGCGTTGGATCCGATGGAGGCGCCTTGTTTTACTTTTGTCTCTATCACTTTCCAGTCGGCTTCGGTTTGCTGACTGCCATCGGAGTTTGTTGCCTTAGGAAAAAGATCATTGGTGAACATTACACCGTGTCCGATAAAAACTCTATCTTCTATATGCACACCCTCGCAGATAAAAGTGTGGCTGGATATCTTACAGTCTTTGCCAATGGAAGCTCCTTTCTGTATTTCCACAAAAGCGCCAACTTTTGAATTGTCGCCAATGCTGCAGCCATATGCATTTACGAAATTAAAAATTCGTGTGTTCTTCCCCAGGTATACATTATTCAGGCTTTGCTTGTCGTTATTGATTGTTACCAATTCCATAGTATTATTTTATTCTGACTTCTTTACCCTGATTTTTAATGGACTTCTGGGAAGCCTCCAGAATTCTTACTACACTTCGGCCCAGCAGTGCATTGGAAAGCGGGGACTTTTTTTGTATGATGGATTGTACAAAATCCGCAGCCACGCCGGCCAATGCTTCTCTTGTCGATAATTTGGGAATACTTACATCGCCGGTTCTGTAGTCTACCATGATTCTTGTTCTGTCTTCCTCTGTTTTGTGATTATAACCGGTATCATACACTCTTACTTTTTCAGAGGGTTCCAGATCGTTGTAAAGTATCATCTTCTTGTCTCCGCCAATCAGCGTCTGCCTCACCTTTACAGGTGAAGACCACGAACAGTTGAAGTGCGCAACAAAACTGGAATTATAATTGACTGTCAGATAAGCGATATTTTCAATTTCATTCCCGGTGTGCGAAATGCCCGTTGCGTTGATGCTCACTGGCTCTTCTGTAATGAGATACGTTAAGATTGAAATATCATGCGGCGCGAGATCCCATAAAACATTGATATCGGGCTGAAAAAGGCCGAGGTTGATACGGGAAGAATCAAAATACTGAGGTGATCCGATTCCCTCCGTTTGAATAATTTCTTTCATCTTCTCCACGGCCCCGGTATAAAGAAAGGTATGGTCCGCCATTAATGTGAGGCCTTTCTGTGCTGCCAGTTCAATCAGTTCATCAGCTTCAGCTACGGAAGATGTCATTGGTTTTTCAATCAGCACATGCTTGCCGTTTAAAAGGGCACGTTTTGCAAGGCCAAAATGGGTAAATACCGGTGTCGCAATAACAACTGCGTCAATTTCTTTATTACCGATGATATCCTCTGCATCTTTGACTCCCTGAATGGAAGGAAATATTTTGGCCAGGGCACTCAGTCTTTCCGGTCTGCCGTCCGCCACCATTTTAATGGTGCATGATTGGGTGGCAAAAAAATTTCTGACAATATTGGGTCCCCAGTAGCCATAGCCTATTACGCCGATGTTGATATTGCTCATTAAACTAGTTTTTATTTTGGTTCGGGATTAAAATTTTAAAATAACCATTTGTCCATACTTCCTGATAGTGGTTGTCTTTCAGGAATTCGTCCATAAATATGTTTCTGCCCTGGTTGTCTTCCCATTTGGAATATTCAGTTGGTAAAAGTACTTCCGGCCATTTACTGCCCATGCCGATCGTCTGAATGGTCTGAACAATCACAACTGGTAATATTTTCTTCTGATTGACCGCCAGATCCAGTTCGGATTTAAAAACATTGGCTTCGTACAGCCAGGGATAAGCACTTCGGATATAGGGTACACTCTCAGTCAGGAAATTAATTAATGGCATGCAGTCGTATGCCAGGAGATAGTCTCCTTTCTTAACATATTTAGAGCTTGCATGGAGCAATTCATTTAACGCGTCTGCCCGGCCTCTCGTTGTGTAAATTCCGTTGGTTAGTTTATTGTCGATGGAATATCGCATTTGTAACCTGTTTCGCCAGTCAAAAAAAGGATAAAAATAAGAATGATACAAGCCGATGAAAATCAGAAGACCCAGCAGAAGATTTTTAGCTACGACCATCTGGTATCCGGTGATATCAATCTGTATGGTGTTTTTTAATCCTTCTTTATAGAAACTAAACTGGTTGTTTACGGTTTTAATATTCAACAGGTAATTGATCGCAACAGGCAGTCCAATCCAAAATGAATACCGGCCAGCCGTCATGATACCGGCAGAACTGCCAAACGGAAAACTCACCAGGATAAAACAGCCGCAGAACAGCAGGAAACGGGTATCGAAATCTGTTGTGGTAACGACAGATAGTAAAAAAACAAGCACAATCATGCCTGAATAAAAATAGAGGATAAACCAATGGTCAATGATTCCGCTCACAATAAGCAAAATGATTGCGAGAACAAATAAGGATTTTAGAATAACCCCGGATTTGTATGATAAAATGTCTTTTTTTCTCACCGCGGAGAAAATCGAAATTCCCAGCGCAAGGCTAACGAAGATGCTGAGTGTAATAAATATCGATTTGGCGTTGTTTGATTTTAACTGTTTTATCAGTTTGAAAATACCGTAATCGCCTTTTTCAAGTTCTGTATGCGGAGTCGCTTTTCCCATTTTATACAGTACCTGAAGTGCATTTTCATAAATCTCCCAATGACCGATCCAGTGAATCACCAGTACGGTTGCTACGGAGCATAGGACAAAACCTGAAAGGAAGAAAAAAATCTGACCAGCGATGCGCTTAACACCAGATTTGTTCTCATATCCATAATAAATGATGGCAAGAAAAAGCCCGAGTTCAAGAATATTAGGAGGACGAATAAAAAAATTAAGTGCAACAAACAATCCGCTGATAAATAATTTTAAGTTGGATTGTTGTTTCAGGCCTTTGAACAGCAGATAAATAATGCTTACATAACAAAGAGCCGAAAGATTGTTGTAATTCAACTCTTTTATGTCATTGTTCAGCGTTATGATAATGAGAAACAATCCAAGCTTCAGGTAATTTGGGTTCAAATATTTCTTCAAGAGCGAATAAACCAGCATGGCTGTAGAAGTCGTTACCAGTACGCCTCCCAGTCTTAATCCCCATAGACCCAAAAAAGAAAATATTTTGTAATAGATGCCTCCGATAATGCCCGTCAGCCAGAACATGAAATTATACTGAACAGATTCCGGATTGTTAAAAATGCGCTGATAGAATATAGCCAGGAACCCTTCATCTGACATATCAATACCCTGAAAGGTTAGTAACAACTGGAAAATAAAAATACCTGCAAAAAAAACATTTGTACTCACGCCTCCAAATAACCGGTCTTCCAGACTTTTATTCAGTCTGGCTGGCGAAGGGATGCTTTTTCCCGGGGTCAGGGTGGTAAATTTTAAGAAGGACATAAGGTTGCTAAAAATTCTTTCCGGCTTTAACCGACCGCTTTGTTAAACAATTCAATATATTGGTCGGTGATTGTCTCCCAGGAATATTCCTTTAGAATTCTTTTTTTTCCGGTCTCTGCCAGTTGTAAATGCATTTCCCGGTTGTTCAGGGAAAATTGCAGTGCTTCAGACAGTGAATCAATATTTGATTTTTTAAACAGAATGGCATCTTCATGTACGATGTACTTGTTCTCTTTGATATCGCTACAGATCAACGGTGTTCCAAGGCCCATCACGGAAAGGATTACCGGCGAAAGGCCCTCGATGTCTGAAGGCTGTATATACGAATAGGCATTTTTCATAAGGGTGACGGTATCGTCGCCGTAGATAAAACCAGCGAAAAGAATCCGGTGATCGGCAGTTTTTTTAAGATTGACTTCAAACTCACTTGGATTGGGTGATCCGCCAACCAGTACGAGTTTTTTTCCTGTGGCCAGCTTTTCGAAAGCAGGTATCAGATACTGAAGACCTTTGTCGGGAATGAATCGCCCAACGAACAGGAAATACTCGTCTTTTTGTAAACCCAGCTTTTGTAGAATATCGGTCTCCTGTACATTTTTTATTTCACTGCCAAAAGAGATAAATTCAAATTCTCTTTTAAATTTTTTCTCGAATAGTTCTTTTGTAAAAACATTATCGATGGCTATGTATTTGGCGGTTTTTACGGCGATATAGGCGTTGGCAAGAACAAACTTGCTCATAATATAGCTCCATTTTGGCCTTTCCCATTCGGGACCTCCGTCAATACTCAGAATGATTTTTTTGCCAAATAATTTCAGAATGAGCGCAAAAAGTGCATTGTTGCCCTGAATATGCACGACATCTGCGGTGTTTTTCCCAATAATATGACAACAGACTTTGAAGGAATGTATAACACTGTCGATGCCCGATTTGTTAATGGTCTTTTGATAAACAATATTTACGCCCTGGAAGGAGCAGGGTCCTTCCTGCTGACCCGGATAAATTCTGTTATATCCGGTTACCTTATAGCCACGGGCTGCCAGCCTGGGAAGAAATTCAAGGGCGAATTTATCTGCGCCCGCTGAACCACTCGCCGGAGGTATCGATCTGAAACCAAAAGATGCTATTCGCATAGGAGGGATAATGTGTTCCGGTTTATAATTTGTCTTTCAGAAAATCCCTGAAATACAAATCGATGTATTCTGCCAGCGCAATTTTCCAGTCACGCATAATATTTATTTCACGCAACTCGAGTTTTTTATTCACCAGTCTTTCGCTTGGCGGCCGGGGGGCAAAGTAGGTGTCCTTGAAATAATCGGATGTTACTTCAGTCATTTTTACCTTATCCTCCAGGCCCAGTACATGAACAAGCTCTTTGGCAACCTCCATTCTGCTGGTTTGTCCTTTACAAACGAGATTATATAACCCCCAGTATTCTTTTTCAAAAAGCAATTTCACATTTCTGGCGAAATCGATTGTAAATGTAGGTGTGCCATCCCGGTCGTTGACAATAAACAGCTCACGCTTTCCACTCACCAGTTGTTTAACCAGTTTGCCGATGTATTTTTTGTCTTTAGAAGGGCCGCCACCCATCATCCAGCCTGCTCTGCAGATGATGTAACGATGGGCATGTTCCACCACGTAACGTTCGCCCATATATTTCGAGCGTGCATAATGACCCAGTGGATTTGGCATATCCCAGTCATCATATAAATCTTTGGCGCCGTCGAAGATTCCGGCGGTACTGATGTAAAGCAGGGGTATATTCAGTGAGTTGGCAATGTAAACTGCGTTTTCGGCTGCGATGGTATTGGTGTGATAGGTATCATCCACATTTTTTTCGCAAAATTCCAGATCCGTATAGGCACCCAAATGAAACAGGTAATCCGGTTTGAATTCATAAACATCTTTTTTGTAAGCGTCAAAATCCCTGAAATCCAGGAAACTCAGCCAGGATTCATTTACATCCTTGTCCGTACACTTAATGTCAAAATCATTTTTAAAAACCCTGTAAAATGCCTCACCCAGCATGCCGCCACTACCGGCGATATAAATTTTTTTCTTCATAGAAAGCTTTAATAATATGAATGTATTGTTTTAAGGTTTAGTTATTCAATTCCGGAACCAACCGGCTTAAATTTTCGTAATAATGTTCAGAAGATAAACTGGCAGCAAAGGCCTTTGCACGCATGGTAACCTGATCATACGCTGTCAAAGAAATGATCGATGATTCACGGATGGTCGCCGCCAGTGTGCCCTGTTTTAAAGGATCAAATAAAAAGCCACGCCCTTCATTCAGTAATTCGGGTATACCGCCTATATCCGATCCGATCACGGCCAGCCCGTAAGTCATGGCTTCTATAATGATCATCGGATTATTTTCATACCAGATGGAGGGAAGAATCAGGAAATCGGATTGATCAAAAGCATCAAATAATTGTTCCTTATTGAGACTTCCTAAATATTCCACATTTGCCAGTTCCCTGTCTGCTTTTTCCACCTGTTCAATGAGATCGCCGACACCTGCAATTAGAAATTTCACATTAGGCAGCTGAACCGCTGCCTGCAGAAAAAGTTCAATGCCCTTGTCTTTAGAAAACCTCCCTGCATAAAGTACGGTTTGCTGAAACGCCAGCATTTTTTTAAACCGGGTGAACTGGGTCGTATTGATTGGGTTATGAATGACGTTGATTTGATGATCAAATCCCATTTTATTCAGTTGCCTGGCCATAAAATGACTGGGCGTTATAAACATATCCGGATAAGAATATGCATTTCGATAGGAATTATTATAATAGGAGTCCACTGCAAGGATGGTCGATTGAGGCAATGAATTATTCCGACACCTGTTTTTTGCTACATTAAAAAACTTTCCATCCGTACAATCCGTACAGATCCGCTTGCCATTGTAAAGATTACATCTTGGGCAGACTGCCTTATAATCATGAAAAATCAAAAGCAATTTTGCTTTTGTGCGACTTTTGATGGCCTTTAAAAGATCGGCCATCGGATACTTGTGATATACATTATGACAGATAATCAGCGATGTTTTGCTCTCGATGATTTTTTCAATAATAAAATCTACCGTCTTCTTTTCGTGAAAGAAAGTAGGCAAACTGTATTTTTCCAATCCCAGTGAAAAAGCATTCGGCATCACTTTTTTTTCCTTAATCGAGGTATAGCCGATATTGGTAACCGTGTGGCCTTTTTCCTCCAACAAAGCAGAAACATTTGCCATGACGGTTTCAGATCCGCCATTCAAAGTGATATAACTATTGAGCTGTGTGATCTGCATAAAGAATACCGGGAAAATATTTTTCGACTACTTTATCCCAGCTGTAGTTTCTAACAACAAAATCTCTTGCCTGCAAAGCATGCTGATGCTGCTTTTCAGGGCACAGAATTTCACTTTTTATCAGCGCCAGCAACTCTTCCTGGTTTTCAAATGTGGAAATACCATTGTCCTTAACTTTTATGAATTCAATTTCAAGATTTTTAGACAAAAGTGCCGGCAGGCCGGAGGCCAGTGCTTCCAGCAGCGCCAGGCTGAATCCTTCCGATTTAGAGGCAAAAATAAAAGCTTCCGCCAGGTTATAATATGTGTTCAACTCTCTGCCGGGCGGCAATTCGCCGGCATAGTAAACATTTTTTTCAATGCCTGATTCTTTGCAATAATTGTTTATAGAGGCAAAATAGTCGTCTTCCCGGATGCCTCCTGCATATATCAGAATAAAATCAGGATTCTCTTTGAACAGCGGTGTGAGATACTGAATGATTTGCAATTGGTTTTTCCGCTCACAGATCGTACCTGCATGAAAGAATATTTTTTTATTCTCCATATTCAATTTCCTACGCAATGCCAGTACGTTTTGATCGTCTGGCGCCAGTTTGGTGAATATCTCCGTATTCACACCATTCGGTATCAGCTTTATTCTTTCCTTATCGATATTGGCATGTTCGATCAGATTGCTCACGGTGTTTTCATTTAACACAAAAGTCATGTCGGCCTTTTGCATGGAATACCTCTCCATATAATATTTGGTCTTTACCAGACTTTCAATATCATTCCAGGCCAGCGACCAGGTATACGTGTGATTGGTATAGTACAGCTTTACGTTTTTTCTTTTGCTCGCGGATGAAAGTTTCCAGAAAAAGAAAAAATTATATTGATTGTGGAAATGAAGAATATACTGTTTGTCTTTTTTGATATAACGGTTCAGTTTGAAGGCCAGCAAAGTCGAATACCAGACCCTTTTCATTTTATGAAAAATTCCGAGACTATAACCCACTTTTCCTGCGATGAAGCCCGGTAAGTAAACTTCTTCAATGGGCAGGTTGCTGGGTGTTCGCTGATCGTCCGAAATATCAAATATGGTAATATCGGCACCTTTTTTAAGGCATGATTTTACTATCTCCTCTACTACAATTTCGGTAGCGGCTCCCACCTTGGAAGGTATGGAAGTATAACCCGTACCTATTTCTATGATTTTAGTTTGGCTCAATTTGAAGAATTGTTTAGTAAAAATGCCTTGTATTCATCTGTCATTCTCTCCGAGCTGAAATTTTTCCGGGTAAATTCATGAATGGTATCAGCTGAAAAATTATTTATAAGTGCTTTTGACCAGTTCAATGCAATGCTCTCATCGTCTGTCTGGCTTAAGTAGCCATTCAAACCTTCTACGATCATCTCGTTGGCACCCCCGATTTCCGTGAGCACGCAGGGAAGTCCGCATGCCATCGCTTCCAGTGCCGCAAATGAAAAAGTTTCCACCGCTGTCGAGCACAGGGTAAAGACATTGCTGGCCCAATAAAAAGGACGAACATTTTCCTGAGGACCGGCGAATTTAGTATACTCTTTCATTTCCTGGTCTTCTGCATATTTGATGGTCTGATCAAACAAATTGCCTCCGCCAACTAGTAGGAGATACGCTTTAAACCCATATTTTGAATGCAGAATTTTCAGCGAACGAATAGCGCCTTCATGATTTTTTTCATGACGAAATCCGGCAGTCAGGATGATGACTTTTGAGTTTTCCGGAATGCCATATTTTTTCCTGGTATCCTTACCAATCTGGGTATTGTCCGGAAGATGCCATTTATGGAGGTCTATTCCGTTGATGATTGTACTGTAGAACCGGCTGGGAATTTTATACTCTTTAACGGTAAATTCCTCCTGATTTTTTGAAGTGAATAGTATGTGATCTTTTTTGTTGAGTATTGATGTATAGAGTTTATGCATCCACTGTTCTTTTTTATTCAGGTGAATGGTCGTTTGGTATGAAATAAAAACGGATGTATTGCCCCTGCGCCCGGCAATGGCTAGCCTCACAAAAAAATAACTGAAAAAATTTAAAGTGAATATGATATCCGGATTGTATTCTTTAATTATTTTTCTCAGGGATTTAAGTGCCTTCAAATCAAACCGGGATTTCCTTGGTACCGGAACAAAATGAATTGCCGGATCAAGTTCGTTTCGCAGCGTATTATCTGCCCCAAGACTCACAATGGTTTGAAGAACAGGTTCTTTTACCAGTGCCTGTGTCAGCATGATAAGAAATTTCTCTGCACCACCTACCGGAAAAGCCGGTACAACATATAATATTCTTTTAGGCATGTAGTAAAGTCATTTTAGGAATGATTTTCTGCGAATTGTATTTGTTCTCAGCTATTATTGAAACAACAAAAAGAAACGTCGTGCTGGTAGTCAGTTCACCATTATTACCAATGCAATAAACAATAACAAAAAGCAAAGATGTTACCGGAGGCGAAATGCTTGTCGTTGTCTGGAAAGATTTTCTTATAATCGCAAATATCAGGGTTGCATATAAGATCAGTCCGACGATGCCGTTTTCGATTAAAATCAATAACATGCCGTTATGGGGTGGCAAATCATTTCTACCCAGATTTCTCACTACAAACCCCCAAAAGCCAATGCCGAAAATCTGTTCTATAGACTGCAGGTTTAAAAAGGCTTCGAACGCATTGGAGGATGCTTCCTCCCGCCAGTTCATCGCATTCAGTGATTGCGCGTTATAGTTTAAACCCATGTGCTTATAAAACATGGCTACCGGTTCATCCACAAGTCGGAGAGATATACTGTCCAGAAATTCGCTGTTCAGATTGAACAGCTCTTTCATAGCTGTGAATAAAAACAAGGAGAATACGGCCACGCCCAGCCCGATGGTTATTAACTTGATGGCCTGTCTGGACTGCGTTTTTGATCTGAGCTGCCGGCCTATCAGGAATAAGGAAATTCCTATAATACCCAGCAAGGCACTTCGGGAGGTAGACATCAAAACGCCCAGAAACATGAGCGGCAGCAGTATCAGGTTAATTTTTGACGTTTTCCTGGAAATAAATTCACTCAGCAGGAACACAAAGGTCATTCCACAAATCAATCCGTAAAACCCATGGTTAATCACTTCTATAAAATCTCCGTTTTCATCCACTTCACTGGATATATGAAGGATCTGCATGTAAATTCTTTGAACTGGAAATTTCCCCACGACTGCATAGGTATATACCAAATCCGCAAAACAAATAAAGCCAGATAAAATCAGACTGATTCTGAGATAGGTAAAGTCCCTTGTTTTAAAAAAATAATGATACCCGCAGTACACGGATATGATGGTAGTGCCGGTGGTTTTGATGAAATTAAGATTAATCAGGTCGTACGCCATCGTAACCAGCACCGTATAAAACAGAAACATAAGTATATAGATGGCACTGGTGGAAAAAAAGGAAGGAAATTTTAATTCCTTGTCCGGTACCAGTGTCCTTAAAAATAATGCGAAACCGGTAATGGCCCTGAAGTTCAGGGGAAGACCACCAACATCAAAGTTGATATCCGCCAGTGTCATGGTGAAAAACAAGACAGCAATAATTTCCGGTCTGAAAATTAATGCATAGCCAAACATCGCAGCCCCTATGATGATAATGAAAGTCAATCTTTAAATAACTTATTGAAAAGTGATAATTTCATGAACAGACTAATTTTTGCCCCTTATTTTCTTCACAAGAATGTTTAAATAAAGTGACGGGTGCTTGAAGAGCAGTTTGTTGAAAAACAGCTTTTTAAAATCCTTGGATTTGGTACATACGACAATCCATTTTTTAATCAGGATTTTATAAACAACCACCTCGCTGAAATTCGGATTCTTTTCTATTTCGTGAAAGAATCTCACCATCCATTTTTCCAGCTCATCTAATTTTCCCTTGTCTTTGAAAAAACTGAAATTGTATATTAGTAAATTGGAATGTAAACTGAGCTCATCCCTCGTATAAAGAATCTTCAGATCATCCAGCACATTACTGTTGATCTTGTCAAGCAAAATAAACATGTGTTTATTTTTGGTCGTGCTTACATTATTTCCATGTACCCGGTAGAAAGTTGTATATACCGGCAGGTTGATGATTTTCGCGACCTTTGAAATACGATACCAAAGCTCATAGTCTTCCACTACATCATATCTCAGATCATATTTCAGCTGTTTTGCCAGTTCACCCCTGATCATGACGGTGGAATGACAGAAACAGTTATGAACAATTAAATATGATCTGGCGTCTTTATCATTCGTTGGAAAGTTTACCGTTTTTAATATTTTATCCTGCCCGTTAATAGTTTTAAAATAACTGCCGCACATACCGTACTCCAGGTTATTTTCCAGAAACTCCACCTGTATTTTCATTCTGTCGGGCGTTGCCAGATCATCACTGTCCATGACAGCGATATAGTCGCCTCTAGCCTCCTCCAGTCCACGATTGCGTGTTACCACAATACCGCTATTCTGCGCATTTTCAAAGTAACGTATGCGTGGATCCTGATAGCTTTTGATGATATTTTTACTGTTATCCGTTGAGCCATCATTGACGATTACAATATCCAGTTCAGGATAACTCTGATTGATGATGCTGTCTATCGCAGGTTTCAAATACTTTTCCGCGTTATAAACAGGCATAACAACAGACACAAGTGGCCTATTCATAATTGAAGAGTATTTTCCGGAATATTACCAGCATGATCAGGAAATAGAGTAAATGACCGAGCGCGTATCCGATCGTTGCACCCATGGTGCCGAAAAGATTTACAAAAAGTATACTCAGCGAAATCTGAAAGCCTATGCTTGCAAATTCCATAATGACATAGGTCTTCGTCATGGCTTTGGCTATCATCAGGTAACCCAGTATCCATCCGGACATCTTAAATATATCTCCCAAGAGCTGAAAAGCAAAGAGGTCCTGCATCCCAAAGAATGCCTTGGTGAACAAAATCTGTATAATGAGTTTCCGCAGCGAATAGATCATGATGGTGGCAACCAGTAGTGCCGGAATGACCAGCTTGTATACCCCCATGATTTCCTTTCGTATTTCCTTATTTGTTCGCAGTTCTGCCAGTCTGGGAAGATAATAAACGCTCAGCGAGGTTGTAATGACGAGCAGGTACATGCCCGATATCCGGTTAATCCCTTCCCATAGTCCGGCGTTCACCAGGGTTTGGGTTTTGGTTATATAATTTCTAACAATCAGCTGCCCCAGCGGCACCACAATGGCACTTACCAGCGCCATAAGCGAAAAATGCCCCAGCCTGCCAGCAACCATTTTACTGAATTTTCCGCTGAATACCCTCCATTCAAACCAGTATGACTTTCGAATGATATACAACGTTAGCAGGAAAACGATGGATTGAAAGGTGACAACGGAAATTAATGCTCCGGGTATTCCATAATTGACGGCCAGGATAACAGAGAAAATCAGGCCGACGATACTGCCCAGGATATTGGCAATGACGTATTTTTTATACTCTTTAAAACCGTTTATGACAGATATCAGCAGCGCATTCAGCGCATACAAGGTAATGGTGCACCCAAAAAAGTAAAAAACATATTTGTATTTCTCGTCGTGTAATATAATTCTGGCGAAATAGGGGGCTCCAATCAATAAAACGATGCTGGTAATAATGGAGAAAAATACGGTAATCCAAAGTCCGGTACCCAGGAACAGAAGGTATTTTCTTCTCGAAGCAGAATATTCGGAAATGTATTTTGTAATGCCCGAGGTGATGCCGCCATTGGATATGCCAAGTGTAATGGTAGAAAAATTATTCAGCTGTCCCAATAGAGCGATCCCGGCAGGGCCAATGATGGCTGCCACCACTTTTACACTCACCAGACCGGTGAGCATTTTGATTACCGTTGAAACAGCGTTTAGTGAAGAGACCTTTACCAGGTCCGCAGAGAAAACATTTTTTAGTTTAGCGATCAAATTTTGGCATATAAATGGTAGAAAAATGTTGTTCCTGTCTCCTTGCTACTTTACAAAGCGTTGCCACCTCAGTCCCACGGGGAGGATCCGAATCAAACTAAAAAACTGGATAACCAACACAATACCAGTGATTTAACCGGTCAATTTTTATGCTATCTAAAAACGCATAAAAACCCGCTTTAAGTATCTGGTAAATAATTTTGGTTAAAAAATTACATGTGGTTTGAGCAATCGTAAGGCAAATCAGGTTTTCGCAGGTACTTGAATGGTTTACGCGAGCAAATCAGACAATCTTCTTCTTTTTCGATTTGCCGTAAGTATCATACGAAGATTTATAGTCGTTTCCGTAACCATATCCATATCCGTAACTGTATTGACCGATACCCCTTTTCTTGATCCCATTAAATACAATTGCCACATTCTTGATCTTGTGGGAATCCATATTTTCGTTTAGTACTTTAATGTTATTCTTCCGCACTTTGTCGTGCCGGATTACATACAGGGTATAGTCGCAAAGAGGCGCTATCGCATAAAGGTCCGTGATCGGATTGATGGGAGGCATATCAATGATGAGCATGTCCACTTTTCCACTTAAATAATCCAATAACACTTCAATTTTTCCGTTCAGCAATAACTCAGAGGCATCTTCCTCCAGGTTTCCTGCCTGTACAAAAAACAGATCCGGATTGAAGGGCGTCTGAAGCATGATTTCTTCTGCAGTTACCTTTCCCATCAGGTAATCTGTTATTCCTTTACCCCGTTTGAGACCCAGCATTTCGCATATGGAAGGCTGATGGAGATCCAGTTCAAGCAAAGCCACTTTCTTATTACTCTTGGTAATGCTGTTGGCCAGGTTAGCTGCCACAAAACTTTTTCCTTCGCCTTCTACAGAAGAAGTAATAACGATTCTTTTCAATCTTCCGGGCGGGTTAGATAAATTCTTAACTGCCGACCTCAGCAGTCGGAACTGTTCAACGATGAAACTTCTTTCCTTGGAGGCTGTTACGAGGCTGTTTTCAAATTTTCCCTGTATGATTTCGCCAATCACGGGGTAATTGGTGAGTGCTTCAATGTCTGTTCTGTATAAGATTTTATTATTCAGTGCCGATTTCAAGGATATCAGTGCTGCCCCGAGCATCAGCGGCAAGACCAGAGCCAATATGGCGATCAGACTTTTCTTCGGGCTTACAGGCGCCGGCGTAGAAGTGGCTTTATCTACGATATAACTGTCTGGCAGGATGGAGCTGACCGAGTAAGATGCAGCTTCTTCTCTTTTCTGCAACAGAAAAGCATATATGTCTGCGGTCGTATTTCTCTGTCTGCTTACTTCCACCAGTTCTCTTTCTTTCTGCGGAATGGCATTTGCCATTGCAGAATCACGATTTGAAATCTGACTGATATAAGCCTGGCTGGATTCAAGATTTGACTTTTGACTTTTTACAGCTTCCAGTACATCCGCTTTGGTCTTGGTAATTTCGTTTTGTATGGATGAAAGAATCGGATTGTTTTCAGCAGTTGTTTTACGCAGTCTGGAATATTCAGTCTGCGCATTGTTTAATTTATTAACAAGGCCTGTCAGGGTGGGGTCATTTATTTCTGTAGTGGATGGAACGATGCTACCCAAATCCGTTTTGCTTTCCAGATCATGCTGAACCTCATTCAAAATATTCAGCTGAATTTTCGTTTTGGTCTTCTGCTGATCATTGGTGGCCATACTTTGTAAGTATAGTTTACTTTGTTCAGAGATGTCCACGATACCTGTGCGGTTACGGTATTTCTGAATGCTGCTTTCCACTGAATCCAGCTGAAATTTTACACTTTTCAAACGGTCTTCAATGAAATTCAGTGTATTCGCTGCCACTTCACTTTTCTTCTTAATCGCATTCAGATTATATGCATTAACGATGCTCGTGATTACGGCTTCCCCTCTGTCCGGAACCGGATCTTTAATTTTAATATTAATTACCGATGACTGCTTACTGGCCTGTGCGGTCACCAGACTCGCAGCCAATGCATCAGATTCATTGGTGATTCCTATGAGCGAGAAAAAATATTTTACATCGCCGGTCATCGCCTCAGCAGAATCTTTATCTGTTGATGAACCGATCCGGTATGAAGGATTTTTTATAAATCGAATAGTACCCCAGGGAGAAGTTACCCATTGTGCAACCGGATAAGAAGTTTCTCCAATATTCACCTTGCTCATATCCGACGAAACCTGGAAATAAACTTTTTTAACCGGTGTAATGGCGTGTGGATCCGAGGCCTCTACAATAACGGGAGAAGTATGATAACCGCTCCGGCTGATCATGCCATGCCAACCTGATTCTGTATATACCGGGGCATACAATCTCATCTGTGTAACCACTTCATTCAGCACTTCATTCGAGCGGAGAATTTCCAACTCGTTTTCAACTACTTTGTGGGTGTCAAACAGGTTCAGCAATTCCTCCATTTTTGAATCGTCCTGACCTTTTTTCTCATCCTTAATCAGGATACTCGCAGAAGACTCATAGACTGGTGTGGCAACCTTTAAGTATATATAAGCCGATGCCAGGCTCAAAATAATAAGGGCTGCAAAGAACGGCCAGTAGGGTAAATATTTTATTGCCAGTTGCTGAAAGAATTTTTCACTATCTGCATCCGCTGCAATTGGCTGCGCTTTTTTCATTATTCAAAGGGTTTAATTGATAGATCAAGTACCAAGGCTATACGCAAAAATTGATTATACTTTTTTAGTTACGGTATTGAATGGCATTTACAATAATAATGGCCAGGGAAATTACACTCAGTATGATCGGAGTCATCTGGGCAAACCTTTCTTTCTTTTCCCGGTTTTTGCTCGGTTCTATATATAGTACATCATTTGACCGGAGATAATAATAAGGGGAAGTAAATAAATCACGGCTTGTTAAATCAATTCTAGCTACCAGCCGGTCTCCTTTATCGTCCTCTCTGATTAAAAGAACATTGTCTTTCTTTCCATAAATCGTGATGTCTCCTGCAAAGCTGAGAGCTTCCAGTAAGCTGATTTTTTCATTCGGGGTTGTAAAAACGCCCGGATGGGTTACTTCACCCAAAACACTTACCCTGAAATTCAACTGCCTGATGGTTACGATCGGATCAACCAATTGTTTGGTATCTATTAATTGCTTCACCAGCAGGTTCTGCAATTGTGTTTTTGTGAGATCAGCGGCGTGAATTTTACCAAGCACAGGAAACTGAATGTCTCCGTTCAGATTCACCAGGTAACCAACCGTTAAAGTATTGCCTGATGTCGCCTGATTGGTGGAAGGAGTAGATTCATTGGGCGCATTGAATATCGCCGATGCCGTCGGATTTGCACTGCTTACAGTAATACTGAGCAGGTCATTTAATTGTATGGGAGACTCAACATTGGGTGGGTATTTCGATTTAATGGTAACATCATGAATACCGTCGAAATAAGCGACTTTTTTCGTATTGCTGCCGCAGGACGAAATCAGTAAAGAAAGGGTAATAACAAATAAACCAACGAAGCTCCGGGTGTTTGTTTTAAGATCAACTATTTTCATAATAAATAATGCATTGAAAATCTAAGGGTTACTTGATTATATTAAGTTTTTAGGAATTGAAAACGTTACCAGGACAGACAATCAAAGCATTAGTATGAGATCTTCTAGGGAACTTGTTTAACGAGAGGATAATGGACGATCAAAAATCTGTATTGTACTCCTATAGAAGGATAATAGGATCTTAAATATCAGCCTGAAGGGCAATTAAAGGTTAAAGATAGAAATTTTTATTTAAGATCCTAACCCGGCAGTAACAAATTGGAATACAATGTAATACTCAGCAAAAATCAAAATTTATTCATAGATATTTTAAAAATAATTTTCCCCATAAAAGGAGATTAAAAAATATAAGTACCTGATTTTCAATAAAGTTTTTTTCGATGTAAAAAATTAGGCCAGAAACCCCGTTTTGTTAAATAATCCGGCTTATCATTTATTTTTTTAATTCCTAAGAAACGGCAGAAGTGTAGTTTAAGTACTGAAAATCTTGTAGTTTATCAACAAATGTTTGTGGATTTCTTTTTATCTGTTGAATATCAACCTGTTAAAATTCGATCTCCGTTTAAACAATAAATGAATAAACCTGAATTTCCTTTTTGGCAAGAAGTTTGAACCAGTTCTGAAAGTGTAGATGTTAATTCACAGGAATTAATGTCATTTTTTAATCCAATATCCAATATCTAAGAACCAAGATCCAATAAGCTATGAAATCCAAATTCTACAAACCTACGGGCTTTGTTAATGGTATGCTTTTATCATTAGCAATTGGCCGAAATAAAGCTGTCCGTTTTTTCTGTTTTTTTTCCCTTCTGTTTTTTTCTTTTTTCTCGGGCATTGCCCAATCATCCTTTTCAATTTCCCAATTGTCGAACGATTATGTAAGACCCGGAGCCGGAGCAGAGCAATGGCTTGGACAGTTCACCATGAACCTGCCTGGTCCCGCAGATGTGTACTGGCGTTTTCACTGGGCTTCCGATTTTCAACCAGGCAATACAGCTCAAAATAGTTACAACTGGTCTGCCTTTGATGCACAGGTTCAGGCGGCTATTCGCGGAGGACAGAAATTTTCTTTTGATATTATGTCTTTATGCGGAGCCTGTGGAACCGACAGCAAGCCCAATGTAGCCGGTGGCGGAATGGTTTATCCCGTCTGGCTTCACAACGCAATGCAGAATGAATCTGTAAAAGACTGGATTGATGGCGACGGAATGTGGAGACCCAACTGGAATGGCGTTTACCTGTCAGCCTGGGCAGCGCTTAATCAGGCGGTAAATAACCATATCAACAACACCTCTTATAATGGTGTTCCTTTTAAAAATGTAATTCGGTATATCGGTGCGGGTGGCTATGGTGATTATGGAGAATGGACAAATAACAAGCCCGGTCAGGGTCCGAATGGCGCAAACGCCACGGCCGCCAGTCTAAAGTCAATCATTGACGGTACCGTACAATCTTATCCCAATTTTCAGGTTGTCTGCCTCATGGCTACTTTCGATGGTAATCAGCTAAGTAACACAATGATTCCACCGGAAGTTGGATATTATGCTTTAACCACTTCTAACAATGCCGGCAAGCTGGGTTACCGCAGGGAATCCTGGGGAGATCCGGCGGGATATAATGATAACTGGAGCACTTCCAATCCCGTTTCTTATAATGGGTTGAATTTCGGAACAGCAATCTCCAATATATACAAATACGCACCGGTTGTCGGCGAGCCACTGGATTTGGGCGTTACCAATAATTACTCCGATATCATGCGTGAGTTTACGAATGCCCACGTAAACAGTTGCGGTAACGGAAATTTCGATGGTGTACAGAATAACGGAACCGCCATAGGTAATTTTACCGCTGCGATCAAAGCATCCGGCTATCGTCTTACTTTATCGGGTGGCAATATAAACGGCAATACTGTTTCCCTTAGCTGGCAGAATAACGGACTCTCCCCAACATATGAAAACTGGACGGTAACATTTGAACTCAGAAATGGCAATAATGTTATCTACTCGCAAAACTCCAGCTTCAGTCCAAAATTATTTATGGGAACGTCAACAGTAAATGATGTTCTTACAGGAACCGGAACAGGGGACCTTTATTTGATTATCAGAGATCCCAACGGATACCGGCAACCGCTGCCTTTGGCAATCGGAGGCAGAAATGGGGATGGAAGTTACTTGCTGAAGACCAACGTCACCATCGGCGGTGCGGCACCAGCCAATAAACCACCGGTTGCTAATGCAGGACCGGATCAGAACATCAGTCTTCCAACTAGCTCTATTACCCTGAACGGTGGCGGATCCAGTGATCCCGACGGAACCCTGGCTGGCTATGCATGGACAAAAATCAGCGGACCTGCCCAATTTGCGATAGCAAACGGAGGATCTGCCAGCACAGTCGTAAATAACCTGACGACCGGTATATATTTATTCCAGTTAAAAGTGACTGATAACTCCGGCGCGATCGCATTTGATACAATCAAAGTGAATGTAAATGCTGCTCCGGCAAATCAGCCACCCGTGGCAAATGCAGGTGCAGACATCAACATTTCCCTGCCGGCTACCCTGGTGAACCTGAGTGGATCTGCCTCCAATGATGTAGATGGAACGATTTCCAGCTATGCCTGGACGCAGGTTTCCGGCCCGGCGCAGGCATCTTTGATGACACCGGCTAATACGGCCACCGTTGCCGGCGGTTTGCAATTGGGTGTATACGTTTTTGCTTTGAAAGTGACGGATAACAATGGCGCAACGGCTACAGACAATGTAACGGTCACGGTAAACGCGGCCGCCAATATACCGCCCATTGCCAATGCTGGCGTCAGTAAATCCATTATTCTTCCGGCCAACAGCACAACGCTCGATGGCTCACAGTCTTCGGATCCCAATGGAACAATTGCTTCCTATACATGGGCTCAGATTTCCGGTCCTGCCACGGCATCCATTACCGGAGGAAATACTGCAACGGCTACGGCAAACAACCTGGTTGCCGGTCAATATATCTTTGAACTTACAGTAACAGATAATAACGGGGCCCAGACAAAAGCAAGTGTTAAGATTACCGTAACGAATGCCGGTGTTCAGGCTCCTGTAGCCAACGCGGGCGCAGATCGATCCATCACCCTTCCGGTTAATTCGATAGACATTGATGGCAGCGCTTCTTCCGGAAACATTACTGGATATGCCTGGTCTGAAAAATCAGGTCCATCTACCGTAAACCTTTCAAATGCGGCCCGTATCACCGTGAGCAATTTACAGGCTGGTGTTTATATTTTCATGTTAACTGTAACGAATAATACCGGAGCCACTGGAACCGATATAGTCACCATCACCGTAATTCCTGTGGTAAACAGGGCGCCGGTTGCAGACGCAGGTGCCAGTATGAGTCTGAGTTTGCCGGCTAATTCCACTACACTGGACGGAAGTAAATCATATGATCCGGACGGCACCATCAGCGCGTATAAGTGGACGAGGGTTTCAGGTCCGAATATGCCGGCTACCATCGGAGCCGCTGCGGCTGTTTTAAACCTGGGGGGACTGATAGCGGGAGCTTATACGTATCAGCTGACGGTTACAGACAACAACGGAGCAAGTGCCAGCAGCCAGGTAAAAGTGATTGTAGCACCCGGAGTGAACCAGCCGCCCGTGGCGAATGCAGGTAACAATCAAAGTATTACTTCTCCCTCCAATTCAGTAACCCTGAATGGTTCTGCTTCCGGCGATCCGGATGGAAATATTGTTTCGTATAACTGGGTAACTGTTTCAGGTCCGGGATCAGCCACCATTAGTAATTCCAATACAGCAACACCAACTGTAGCCGGTTTGACGCCCGGTGGTTATACTTTCGAATTGACTGTTACAGATAATAAAGGAGCTACTGCAAAAGATCAGGTTACCGTAACCGTTCTTCCCCAATCAATATCTCCGAACCAGCCGCCAGTGGCCAATGCAGGAAATAATCAGACCATCAGCTTACCAGTGAGCAGTGTAACGCTCGACGGAAGCAGATCATTTGATCCTGATGGCACGTTATCATCCTATACCTGGTATCAGGTTTCCGGACCTTCTGCATCGGTAATTTCCAGTGCGAATTCCAGCGCAACGGTTGCTTCCCAGTTGATCGCGGGCCAGTATACATTCCAACTGACAGTTACTGATAACAATGGTGTGAGAGGCGTTGATCAGATAGTAATTATTGTAAACGGAGCGTCTGCCAAAGTGAATACTCCGCCAGTGGCAGATGCAGGAACCAATGATACACTCTTACTGCCAAACAACTCCTTTACATTAAATGCAAATGGTTCCAAGGATCCTGACGGAACGATCAGTTCCTACCAGTGGCAGCAAATCAGTGGTCCCAACACCGTGAAGAGTTCAAATATGAATGTACCACAGGTGGCGATCAGTGATTTCCAGCCAGGTGATTATGAATTCAAACTGGTGGTAACAGATAATGAGGGCGCTACTTCTACTGCCATGATGAAACTGACGGTGGAACCAAGTGCCGCGCTGACCGACAAGTTCTTTGTATTTCCTAATCCGGCGCACGATGTTACGACGGCAAAAATCACCAGCCCTGTCACAGGAAGAGTGAAGATCGTTGTATATGATATGAACGGACGTCAGGTACTTACGACGGAAGCGGAGAAAACGGATGAGGTCGTAACCAAAACTTTGACGATCAGTTCGCTGGCCTCCGGCATGTATACCATACAGATCGTGATTGGAAATAAAACGAGCATGGTAACCAAATTTGTTAAAAATTAAAATATACCTCTGAGGACCACAAATGACCCTGCTTATGCGGGGTCATTTTTATTTTTTACCTTTACCCGTCCCGGCCGCAGCAGTGCCTGGAAATTCCGGCACCTTAATTCTGGTGAAAAAAATGAAAGCCCTGTTTGTTATCCTTTTTACCATTTCTGCCGTTATATGCTTTTCATTCAGTAAAAAGTTTAATAAGTCTTACTATAACTTCTACACAAACAGTCTCCGGGATTTTAAACAACAGCAGGCCGATCTTGAAAACAGCATAGCCCGCACCAGTCTTTCCTCCTCCGCTGATCTGCAGGATCTCCATGATCAGATAGAAAAAAGCAGAATTCGTCTTAAAAATATAGACTTCTGGCTTCGCTATTTTGAACCCAATGCCTACCGGAAAATAAATGGGCCGCTGCCGGTAGAATGGGAAAATGAAGTATTTGAAAAATTCGAAGCGCCTTATAAAAGGGAAGGGGCGGGCCTTTCTCTGGCGGAAATTTCACTGGATGTGAAACCGGTTATCAAAGATTCTTTGCTGGCACTCATCAGGAGAAGTCAGGAAGCGATTAAAACTTACGAGGCGGATTCAATCACCGTTCAATTAAACAGCTATAGTCATTTTTTTCTTGCCAACCGTTTGTTTTTACTGAATCTGGCAGCCATTTATACTACGGGTTTTGAGTGTCCGGATACAACTCGTGTAATCCCGGAACTGCGATCGATGCTTTTGGGAACGAAGGAAATTTATGCTCACTTTAATGAGAGTTTTCCTGAAACACCGCTTTCACCCGAATACATGCACGCGTATGAAAAAACAGTTGATTTTGTCAGTTCAGAACCCAAGGGTTTCAGCTCTTTTGATACCTACCGTTTTATCAGGGATTTTGTAAATCCACTCTTCGCACTGAATCAGCAATTTATTAATAAATACCAGGTAACGTCGATCAGTTTTAATGATTACACCTTAAACAACGACATACAGTCCATCTTCAGCAAAGGACTGTACACGCCGCAAAACACAAAGGGAATTTATTCTCTTGTAGAAGATGAAAAAACCCTGCAGGAAATCAGGCACATTGGTAAACTGTTATTTTATGATCCCATCCTGTCGGGAAATAATATGCGAAGCTGCGCTTCCTGTCATAAGCCAACAGAATACTTTACCGATACCGTTGCCCGGACGGCCCTGCAATTTGATCAGCAAAATCATTTGCCCCGGAATACCCCAACGCTCATCAATTCGTTGTACAATCATTTGCTGATGCTGGATGGCAAGCATATATCTCTGCAAAATCAGGGAAGAGACGTGATAACCAGTTCGAATGAAATGAACAGCAAGGAAAAAGAACTGATCGACAAAGTAATGAGCTGCAAAGAATATAAAGATGCTTTCAAATCATTCCTGAAACTGACACCGGAGGAGAAAAATATTACACTGGATCATATCGTGTCGGCCATCACATTTTATGACGGCAGTTTCAGTCGTTTCTATTCACCGTTTGATGATGCCATGAATAATAAAACGACCGTGACGGATGAGGTCAGGAAGGGATTTAATTTATTTATGACCAGGGCAAAATGCGGGACCTGTCATTTTGTTCCGAATTTTAATGGCGTCAAACCTCCGTATATTGGTTCTGAATTCGAAGTGCTGGGCACGCCGGAAGACACCAGTTATAAGGAGTTGAGTGTGGATAATGGCAGGTATATGGTGAATAAGGCACCGGAGACAATGCATGCTTTTCGCACAGGCTCCATTCGCAACGCAAAATACACAAAGCCGTATATGCACAATGGTGTTTTCAAAACGCTGGAGGAAGTGATTGAGTTTTATGATGCGGGCGGGGGACAGGGGAAGAAGATGCTCGTGGATAATCAGACCCTGTCTGGTGATTCACTGAAATTAAGTGCTGCTGATAAAAAAGATCTGATGTCGTTTATTTATTCCCTGAATGAGGAAATAATATTTGAAGCTCCCCCGGCAGCTTTGCCCTTATCCTCCAATAAATTATTAAATAACCGGCGTGTCGGCGGTCAATATTAAACCATGAAATTAATTTGCTGCACAGGTTTTATTTTTATCAGCGCCGTCTTTTTAATTCGTTGTGCAGAAAAGAAGATTGAATACAATCTGCCCCAGCCGATGTCAGACCAGACGCGAGCGGTTTATATGGAACGGCTGGATAAAGGCAAGACTTTATATAAACTGAATTGTTCAACCTGTCACGGAATTTTCACAAAAGGAAAAGACAGCATACCCAATTTTACAAAGGACCAGATCAACAACTACCGGGCCGCTGTGCTAATGGCCAAGGATCAACGCAATCATGCAGTGGCGGCCAAAATGAGTCCCCAGCAGCTGGACTATATCATCTTGTTTCTGTCTCTCAGAAAACACGAGAACTAAAAAGAATAACCTCGTTTAGGATTGGCTGAGTATTGCTAACTTAACAATACCATTTACCTGCCATCATGAAATTGTTGCATTTTTCTTTTCTTACCATTGCTACTTCGTTTTTTTCGTTTCTGAGTTGTTTTTCCCAAACCGTTTCACCTTCTCTTTTACATGAAGTCTGGAATGCTTCCTGGATAGCTGTTCCGGAACAATCTCCATCCGGTTACGGTGTTTATCTGTTCCGTAAAACCATTTCACTGGACAGCCCGCCGGATACTTATATTGTAAACGTTTCTGCAGATAACCGTTACAAGTTATTTGTAAATGAAAAACAGGTTTCACTCGGACCGGCCAGGGGAGATCTCAACCATTGGAATTATGCAACCCTGGATCTGGCGCCTTTTCTGCATTCAGGCAGGAATATTATTGCAGCCCAGGTATGGAACGAAGGAGAATGGAGACCGGAAGGACAAATTTCTTTTCGTACAGGTTTTATCATGCAGGGAAACGATGGTGCTGCACATGACCTCATTACCGATACAAGCTGGGTATGTATGCGTGATACCGCCTTCAGTCCCCTTCGATTTGATGTGCCGGCCTATTATGTAGCCGGTTCCGGTGAGAAGCTGGATATGAACAATTATATCGCAGGTTGGGAGAAACTTGATTTTCCGGACAGCCACTGGAAGAAAAGCCAGGTGGTTGCACCCGGCTATCCCCAAGGATTGAACGGAGGATATGGAACCGTAAGCGGTTGGTTGCTGATTCCTTCCATGATACCGGCTATGGAACTGACCAGTCAGAGATTTTCAAAGCTGGTTAAATCCGACAAACTTCAGATCGGAGCTACATTTCCCTCAATAAAAACATCTATAAAAATACCTGCTCATACGGAAGCCAGTATGCTGCTGGATCAGGGATTTCTGACAAGCGCCTATCCCCGGATTGTTTTCAGTGGTGGAAAAAATGCTGCCATTTCCATGAGCTATGCAGAAGCGCTGTTTACGAAATATCCTTCCAAAGGCAACCGGAATGATACGGAAGGAAAAATATTTCTGGGAAGAGAGGATCGTATGATTTCAAATGGAAGCGTGAACCAGATTTTTATACCCCTTACCTGGAGAACCTACCGCTTCGTCCAAATAAAAATAGTCACTTTCGAAAATCCGCTGGTCATCGAGGATGTTTCCGGAACATTTACGGGTTATCCTTTTCAGTTCAACGCACAGCTGGAATCTAATTTACCGGAGCTTAAAAATATGCTGGATATCGGATGGCGCACGGCCCGGCTCTGCGCGATGGAGACCTATATGGATTGCCCATACTACGAACAACTGCAATACATCGGTGATGCGCGGATACAGGCGCTTGTTTCTTTTTATAATAGTGGCGATGAAAGGTTACTGAAAAACGCCATGAATGAAATGGACAACTCCAGGCGTCCCGAAGGAGTCACCCTGAGTCGTCATCCATCTTATACGCCGCAGTATATTCCAACTTTCTCATTCTGGTATATCGGCATGCTACATGATTATATGATGTATGTAAGAGACAGCAGCTTTGTAAAAAATAAATTATCCGGTGAAAGACAGGTCCTGGAATATTTCAGAAAATTCCAGCAGGCAGATGGCTCTTTGAAAGGGGTTCCGTTCTGGATGTTCACGGATTGGGTGGAATCGAAAGGGTGGACCTCGGGCGTAGGACCGATCGGAAAGGAAGGCAATTCATGTCTGCTCGATTTACAATTGTTGTGGGCTTATCAGCTGGCCGCAGAGCTGGAAGCGACCTATGGAATGCCCGCATACGTGGAACTTTATAAGTCATACGCAGAACAGTTGAAAAAAACCATTCGCAGCAAATACTGGGACGCCGGGAAAAATCTCTTTGCAGACCGGCCGGAGAAAGATTATTTTTCACAGCACGCAAACACCCTGGCAATTCTCACGTGTATGTTTGATGATGAACAGCAGCAAAAAATCGCGCATCAGCTGATGATCGATACGACGCTGGCACCCGCTTCCATTTATTTTAAATTTTATCTGCATCAGGCTTTGGTGAAGGCCGGAATAGGCAACGATTATCTGAACTGGCTGAATCAATGGAGAGACAATGTCAAAATGGGTCTCACCACCTGGGCGGAAATTTCAGATATCAATAATGCGCGCTCGGATTGCCATGCCTGGGGCGCCAGTCCAAACATTGAGTTATTCAGAACGGTATTGGGTATAGACAGTGATGCACCGGGCTTTACAAAAGTAAAAATAGAACCCCGACTGGGTTCGCTTACACGTATTAGCGGCGAGATACCTCATCCGAAAGGAAGGATATCAGCCAGTTTTCAATTGGAAAACAAAAAATGGCATATCGAGATCCGTTTACCGGACAACACCGGCGGAAATCTCGTTTGGAAAAACAATCTGTACCCATTGCATCCCGGTATGAATCAATTTGTTTTTTAATCCTCGTTTTAACAACTCATTTACATCCCCCGTCTTCAGGTGTTGCAACATTGAGGGGCCATAAACTGTTATACATAAAACCGTACGATGGATGCTAAATTGAGATGCGTAGTTTGCAGTGCGCCTTTATATAACACAGATCAGAGTTTGAGCGGATTGAGCTATCACTGTTCTTCAAAAGAAGCCAGTTTCTGGGATTTTGAGAGAGGCAGTATTGAGCAAATGAATGCAAAGAATCACTGGGATCAGTCGAAGCAGGAAATTCCAAACAGGATAAAAAATACAATGCCTTAAAATCAGGCTTCGTACATATCCAGCTGAAGTCTGGTTTCTTCCAGATCCAGTTCTTTTTCAATTTTGCGAACGATTTCATCGCTGGCCTCTCCGGTTCGTCGTAATTGTTTCAGTGTTTTTCTTTCGACTGAAATAAGATCGATCTGCAATTTCGAATATTCGTTAAAAATATTCGCTACACCGGGTGCCTCACTTCCGAAATAACCCGCCGGTAAATCTGTTTTCTGCAACCGGTTGTATTTGATTTCGTATTTACTCTTTATATTATTTAATAATTCCCCATTTACCAGCGACAGATTTTCTTCTATGTGCTGGATGGTATTATTTACAACCTTTGTTCTGATATCGTACTCCTCCGCGGCAATGGAATAAGGTTCGATCTTCAGTTTCTTTACTACCCATGGAAGAGAAAATCCAAGCAGAATCAGGGTGGTTAAGATGACGCAGAAAGTAATATAGATTATCAGGTTCCGGTGTGGGAAAGCAGCTCCTCCGGGAAGAACCAGTGGAATGGATAAAGCCGCGGCCATCGATACCACGCCCCGCATGCCGGACCAGCCAAAGATGATCAGGTTACGCTGATTAAACGGACGTTTTGCATTGATTCTTTTTGACATGGATGGAATCAGACTGCCGGGAATGATCCAGATAAAACGAATGATAATTACAACGGCACTGATGGCCAGTCCATACCAGGCAAGTTCGGTTCCTGAATAATCCTTTATTCCATCCATTACGCTGCGCAATTGCAGGCCGATCAGAATAAAAATAAGTCCGTTTAAAATAAATAATATGGATTCCCAGACGGAGTAAACCATAATCCGGCTTTCATTGGTAAATATTTCATCCGAGCGGAAAGAAAGATATAATCCGGTGGTCACAATGGCAAGTACTCCCGAAACATGGAAATATTCTGCAATCATGTAAGAGGCAAAAGGTGTAAGCAGTGTAAGCGTCACTTCAATTACTGACTCACAAATAAAATTTTTATGAATCAGATACATGAGATACCCGATGGCAAGACCGATGGCTACGCCGGCGATCACCACCCATACGAAATTCAACCCAGCTTCCCAGAATACAAAATTGCCAGCCATAATCGCTGCCAGCGCGTATTTATATGCAATCAGACCGCTGGCGTCGTTCACCAGGCTTTCCCCTTCAATAATGGTAATGATTCGTGGATCCAGACCCAGACCCTTCGTAACCGATGTGGTTGCTACAGCGTCCGGAGGAGAAACAATCGCACCGATCAAAAAACATAGTGGCCAGCTCACTGCCGGAATAACATAATGCGATACGATGGCCACCATGGTAGTCGTAAGTAAAACCAGTCCGACGGCCGCCAGGGAGATGGATCTTCGGTAAGTTTTGAATTCATGCCAACTTGTATTCCAGGCGGCACCATATAACAAAGGAGGCAGGAAAATAATAAATACAATATTGGGTTGCAGGGCAATGTTTGGTAATCCCGGAATCAGACTGATCACAAGCCCCGAAAGCACAAGTGCAATTGGAAATGGAAATTTAAAGCGATTGGATAAAACGCCCAGGAACGCAACACCAAATAACAGCAATATAATAAGTCCGATATTTTCCATCCCGGACAAATTACTATAAATAACATAATTATCTTCACGAACCAATAACGGTTGCCCATGTCATTCAAGCCCCAGCTCAGCTTCAGGCAGATTATCAATATGAACGTCGGGTTTTTTGGAATTCAATACAGTTTTGGTCTCCAGCAAAGTGCCGTCAATCCGATTTATGATTTTTTAGGAGCTACGCCCGACCAGTTACCGTTATTGAATCTCGCTGGCCCGGTCACCGGACTACTGATCCAGCCGCTGATCGGCACTTTAAGCGATAAGACCTGGCACCCCCGCTTTGGGCGCCGCAAACCATATTTTTTTGTTGGTGCACTTTTTTGCAGCTTATGCCTTTTCTTTTATCCGTTCAGCAGTTCTCTTTGGATGGCGGTCGGGCTTTTATGGATTCTGGATGCCGCCAACAACACCGCCATGGAACCTTACCGCGCACTGATTGCGGATAAATTGCCCGCCAGCCAGCAGCCGACTGGTTTTCTGACACAAAGTTTTTTTACCGGACTGGGCATCACACTCGCCAACGTTTCGCTGTTTATTTTTCAGAAAAATATTCATGGGGAACATGGCAAAATTCCATATTGGGTTTTTACTTCTTTTTTCCTCGGTTCCGTTTGTTCGATCAGTTCGGTGTGCTGGTCCATTTACAAAACACCGGAAATTCCGCCGACGCCCGATGAACTGGCAAAATTAAAATCTGCCAAAGGAGGTTTTGCGGAACCGTTCAGGGAAATCTTCCATGCCTTAAAATATATGCCGGCGGTGATGTGGAAACTCGCACTGGTATACCTTTTTCAATGGTATGCTTTATTTTGTTACTGGCAGAATGCTTCCAAAAGCATTGCCCTGTCTGTATGGAAAACATCGCCGGCACAGGACAGAATTTTATACGAAGAAGCAGTTGGCTGGACCGGACTCGTGAACGGCTGGTATAATGTGGTAACATTTTTATCTGCCTTTGCACTAGTGGGCCTTGCCCGAAAATACAGTCCTAAAATGGTTCACTTTATATGCCTCCTGATGGCGGGCGCCGGACTGGTGATCTTTCCCCACATCGAAAATAAATACCTGCTCTTTGCCCCCATGACCGGATTTGGCATTGCCTGGGCCAGCATGATGGGCGTTCCTTATTTAATGGTCGTTGGGCATATTCCCAAAGAACGCTATGGTGTATACATGGGCATCATCAATATGATGATCGTGATACCGATGATTTTACAAAACCTCACCTTTGGTTTTATACTCAAACATATTTTGAATAATGATCCGGGCAAAGCAATTTCGTTCGCCGGCATTTTCCTCTTCATAGCGGCTTCGGCCACTCTGATGATCAAATCGGTGAAGGCCGATCCTGAAATGGAAATTCCACTGCCGGTGGGTCATTAATTTTTTACAACGGCAATAAATAATTCATTCCATGTACAATCATCAGTTATATAAACAGATCCACGGACTGATAAAAAGTGATTTGGATACGGCGGGCACCGATCAGTTATTTTATGCCCGTTTCCTTGCAAACGCATCAGACATTTTTTCCCTTTACAATGTACTGTATGAAAATCATCCGAAGAGTAAAGATATTTTTAGTCTGCTCCTGCAGAGTATCATCAGGGGGTACAAAAGCAGAAGGGCCGTTTTGCGTGAAAGGGACGAACTAAAATCTGAACAGGGATACTGGTTTCTTTCCAATGAACTGGCCGGGATGAGTTTGTATGTGGACCGGTTTTGTGATGATATTTCAAACCTGACTACAAGGCTGGATTATTTTGAAAAACTGGGAATTAATTTTCTTCATCTGATGCCATTATTTGAAAGTCCACAGGACGAAAGTGATGGTGGTTATGCAGTTAGTAATTTTCGAAAAATCGATCCCCGTTTCGGAACCCTGTACGACCTGCATCTGGTGCAGGAAATGATGCGGCGGAAAAACATGTATCTCATGATGGACATCGTGCTGAACCATACTTCCCGGCAGCACGAATGGGCGAAGAAGGCGAGGGAAGGGGATACGAAATATCAGGATTATTTTTATTTTTTTGATGATCGCGTTTTGCCGGATGAATATGATCGGTCCATGCCGGAAATATTTCCCGAATCGTCTCCCGGGAATTTTACATATGTACCGGAATGCAGGAAATGGGTAATGACCGTATTTCACAGTTATCAGTGGGACCTGAATTATACAAATCCCATGGTTTTCGTAGAGATGCTGGACAATATATTTTTCTACGCCAACCTGGGAATAGATCTGCTGCGAATAGATGCGCCTGCTTTTATCTGGAAACAGTTGGGAACCACCTGTCAGAATTTGCCACAGGCTCACCGGCTATTGCAATTGATAAAACAATGCGTGCAGGTTGCCGCGCCGGGCATGGCTTTATTGGGTGAAGCCATTGTCGCGCCAGCAGAGATCATGAAATATTTCGGCACCGGTCAGCATACGGCTCAGGAATGCGACTTCGCATACAATGCCACGCAGATGGCTGTTCAGTGGGATGCATTGGCGACGGGCGACATCCGGGTGATGATGGCTGCACAACATGAATTACTGAAAAAACCATTTGGGACATCCTGGATCACCTATACCCGCAGTCACGATGATATCGGTTTGGGATATGCAGATTACATGATCGAACAGGCAGGCTGGAATGCTTTTGATCATCGCAACTTTCTGAAGAACTATTATTCGGGCGCATTCCCCGGCTCACCTGCTTCTGGCGCTTTGTTTTCCTCGAATCCAAAAACAGGCGATGCACGGATCAGCGGTACACTCGCTTCCTTATGTGGACTTGAAAAAGCATTGAGTAACAATAATGAGTTTGCCATAGACGCATCGGTAAAAAAGATATTGCTGATGCAGGCGCAAAGTTTTTTTATCGGCGGACTGCCCATGTTGTTTTACGGGGAAGAATTGGGTTACACCAACGATTATTCCTATCTCGATGATCCGGGAAAAAGTTATGATAACCGCTGGATGCACAGGCCGGTGATGGATTGGACTAAAATAAAAAAGATAGAAATTAAAGGAACGACGGAAGAAAGGATATATTCTGGTACCCAAAAGTTATTGCGGATTCGGAAGAATTTGCCGGTGCTTTCTGATCACAGCAATCTGATCTGGCTGACTCCGCAAAGCAATCACGTGGCAGCTTATATGAGAATGGGCGGAGATAAAAACCTCTATGCATTGTTTAATTTTTCTGATCAGAAAGTATTGATCAGCTGGTATGTATTTAAAGAACATGGACCCGCGCCGAAGCGACTGCTGGACCACTGGAGTGAAGAACGGTATGTTGTGGGGCCGGATCAGGAATTTCTAACACTTGAACCTTATGCATTTAGTTTGATGGAAGCGTATTAAATTTACCAATGAAGTTTCCATCATTGCTATTCCTGATTTTTCTGTTTGCCCGATCCGCCGCTGCGCAAAACAGCTGGACCCTGCAAAAAGAAAAAGACGGAATCAAAATAAGTAACCGGCATTCTGTCACGTCTCCTTTCAATGATATCCGGGTTGAACTGGATCTTCCGGGAAATATTGATCAGCTGGCCGCTATACTGATCGATGTGAATGATTATAAAGACTGGAGCTACGCGACCAAAATCTCCAAATTGATCGTTCAGCAGTCGCCGGAGAGCCTGATTTATTATACGGAAATAGAAGTTCCCTGGCCGGCAACCAACCGTTGCTTTTATGCAAAATTCGATTTGAAAAAAGATCCGGTAGCACAGACCATGCTGGTGAGTGCCGTGAACCTCCCCGATTACAAACCCATTTCAAAAGACCTGGTGCAGGTGCCTTTGACTAAAGGAACCTGGCACGTTACCACAGTATCAAAAAAAATGATACATGTCGATTACACACTGGAACTGAATCCGGGTGGTTCACTGCCTGCCTGGATGCTGAATTTATTTTCCACCAAGGGGCCCCTGGAATCTTTTGAGAATATGAAAAAGAAAATGTCAGACCTGAATAAATAATGAATAAAACCTTTGATGATGGATTATAAAAGAATGCCCATTGAGATAGAGGCACCGGAAGGGTATGGCTATGAAAATATTGATTGTAATCTCTCTGAGAGTTCTTTCACGGATCAACGGTTGAAAGATCTGGGTATTTGTATAGATGATCTTTTACTGGTTTATGGGAATCACTTGGGAAAACCTGAATTGAGAGAATTGATTGTATCTGAAACTTCTCTTTCGCCCGAAAATGTATTGATCACGCCGGGCGCAGCAACTGCTTTATTTATGGTGGCCACCTCTTTGCTGAATAAAGGAGATCATATGGTGGTTGCAAAGTCCAACTACGCGACGAATATTGAAACACCGCGAGCCATCGGAGCAGACATATCTTATCTGGATATGCGTTTTGAAAACGGATACACACTCGACCTGAATGAACTTGAAAGTTTAATCCGGCCGGATACCAGACTGGTCAGCCTGACTTATCCGCACAATCCAACCGGTGCATTGATTGACGAGGCAACACTCAGAAAAATCATTCAGATCGTCGAAAAGAAAAATACCCGCCTGCTGTTTGATGAAACCTACCGTGAAATGAGTTTTGCCCCCAGACTACCGGTGGCCGCCGGTTTATCCGACCGGGTAATCAGCGTCAGTTCCATGTCCAAGTCTTTTGGATTGCCAGGTATTCGTATCGGCTGGGTGATTTGTCAGGATAAAACACTGATGGAAACACTGCTGGCTGCCAAGGAACAAATCCTGATTACGAATTCCGTGATCGATGAAGAAATTGCTTTTCAATACCTCAACAAAAAAGAAAAACTATTTGCGCCGGTGCAGGCAAAAATCAGGGAGAATTTTGAGGTTCTGAAAAACTTCATGTCAAATCAGGACTTGCTGGAATGGGTGGAACCGAAGGGGGGATGTGTATGCTTTCCACGCATCCGTAAAAATATTCCGATTGATGTAAATCGGTTTCATGAAATTTTGCTGAATAAATACAGCACCTATGTGGGGCCGGGTCACTGGTTCGAGGAAGACAGGCGCTTTATGCGTATCGGATACAGCTGGGATAAAACAGATAAGTTGCTCAAAGGTCTTTCGAATATTCTGAAAACATTGGAAGAGCTCAGATAAAAATAATGCTATGAATAAATTCATCCTGTTTGGTTTACTGGTCAGCATCCTTCCGTATGCTGTTTTTTCGCAAAGCGGTCAGCCACTTTATACGGCGCCACTCGGTGTGCAGGCTTATACCTTCCGAAAAAGTTTTCCGTTGGATGTGTCTGCCACACTTGACACCATCAAATTCATGGGCTTCACAGAAATCGAAGGGGGTGGAGGCAGCATGAAACCATCGGAATTAAAAAAGTTATGCGAGGCGCGGGGAATCAGTATCCCGTCGATTGGGGTAGGCTATGAGTTCTTAAACAAATATCCGGACTCTGTTGCCAGCATGGCAAAACAAATGGGTGCCGGCTTTGCGATGTGCGCGTGGATTCCACATCAAAATGGCGTGCTGACAATTCAGGACGCAAAAAAAGCAGTGGATGATTTTAACCGGATCGGCAAATACCTGAAAGAGCAGGGGATTATTTTTTGTTATCATGCCCACGGTTACGAATTCCAGCCTTATGAAAACGGAACACTGCTCGACTATATTATAAAGAATACAGATCCGGAATATGTATCCTTCGAGATGGATATATTCTGGATACAGTTTGGAGGTGGTGATCCGGTGGAACTGATGAAAAAATATCGTGATCGCTGGAAGCTTATGCATCTGAAAGACATCCGGAAGGGAGCAAAAAAAGATTTGACGGGATTAACTGGTCCTGAAAATGATGTGGTACTGGGAACGGGAGAAATAAATATTCCCGCCATATTAAAAGAAGCAAAGAAAATCGGTATCCGTCATTATTTCATCGAAGATGAAAGCAACTTTGTAAATGCACAGGTGCCTCAGAGTATTTTGTATCTGAAATCTCTTCAGGAGAAATAATCAACCATGCTGCTGCTTTAAGATATACTGATAAAAGCCTTCTACTATATAGGTTCCTACGGTTGCGCCGCCATCCTGTTTGCCAATGGAGTTTTCCTGATAGTAAGCAGCCCGGCCGTGTTGTGCTTTCATCATCGTCGAATCTTTAAGTCCTTTTAGTGCCGCGTCTCTGGCCGACAGGATTCCAAGAAGCAGGGGTTCACCAACCGATAAACGTAACGCCTGCGCTGCGGGAAGAAGCGTGTCTATGATGGTTTTATTTCCTGGCGCTGATTTCCCCCGATCCATAACGGATTGCACAAATTTTTCGAAGAAAACAGCAAGTTCCTCAGAACTCATTTCTTTATAGGGCTCAATGGCTTTTCCTCCTTTCATGAATCCCGTAGCAACCAGGGTTCCCATGGTGGAGGGGGAAGTTCTTGCAATGATCATCCCGATGCGCATCAGTAATTTACCGGGCGTCTTTTCTTCTGATTTTTCTGCTTCTTCCTGAGCGGCGTTAAATGCTTTGGTCATCGTGAATCCCAGGTCACCGTCTCCCATCACACTGTCCAGTTCCATCAGGGTGTTCTGATGTATACTTACGATGGATTGGATCTGACCAATGATTGATTTGATATCTTCTATCCTTAATACAGTCATCGGATTTATTTAGAGTTGGAACTGCGTAAAAAAAGGAGAGTTGGCTGGTTTCGACAACAATGTTTTCAATTCGTCATCCAGCTTCAGCAAAGAAATGGAAGCACCCGCCATCTCCATGCTCGTTGCAAATTCTCCCACATAGGTATTGAAAACGCGTATGCTTTTTGATTTTAATATCTCGTGCAGTTTCCTGGCCATGATATACAGTTCTTCTTTTGGCGTGGCGCCCAGCCCGTTCAGTAAAATTGAAACTTCATCCCCGCTGTTGTAAGGAAGATCTCCCAGTATTTTGTCTGCCATTTGCTGCACAATTTCATCAGCCGTCTGCAATGGCCCTCTCCGGATACCGGGTTCCCCATGAATACCCATGCCGATTTCCATTTCGTTTTCTCCCAGCGTGAAGGAAGCTTTGCCTGCCTCCGGTACGATACAGGGTGTTAACGCGACACCCATGGTTCGCACATTTGCGCAGGCCTTTGCTGCAATCCTTTTTACTTCCGCGAGGGAAGCTCCTTCATTCGCCAGTGCCCCGGCGATTTTAAAAGCATAAAATATTCCGGCCACTCCTCTGCGTTTTCCTTCTTCTCCTTTGGGGGCGGAAGCCACATCTTCTCCGGCAATTACCTGCTCCACTTTGATTCCTTCCATATCAGCCATTTCTGCGGCCATATCAAAATTCATGATATCGCCACCATAGTTGCCATAGATATATAAAACGCCGGCGCCCTGATCAATTGCTTTTGTTACTTCCAGCATCTGATCCGAACTGGGTGATTGAAATACGCCGCCCACGGCACATCCGTCAAGCAAACCGTCTCCCACGTACCCCAGAAACAAAGGCAGATGACCGGATCCGCCACCGGTGGCAATGCCTACTTTATTTTTTTCAACCGCACCGCTTTTTACGATGCAACGCAAATCACCGGCTACAGAGGTCAGCTGATCCGAATGGGCGATTAAAATTCCCTGCAGCATTTCATCTACAAAATGCACCGGATCATTCATTATTTTCTTCATCGTTATTTCTTTTTTTGAATTGTAAAAGATGTCAGTATTGTTTCGCAATAATAATCAGTGAAAGTCCCAGCAGGTAAAACATAAACATGATCACCAGTAATGTATTTACCGAACGGGGAGCCAGCTTAAATTCTTTCCAAACCAAAACGCCCCAGAGAACGGCAATCATCGTTGCTCCCTGGCCAAGCCCATAGGAAATGGCAGTACCTGCTTTATCTGCCGACAGCGTCATCAAAGAAAATCCCAGGCACCAGATCAGCCCACCCAGTATGCCAACCACATGATCTTTGGTTGTTCCGTTTTTGAAATA
>Ga0206961_1029_pt1 | contig 38618 bp, 32 predicted proteins | sample Alteio_BWOrgHeat_30_FD_153238 | JGI IMG/M metagenome (GOLD analysis project Ga0206961, IMG submission 153238) | Enriched cells from forest soil in Barre Woods Harvard Forest LTER site, Petersham, Massachusetts, United States -... | ecosystem: Environmental > Terrestrial > Soil > Temperate forest >...
CCGCTGGTAAAAGGCACTGCCGTATCCGGAAATAACGGTTTTCTGAGAATTGGATCCCGACATCAGGGAATCCTCATTCGTCATGATCAGTTGTTGTGCATTTGTTGTTGTAAACTTTTGAGCTTCAGTGTTTTGGTAGAAAAAAGAGAGCAAAAAACACAGCGATACCAGGTATTTCATCGCGCAAAACAATCATTTTAAAGGGGTATTCGGTTACGGATTTGGAAAAAATATTTTCCCAATCCGGAAAAAATGAATCTGTGTCAGCAAAAGCGGTTCATGGCGGCGTGATTTATGCATATTGACAGTTCTCCTGCATTATATATGAACCTTTCGGGCAATCTTTAGTTATTCAGGAGAAAATCAGGATATTTATCATTCAATAAAAAAAGAATTATGAAAATTGTCAGGATGGGTTTGGCCCTTTTATTCGCAGTTACAGGTTTTGGTGCTCTCCGGGCACAGACAGTTGATGAAATTGTGGCAAAATATGTAGATGCCATGGGAGGCAAGGATAAACTGGAACAAATTAAGACTGTATATATTACCAATACTACACAAGTAATGGGTAATGAAGGGCCCAGCACGACCCAGATCGTTAATGGGAAAGGTTACCGGCTTGATACCGAAGTGAATGGTCAGAAAATGACACAGGTTTTTACTGATAAGGGTGGATGGCAGATTAACCCGTTTATGGGAGCGACAACGGCACAACCTATTCCGGATGATATGTGGAAGCAAAGCAAAGGGCAGCTGTATTTCACTGGACCTTTGTATAATTATGCAGCCAAGGGAAACAAAGTTGAATTGCTCGGCAAAGAAGGAAACGCATATAAACTGAAAATTACCAATACAGATTCGCTGGAGACCATTGCATACATTGATGCAACGACATATTATCTGACCAAGATCACAAGACAGACGAATTTTATGGGTCAGGCGATGGAATTGTCCCTCAATTTTTCGAATTTCAAAAAAGCGGATATGGGAATTACCATTCCATATACAACCGAAATCAATTATGGAGGTCAGTTCACGATTACCAATAATGTAAATAAAGTCGAACTGAATAAGACCATCGATCCAGCGATTTTCGAGATGCCCAAATCGTAGAAGATCTTATTGAAAATAAGTATACAAAAGCCCCTTCATGGATTTGAGGGGGCTTTTGTATGCCCTGTTTTAATCATTTTCAGTTCAAACCGGTATAGATAGGGCTGCTTCAACCTGGCCTCATCCAACTCTAATCCTTGTGTGATCCTTGTGTCAAACAGGCCTTTTCGGCTTTAAACACACAACATGCACTGAAGCCGGTACTAGGATTGGGGAAGTGTCAGGCCAGTTTCATACATATTTGATAATCGGACAGCGGATGTTCAAAAGCGGACATTTCTTTTCAAGAAAGGGTTCGGATTATTTTGATTATCATGCATTTGCATTATGGCACCTGATTGGCATGTGAAGGGTTTACCGTCTAAAAACCATCATGTTCAAGAACAATCTTAAAATCGCCTGGCGAAACCTGCTCAAAGACCGGCAGTTTACTTTGCTGAATTTGCTCGGTCTCGCAACCGGTCTGACCTGTACGATCCTGATTTACCTCTGGGTGCATGATGAATACCAGTTTGACAAGTTCCATGAAAAGGAGGCCCGCTTATACCAGCTGATGGAACATCGAAAGGGCAAAGGAGAGACAGTCATTGCAGATGAAAGCTCCGGATTGTTATCAGAAACGGTGGCGGCACAAAATCCGGATGTAGAATACGCGGCAGCGGAAGCCCCCGCTGCCTGGTTTCAGAAATTTACACTTAGTGTGGGTGACAAAAACCTGAAAGCAACCGGTCAGTATGTAGGAAAAGATTATTTCAATATATTTTCTTTTAAGCTACTGGACGGGAATCCGAACCAGGTGCTGGCAGATAAAAATAATATTGCCATTTCAGACGAAATGGCCATGAAGCTTTTTGGTACAAAGGAAAATCTGATTGGGAGGAAAATTTTATTTCAGCAAAGCCAGGTGTTCTTTGTAAGTGGTGTGTTTGAAAAACTACCGGTTCACAGTTCCGAACAATTTGATTTTCTTCTGTCATTTGAATACTACAAGGATATTCAGCCCTGGGTGAAAACCTGGAACAATACGGGTCCGCATAATTTCATCGTACTAAAGAAAGGTGCCGACGTGGATGCATTCAATAAGCGAATAGCCACACTGATTACGAAAAGCAGCGGCGATACCACCCGTTCTCCGTTTGCCTTGCGGTTTTCGGAAAACTATCTTCAGAATAGTTTTGATCACGGCAACCGGATTGGTGGCCGTATCGTGAACGTAAAATTGTTTTCGGTGATCGCATTGTTTATTCTGACGATTGCCTGTATCAATTTTATGAACCTGTCCACGGCAAAGGCTTCCCGCCGACTGAAAGAAGTGGGCATAAAAAAAGTAGTTGGTGCGGGGAAACGGGAACTTGTATTCCAGTTCCTGGGCGAATCCATTTTATTAACTTTCGTTGCCGTGCTGATTGCCATCGGTATGGTTCTACTTTTACTCCCATCCTTTAACCGGATGACCGGCAAAGAGATAAGTCTTCATTTTGATTTCAGCCTGTTGGCTGCGATGTTGGGGATCACATTATTTACGGGTTTTATTTCTGGTAGTTATCCGGCTTTATATCTGGCAGGTTTCAATCCCATTATGATCCTCAAAGGGAAAATGCGAACGTCGGTAGGTGAAATCTGGGCACGAAGGGGACTGGTCATATTTCAATTTGCCATTTCCGTTTTTATGATCGTGGGTGTTCTCGTGGTTTACCGGCAAATTCAATTTATTCAACACAAGGATCTGGGATATAGCAAGGATCATGTGATCAGAATGGAATGTGAAGGAAAACTGATTGCGAACGAGGATAATTTTATTGCCCGTTTAAAAAAAATACCCGGCGTTGTAAATGCTTCCTACACATTCAATATCATGATTGGTCGGAATTACGGTGACAACGGAATGGCCTGGGAAGGGAAGTCGCCCGACGAGTATATTTATTTCGAAGGCTTTGGCGGTAGTTATGATTTCGTAGAAACCATGGGAATGACGATGGCTGAAGGCAGAAGTTTTTCCAGAAAATTCGGTAATGAATCCGGGAACATCATTGTAAACGAAGCGGCCGTTAAAGTGATGGGTTTGAAAAATCCCATCGGGAAAATGGTTACACTGTTTGGCAATCCAAAACAAATTATCGGGGTCGTAAAAGATTTCCATTTCGAGTCGCTTCGCGAAACGGTTAAGCCCCTGCACATGGGCTTACTTCAGCAGGATTCTTCCCAATGGAATAAAATGATGATCCGGATTCAGGCCGGAAGGGAAACTGAAACCATCGAACGGATCCGGGATTTTTATGAAAGTTACAATCCGGGTTTTCCTTTTGACTTTCATTTTATGGACGAGCTCCATGAAAAACAGTATGCGGCAGAATTGCGTGTTGGCCTTTTGTCTAAATATTTTGCCGGTCTGGCGATCTTAATTTCCTGTCTTGGCCTGTTTGGGTTAACCGCTTTCACTGCACAAAAAAGGCAAAAAGAAATCGGAATACGGAAGGTAATCGGTGCCTCTGTTCCGAACCTGGTCTATATGCTTTCCCGGGATCTTTTAAAGCAGGTATTTATCGCACTGTTGATTGCCGTTCCCATTTCCTGGTGGATTATGAATCAGTGGTTAAACGGGTTTGCTTACAGGGTACCCATCGGGATCGGTATTTTTCTTATCGCGGGATTTTCCATTATTGCCATAACGGTTTTGACCGTGAGCTATCAGTCTGTTAAAGCGGCTTTCCGAAACCCGGTGACGACCCTGCGATCGGAATAGGCCAACCACGCCGGGCTTTTATCTCAGGAAATGGCAGTTTTGTCGCAGCAACGCCAGAGAATAGCGAGTATATGCCGAGATTGCAGGGCATGCTGATTCTATGAGTACACGCTGGTACAGATCCAAGGTTGTTATTGTTTTTTTTCATATCCTGGCATGGGTTACCGTCTTCACTTTGCCCACACTGTTCCACCGGGAGCCTGACCAGCAGCATGTGAATTTTAAAGCCATGTTCAGTATCCGGTTTCTGGTATTCGACGCATGCTGGATACTTTTCTTTTATTTTAATTTACTGATCCTGATTCCGAAATATCTCAACAGGAAAAAGATAAGTATCTATATTTTTCTTATTCTTTTATTAATGGCGGTATTTATTACAGCCATTAATATATTTCCAAAACAAGGAGAAAGACCCGGATTGCACAGGGAGTATTTTTTTATCATTTTCCCTTACTTGTTTGTGTGGGCCATGAGTACGGTTTACTGGTTTGTGACGGATAAAATCAGAACCGAACAGTTGATGAAGGAAAGAGAAAATGAAAATCTCAAAACGGAACTTTCTTTTTTGAGATCTCAGGTAAGCCCTCATTTCCTGTTTAATGTTTTGAATAATATGGTTGCCATGGCGCGACTGAAATCAGACCTGCTGGAACCGTCCCTGATCAGACTTTCCGGCCTGATGCGATATATGTTATATGAATCAGACGACACATCGGTAACACTCAACCGGGAGATAGAATATGTAAACAGTTATATTGAGCTGCAGAAGATCCGGTATGCCAAATCGTTTTTTATCAAAGTGGATATGGATCCGGGAGATAACCAGCTGATAGAACCGATGCTGTTGATTCCGTTTATCGAGAATGCATTTAAACACGGTACTGGATTGATAGATGACCCTCAGATTGATATCTCGCTGAAAATTTCTGAAGGTCTTATCGATTTCCGGGTGAGAAATAAATTCGATCCCGCGAATGAGGAAATAAAAGATCCCACGTCGGGTATCGGGCTGCCGAATGTGATCCGTCGCTTAAATTTGCTTTATGATCAGAAACATATCCTGTCCATCACCAAAGAGAAGGGATGGTTTGGTGTTTCGCTACAGATTAAACTTCATTGATGATCAAGTGTATTGCGGTAGATGATGAACCACTGGCGCTGGCCTTATTACAGGATAATATCCGACAGGTGCCGGGTCTGGAACTGGTAGCTTCCTGCAATACAGCCATGGAGGCGCTGTCCATTCTGAGTGCCCAGGAAATTGATCTTATTTTTCTCGATATTCAAATGCCCGGGCTGACAGGATTGCAATTACTTCAATCACTGTCAGCTAAGCCGATGGTGATTCTCATTACCGCTTACGAAAAATATGCGCTCGAGGGTTTTAACCTGGACGTAATCGACTATCTCGTGAAGCCGGTTCCTTTTGAGCGGTTTTTAAAGGCCTGTAACAAAGCAGTCGATTATTACAAACTGAAGAAAAATGTACCGGCAGAATCGTATCCCTGGTCAGAATATTTTTTCGTAAATGCAGAATACGGACTGGTGAAGATTGTTTTTTCAGAGATCCGCCTGATTGAAGGACTCAAAGACTATCTGAAAATTCATTTGGGCGAAACCAAACCCATGGTCATACGGATGAGTCTGAAATCCATTGAAGAAAAACTTCCACCGGGTAAATTTTTCCGCATACATAAATCTTACATCATTGCCCTGGCTCATATTACAGCGATCCGCAGAAATTCGGTATTCCTGGGGGATCTGGAACTGCCACTGAGCGACCTCTATAAGGAAGATCTGATGCGCGAGATTGGACAGGGTAGTAAATGATCTGTATTTGGTCGCTGGATTTTAACCGCTCGTCTCAATTCGTCTTCAAATGCAACAATCCGAGACTAGTTTTACGCTCACAAAATGACATTATGAAAAATTTGGTGCTGTTGATGGTATTTCTTTCGGTTGGTTTTTCACTCAGCGCCCAATTCCCGGGTGGTGGCGGAAAGGGCGTTCCCAATATGGGGCATATTTATGGCAAGCTCATCGACAGTGCCGGCAGGCCGATTTCAGAAGCGACTGTTTTACTTCTTCATAATAAATATGATTCGGTAACTAAAAAATCAAAACAGGTTTTACTGAAAGGACTTACAACCAATGCCAAAGGAGAGTTCAGTTTTGAAGACCTGCCCATATATGGTGCGCTGAAACTTAAAATATCGGCTACCGGATATAAACCGGCCGAACAGTCCGTTTTATTTCAAATGAAAATGCCTGCCGGAGGTGTGCCGAAAAATGTAACCGATCCCGCTCAGGCGGTGAATACAATGAGCAGTACCATCAACGGCTTCGATAAAGACCTTGGGAATATTAAACTGTCCGTTGATGTGGCTAATTTACAAACAGTAACGGTGACGGCCAGCAAATCGACGCTGAAAATGGATATTGATAAAAAAGTTTACAACGTGGAGAAAGACCTGGTAAATGCCGGAGGCACTGCGATGGATGTAATGAAAAATGTTCCATCCGTTAACGTGGATATCGACGGTAATCTTACGCTGAGAAATTCTCCTCCTTTACTTTATGTGGACGGCAGGCCAACAACGCTTACACTGGATCAGATTCCGGCGGATGCTATTGAAAGCGTGGAAATCATTACCAATCCTTCTGCAAAATTTGACGCTTCCGGCGGTGGCGCAGGCATTGTGAATATTGTATTAAAGAAAAACCGCAAGACCGGTTACAATGGAAATGTGCGGGCGGGTGTAGACAGCCGGGGTGCTTTGAATGGAGGAATCAATTTTAACCTGCGACAGGATAAATTTAATTTTACAGCGAATGGTTTCTATAACCAGAACAGAAGTGTTACAACGGGCAGCGTATTCAGGGATAATTTCACGGATACGCCCTCAACAATCTATCAGACGCAGACGGAAAAAAATCATGGGGCATTTGGATTTGGAAGCCTGGGACTGGATTATTTTGTAACCAACAGAACAACTTTTTCCTTAACAGGCATTCATGTTCACGGAGACATGAAGCCCGTGCAGGATCTGGACATTACCAATAGTACATATTACCCGAGTGGTACTGAAACCATTTACAGCAACCGGACGGTCAATACGAATAGGGAGTTTAATGCAAACGGACTTCAGTTTGCATTTAAACATCTGTTTCCGAGAGAGGGAGAAAATATTACTGCAGACGCGAATTATTTTGCCGGTATGAATGATAACAGCGCCCTGACGGTTTCGAATTACCTGACAGGCCAGCCGGGATCCAGCATCGGAAGTGTACAGCAACAGAAAATTACCGGAAATGGTACAAATAAGTTTCTAACGATACAAACAGACTATGTCCATCCCTTTAATGCCAAAACAAAACTGGAAGCAGGTCTGAGAATGAACACACAGCATCTGGTAAGTAATACGTACACATACTACGACACATCCGGAAATAACAATTTTTACCTGGTTCCGCAAGCCTCCACAAATTATACGAATACAAACAACGTGTATGCAGCCTATGTATCATTTACATCTGCAATAAAAGACTTTGGTTACCAGGCGGGGTTGCGTGCCGAAAGTTCTAACTATACGGGCGAGCTGATCAATGAAAAAATGAATTTCAGTAATTCCTATCCCATCAGTTTGTTTCCTTCCTTATTTCTCAGCCAGAAGTTGCAGAATAAACAGGAGATCCAACTCAGTTATACGCGAAGAATCAATCGTCCGAATTTCTTTCAGCTGATTCCTTTTACGAATTATTCCGACAGTCTGAATATCACCCGGGGAAATCCGAACCTGCTTCCGGAGTTCACCAATTCATTTGAGCTTTCTTACCTGAAAACTTTTACCGGCAATAATACATTTCTTGCCTCTGCCTATTACAAAAGGACGAATGACCTGATCACCAGATATCTGGACACATTTACCAATGCAATTTCTGGAAAACCAGATTTTGTAAATACCTGGGTAAACGCGAATTACAGTCAGACAGTCGGTGCCGAGTTTACCGGAGTGAATACGATCACGAACTGGTTTGATGTTACGACCAATATCAATATTTATAATTCATACATCAACATTACGAATATCAATACCACTTCCCAGCCTGCTTTATGGAGTTGGTTTGGAAAAATAAATGCCAATTTCAAGCTTCCCTGGAAGTTGAAACTGCAGGTAACCGGATTCTACCAGTCTAAATCAAATCTTCCTGTGAATTCCGGCGCGGGTACGCAGGGTGGAGGCCCCGGTGGTAATGCGGGCGTGCAGAGCGCATCGCAGGGATACATTGCATCTTTCTGGGCTGTTGACGCGGCCATCAGCAAGAGCTTTCTGAAAAACGACGCTGCATCCATCAGCGTGTCGATGGCAGATATTTTTAGAAGCCGCTGGACGGATCAATTTTCTGAAAGCCAGTATTTCAGTCAGCAATACGATCGTATAAGAGATCCACAGCTGGTGAAAGTTAATTTTACCTATCGATTTGGTAAACTGGATGTTTCTGTCTTCAAGAGAAAAAACATGAACAGCTCGGGAACGCAGGACGCCATGCAGGGAGCGCAATAGAAGGTAAAAGTAAAGGGTTAATAGTGTGTTTTGAAAACTAACGATTAACAACTACCAAAACTTCACATATAAGGCCATAAGCAATAATAAAATCACAACAATGATGGCGGTTGTTTGCGGCTTTAATCTGAACATGGATGAATCAATATCGAAAGCCTTGGCGTTTATTTTCGGTCCCGCGAGGCTGATGAGAACCATCACGAGCACCGTAAAGAAAAACGACAGACCCATAGCGATCAAAAAAGGAATTTCATAACCCCCTTTGCCATTTGGATAAGCCGTATACAACCACGTATTGTTTCCGAAAACAGATGGGGCCACTTCGTTAAAGAAATAACATAAACCCAGGCCGGTTATCACGCCGGCGACCGCTGCTGCGCCGGTCGTTCTTTTCCAGAACATACCTAGAATGAACATCGCAAATACCCCCGGACTGATGTAGCCGGTATATTTTTGAATATATGTAAATCCCCCGGCGCTGCTGATTCCCAAAACATCTTTCCAGGTGAACATAATAGCAAGAACCAGAGCGCCCAGCGCAACGGCTCTGCCGATCCATACCATTTTCTGATCAGTCGCTTCCTTATTTATGTATTTTTTATAAATATCCAGCGTAAAAATCGTGGAGATGCTGTTTATTTTTCCTGCAAGCGATGCAACAATGGCAGCCGTGAGCGCAGCAATGGACAAACCTTTTAGACCGGCAGGTAAGAAACCCAGGACGGCTGAATAGGCGTGATCCATGTTTGCTTTTTCCATAGAAGGAAGATGTCCCTGTTTCATCAGCACGTAGGCCGCAATTCCGGGCAGCATAACAATCAACGGCATGATCAGCTTCAGCAGCGCAGCAAAAAGCAATCCGTTCCTGGCCGTATTCAGATCAGCACCCAAAGCCCTTTGCGTAATATACTGGTTACATCCCCAGTAATTCAGATTAACAATCCACTGTCCTGCCACATACATCAGGACACCCGGTAGCAGAAGATATTTATCAATATCCAGCTGGGACGATTCAACGGTAGGTTTTTTGAAAATCATATGAAAATGGTCGGGCGCCTGCTGCAACATCACATTGAATCCATGAATCATGCCCTGTCCGCCTCCCACCTTATCAAGGGCCATATATGAAGTGGCCAGTCCCCCGATAATCAGAACCGTTACCTGAATGACATCGGTGAATCCAATCACTTTCATACCGCCCAGTGTAATAAAAATGGAAAAAATCGCGAGTGCGATCATTACGATATGGAGATAATCCACATTGTAACCCGCTGGTAACAGTCCGCTGATGGCTACCGCACCCAGATACAGAATGGATGTGAGGTTTACAAAAATATATATGAACAGCCAGAGAATGGCCATGATCATCGCAACCGTTTCGTTATACCGCGTTTTGAGAAACTGCGGCATGGTGTAAATCTTGTTTTTCAGGTAAACAGGAATAAACCAAATGGCAACAATCACGAGGGATAAGGCGGCCAGCCATTCATAGGCGGATATGGCGATTCCAAGGAAGAATCCATTGCCACTCATGCCTATAAATTGTTCGGCTGAAATATTGGAAGCGATCAGGCTGGCACCTATGGCCCACCAGGTAAGCGAGCCCTCTGCAAGAAAAAAACCCTTGGAATCCTGCTCTTTGCTTTTTCTCTTATGATAGATCCAATAACCATAAGATCCGACCAGAATAAGGTATAGAAAGAAAACAAGATAGTCTGAAAAAACTAATTGGTTATTCATGTGTCAGCAGTCGTTCGGTTCTTAAAATGGTTTGTGAATATATGGATTGTTTGCTGAAACGGGCTGCGGCGCAATCGGATAATCCGGTTATTTAATTTTGGTCAAGGCTATATATCTTTGCAGGCACCTATGACAAATAAAGATTTTCTGCTGAACGAAACCGGTATCTCTAATCAGTATAAAAACTGGTTTCTTGACTATGCCTCTTATGTTATTCTGGAAAGGGCTGTCCCTGCCCTGCAGGATGGTTTGAAACCTGTACAACGTCGTATTCTTCATGCCATGAAGGAAATGGACGATGGCCGATTTAATAAAGTGGCTAATATTATCGGTCAGTCCATGCAGTATCATCCGCATGGTGATGTTTCCATCGGAGAAGCCCTGGTCAATCTGGGTCAAAAGGATCTGCTGATCGAAACGCAGGGAAACTGGGGCGACGTGCGAACCGGCGATGACGCCGCTGCCTCCCGCTATATTGAAGCGAGGCTGAGCAAATTTGCGCTGGAAGTTGCTTTTAATGCTAAAACGACCGACTGGCAACTCAGTTATGATGGCAGAAAAAATGAGCCCATCACCTTACCGATGAAATTTCCGTTGCTGCTTGCACAGGGGGCGGAAGGTATTGCGGTCGGACTTGCTACCAAAATTCTCCCGCATAATTTTTGTGAGATATGTCAGGCGGCCGTTAGATATCTGCGCGGGAAAAAATTCGAACTCTATCCCGATTTCCAGACGGGTGGCATGATCGATGTCCTGAATTATAATGAAGGAAAAAGAGGCGCCCGGGTGCGCGTTCGTACACATATTGAAGAAGTAGATAAAAAAACCCTGATGATCAGGGATGTGCCTTACGGTGTTACCACCAGTCAATTGATTGATTCCATCATCAAAGCAAATGATCAGGGGAAAATCAGAATACGCAAAGTAACCGATAACACGGCTGCGGAAGTGGAGATTCAGGTAGACCTGGCGCAGGGTATTTCTCCCGATATTACCATTGATGCGTTATATGCCTTTACGGACTGTGAAATCAGTATTTCGCCCAGCGCCTGTGTGATCAACAGGCAAAAACCGGAATTTCCTTCCATGCCTGAATTGCTTCGCAATTCCGTGGATCTTACAAAGGATCTGCTGAAAAGGGAACTGGAAATTAAACTGGCGGAGCTACTGGAGAAATGGCATTTTACTTCTCTGGAAAAAATATTCTTCGAAGAAAAGATTTACAAGGAATTAGAAAAGAAACATGAAACCTGGGAAAAAGTATTGCTGGCCATCGCAAAAGCCTTCGAACCTTTTCGGAAACAACTGAAAAAGGATTTCAGCCGGGAGGATATTGTAAAGCTGACAGAAAAACCCGTACGAAGAATTTATAAGCTGGATATTGATGAACTCAATGCGCAAATCAAATCGCTCGAAGCGGAAATCAAACAGGTAAGACATGATCTGAATAATCTGGTAGATTTTGCGGTTCATTATTTCGAAGAACTCTTGCGTAAGTATGGGAAGGGCAGGGAAAGAAAAACTGAAATCAGGCCCTTTGAGGCCATACAGGCCAAGCAGGTTGCTATTGCCAATACAAAAATTTATGTGAACCGGTCGGAAGGATTTATCGGAACAGGTCTTAAGAAGGATGAATTTGTTACAGATGCTTCAGACCTGGATGATATCATTGCGTTTACCCGCGGTGGCACAATGAAAATTGTGAAAGTCGCCGAGAAGGCATTCATTGGAAAAGATATTATTTACGTTGGTATTTTTCAGAAAAATGATGAGCGCACCACATACAATATGATTTATGTGGATGGCAAAACCGGAATGAGTTATGCGAAACGATTTAACGTAACCGGCGTAACCAGGGAGAAAGAATATGATCTTACGAAATCGGAGAAAGCAAAAGTGCATTATTTTTCAACGAATCAGAACGGTGAAGCCGAATTGGTGAGAGTGGTATTGAGTCCGGCCAGTTCCGCACGACATAAAGAATTCGATTTTGATTTTCAGACACTGGAGATTAAAGCCCGGGCATCGCTGGGTAATCAGGTGACTAAATATCCGGTTAAAACGGTCAAATTTAAACAGGCGGGCAAGGCTACCCTGAATGCCAGAAATCTTTGGTTTGACGATACGTTCGGTCGGCTCAGTACGGAGGAGAAAGGAAGTTTCCTTGGTAAGTTTGGTCCGGAAGACAGGCTGCTGGTGATTTACAACGATGGAAATTATGAGCTCACCGATCAGGAACTGACACAGCGTTTTGATGCGAATAAGATACTGCTGATAGAAAAATTTGATCCTGAAAAAGTTCTTACCGCTGTTTACCTGGACAATGAAAAGGCCCAATACAGTATCAAGCGGTTTAAAATTGAAACCAATTCACTTCACAATAAATTTCTTTTCATCAAGGAAGGAGAAGGAAACCGTCTTGAAACGGTAAGTACGGACAACGAGCCGGTATTGATTGTTCAAACCGGTCGTGGTGCGCAAATACGTAAGGCGAAATTCAAAACTGCCAAACTGGTAGAAGTAATGGGCTGGAAGGCGGTTGGCGCCAAACTGACTGAATACACCAAATCTGTTTCCATGGAGTGGGAACAAAAGAAAAAGCCGGACCAGCCTGAGTTATTTGACTAGCTTCCGTATATGCCCGGTTATTTTCCTGCTATTGCGTATATTCAGTTCAGAATTCAACTGAACGATTGCACCATGGCCACCAATAGAAAGTCAACCGCCATCATCCTGATCACGGCACTGTTTTTTTTATGGGGATTTGCTCTGAACCTCAACCCGATATTAATTCCGCATTTAAAAAAGGCCTGCCAGCTTACGGACACGCAATCGGCGTTTATTGACTCCGCATCATACATCGCTTATTTTCTGCTGGCCGTTCCTGCCGGTCTGTTTATGAAAAAATACGGGTATAAAGGTGGAATTATTTTAGGGTTGATGTTGTTTGCCCTGGGTGCCTTTCTGTTTTATCCGGCCTCTCTCAGCAGATCCTATGGTTTTTTTCTGGGTGCGCTATTCATCATCGCCAGCGGACTTACTTTTCTCGAAACAGCAGCCAACCCCTATATCAGTGTGCTCGGCGATCCTGCAACATCTACCCGGCGATTGAACTTCGCCCAGTCATTTAACGGCCTTGCTGCTTCTCTTGCGCCGCTGATCGGCGGAACTTTTATTCTTTCCGGGAAAACTTTAAGCACGGCAGAAGAGTCATCGATGAACCCGGTACAACTGAAAATGTATCTGGATCATGAAGCTGCCGCGGTTCAGGTTCCATATCTCATTATTGGGCTGGTGGTGCTTTCGGTTGCATTTCTCTTGTATAAAACATCGCTGCCGGAAATTGTGGAATCCGATGATTCACTTGAGGTAGAAGGATCCGTTTTAAAAGAAAAAAATCTCCTGTTCGGTGTCCTGGCGCAGTTTTTTTATGTGGGGGCACAGGTTTGTATCAGCAGCTTCTTTATCAGATTTTCGGAAAGGGTCGCCGGGCTGGATGAAAAATCAGCGGCATTTTACCTGTTTATTGCGTTGTTTGGCTTCATGATCGGACGTTTTATAGGTACAGCACTGATGAAATTTATAGCAGCACCGAAACTGCTTGCCATATACAGCGTCATCAATATGATATTGCTGATCCTGGCTTTCTTTGGCAGCGGGAAATTTCCGGTATATGCCCTGATGGGGGTGGAGTTTTTTATGTCCATCATGTTCCCGACTATATTCTCTCTCGGAATCCGGGGACTGGGTTCGAAAACAAAAGAAGGTTCTTCCTTGATTATCATGGCAATTGTTGGAGGCGCTGTATTTCCTGTGATTATGGGAAAGGTATCGGATGCCAGTTCCATTCAAACGGCTTATCTGGTACCCGCTGCCTGTTTTATAGTCGTTCTTTTATTCGCATGGAAAAATATAGATGTAGAAAAACTTAAACTGTCCATGGCGCATTAAATTTTTATATGAAACAATATTGTCTTGCCTGCGACCTGAAAGATGATGACCGGCTCATACAGGCATATGATGAATATCATCAAAAAGTATGGCCGGAAATAAAAGGGAGTCTTGAGCTGTCCGGTATCCGGGTGATGGAAATTTACAGAACGGGGAACCGGCTGTTTATGATCATCCGGGTAACAGAAGACTTTAGTTTTGAGAAAAAAGCCGCCATGGATCTTGCCAGTCCCATCGTACAAAAATGGGAAGCACTGATGTCGCAGTTTCAACAGCAGATCACCTGGGCACCTGACAATGTAAAGTGGATGCTGATGGAAAGGGTGTTTTTATTCGAAGCCGCTGATAAATAATTGCCATGCAGTATCCAATCATTGATGCACACCAGCACTTTTGGAAATTCAATCCGATGCGGGACGGTTGGATAACAGATGAAATGAAAGAACTGCAAAAAGATTTTATGCCGGCTGATGCAGAAATAATTTTTAATCAGAATCAGGTGAATGGTTCTGTGGTGGTGCAGGCCGATCCTTCTGAAAACGAAAATGATTTCCTGCTCGACCTGGCGGATCAGTATCCTTTTATTAGAGGGGTAGTCGGTTGGATTGATTTAACATCTGAAATGGCAGAAGAGAAGCTAAAATATTACCATCAGTTCTCGCGTATGAAAGGATTTCGGAATCTGTTGCAAAGTGAAAAAAAACGGGACGGAATGCTGGATCCTGCATTTCTGCGGGGAATGGGTTTGTTAAATAAATACGGATTCAGTTATGACCTGTTGATTCTTCCAGACCAGTTGGGATATAGTAAAAAACTGGCGGCAATCTTTCCTGATCAGCGGTTTGTAATTGATCATCTCGCAAAACCGCCCATCCGCGAAGGGAATATTGCTGACTGGCAAAAGAGTATGAGAAAATTCTCCCGTTTTGAAAATGTTTATTGCAAGATCTCCGGTATGGTCAATGAGGCAGACTGGAAATACTGGCAGGATAAAGATTTTCATCCTTACATGGACACGGTATTGGAAACGTTCGGTACAAAACGTTTGATGTTTGGATCAGACTGGCCTGTTTGCCAGCTGGCGGGAAGCTATACAGATGTGAAACAAATTGTCACCGGTTATTTTGCTAACTTTTCAATTTCGGAACAGGCCGGTGTTTTCGGTGGCAATGCACAGACTTTTTACGAACTCGATTAAAAACAATACGATGGATTTGGGCTTAAAAAATAAAATAATTATTGTTACAGGTGGCGCCCGCGGTATCGGTGAGGGCATCGTACGGGTATTGACTGCGGAAGGTGCTGTTGCTGTGATCGTTGGCCGGAGCTCAGTGGATAATATCAAACTTCAGAAGGAAATTGAAAATGCAGGTGGTCAATCGTTTTCAGTAGAGGCAGAATTGAGCGATCCAACGGCCTGCGAAAAAGCAGTAAGAGCAGTTGCCCTGCATTTCGGAAGAATAGATGGGTTGGTAAACAACGCCGGAGTCAACGATGGCGTTGGTCTCGAGTCGGGAGATTATGAGGGGTTTATGAAGAGTCTGCATAATAATCTGGTGCACTATTATCTGATGGCACATTTCGCTCTGCCTTATTTGAAAAAATCGGGGGGAGCGATTGTAAATATCAGTTCGAAAACGGCTGAAACGGGTCAGGGAAATACTTCCGCTTATGCAGCAGCAAATGGCGGTCGAAACGCCCTGACCAGGGAATGGGCGGTGGAACTTTTGAAATATAATATCCGGGTAAATGCCGTGATTGTTTCAGAATGTTATACGCCACAATACGAATCCTGGGTGAAGACTTTAAAAAATCCGGATGAAAAAGTACGTGAGATCATTTCAAAAATCCCGCTTGAAAACCGGATGACGACAGCCGCTGAAATAGCACAGGCGGTGGTTTTTCTTTTGTCGGAAAAATCCAGTCATACAACGGGGCAGTTACTGCATGTGGATGGCGGGTATGTTCATCTGGACAGAGCCCTGGCGAATGCGTAAAGATCCAAATTAATAATTTAGTTATGAATGCATTGGTCTGTACGGAGCCGGGCAAAATGGAGTATAAAGAACTGGAAGATCCCGAATTAAAAAAAGGATATGCCATTGTCAGGATCCGGAAAATATGTATTTGCGGTACTGACCTGCACGCATTTGAAGGAACGCAGCCTTTTTTCAATTATCCGAGAATATTAGGACATGAGTTGTCGGGTGAGCTGGTAGATTTTGATGATGCGCCCGGGTTTCGAAAAGGAGAGTCTGTTACATTTCTTCCGTATCTGAATTGCGGACATTGCATTGCCTGCCGGGCAGGCCGGACGAACTGTTGTGTCAGTCTCCGGGTATGTGGTGTACATATGGATGGCGGCATGGTTGATTATTTTGCAATTCCCAGCCGGCTGCTGGTACATGGACAGGATTTGGATCTGACAGAACTCGCCCTGGTGGAGCCTCTTGCCATCGGTGCCCATGGCATACGGGTGGGAAACATTCAGGAACGCGAATTCGTGTTGGTCATGGGTGCCGGTCCGATCGGATTGTCCACTATTGAATTCGCGGGAATTCGTGGTGCGGAGGTTATTGTGATGGATGTAAACACACACAGACTGGAATTTTGTAAAAACATTTTGGGTGTGTCTCATATCATTGATGCGGGGAAAGCGCATGTTACTGAACAATTAATGGATATTACACAGGGGGATATGCCTTCGGTTGTTATCGATGCCAGTGGAAATCTGAAGGCAATCCACTCCGGACTGAATTATCTGGCACACGGCGGGAGATATATCCTGATTGGATTGCAAAAAGATATATTGGTTTTCAGTCACCCGGAATTTCACAAGCGTGAAACTACGCTGATGAGCAGCCGGAATGCCACTCGTGAAGATTTTGATTATGTGATGCAAAGCATTCAGAGAGGCCAGATAAACCCGAAAGCTTTTATTACAAACCGTGTTTCATTCGGGGAGGCTGCTGAAGGTTTTCCAAAATGGTTAAGTCCCTCCGGTAAAGTAATTAAAGTGGTTATTGAAAAAGTTTAGTTTTTATGAAACTGTCTAAAAAAAATATCGCTTTTATTCAGCAACCGGATTTGCAGAAAACCCGTGCTGAAATATTCGGACTGCCGGAAAAAGTATTGCAATTTGGAACAGGTGTTCTTCTCAGGGCGCTTCCGGATTATTTTATTGACAAGGCAAATAAACAAGGTGTTTTCAATGGCAGTATCCTGATCGTAAAATCAACCGGCACGGGCGACACGGATGCATTTGATCAACAGGATGGTTTGTACACCCTGCTGGTTCGGGGCATTGAAAATGGGAATGCCGTAAATCAGCCAATCATTCATTCAGCTATCAGCAGAGTATTGTCAGCCAGTCATTCATGGGACGAGATATTGAAAGCAGCAGCCAATCCGGAACTGGGCATTGTAATTTCAAATACAACGGAAGTGGGCCTGCAGCTGGTAAGGGAATCTGTTTTTAAAGATCCGCCGTTTTCATTTCCTGCCAAACTGCTGGCTTTTCTATATGAACGATTTAAAATATTTAAAGGTCGACCCGAATCAGGAATGGTGATCATTCCAACGGAGCTATTGACAGATAACGGTGAAAAATTAAAAACAATTATAGATGAGCTCGCAGATTTTAATAAACTGGAGTCGTCGTTTATAGAGTGGCTTCACAACCACAACCGTTTTTGCAATTCTCTGGTGGATCGCATCGTGCCTGGAAAACCTGATCTGTCTGCGAAAGAAAAGCTGGAAAAGGAATGGGGATACCAGGATGATCTGATGGCAGTTTGCGAACCTTATCGCTTGTGGGCAATAGAAGGGGATGAATCGATCAAGAAAACGCTTTCTTTTTGCACAGTGGATGAAGGGGTGGTCATTGCCTCCGATATTACAAAATTCAAAGAACTTAAATTAAGGATGCTGAATGCGACGCACACGCTGAGCTGCGGCCTTGCTTTTCTTTCAGGATTTAAAACTGTGAAATCGGCTATGGAAGATGCCGTGTTTGAATCGTATATAGAAAGTCTCATGATGGATGAAATCAGCCCCGCAATCCCCTATAACATTGCTGCAGCGGATAAACAGGCATTTGGAAAGAAGGTGCTGAATCGATTCAGAAATCCTTATCTGGAACACCAGTGGCTGAGTATATCCATGCAGTATAGTTCCAAACTGACTACACGCGTGCTGCCCGTGCTGACTAAGTATTTCGAGTTGTTCGGGAAGCCACCGGAATTAATATCCATGGGTTTTGCTGCCTATATTCTGTTCATGCGCCCGGTGAAAAAAGAAACTGATAAATTCTATGGAGTGCTGGACACCCAATATTACCACATTAATGATAATCAGGCAGATGAATTTTTTGGACTGTGGGACGATGGTTCGGTTGAGCAGGTAGTTAACAGGGTTCTGTCCAATACTTCTTTGTGGTCCGCTGATTTGACCCGGCTGGAAGGCTTTGCCGCTTCTGTGACAAGCAAATTAAAAAGATTTATCCGGGTAGGGACGTTGCAGGAAATAAATACATATATCAAAAATAAAAGTTGAGCATGTCGGTGATTTCAAAGGAGACTTTTATGTTTCTAAATCAGCTTAAATTAAATAATAACAGGCCATGGTTTGAAAAAAACAGATCGCATTATGAAAAAGCAAGGGCAGAATATTTGGTTTTTGTAACAAAACTGGTGGATGGAATCCGCAAAATTGAAGTGATTCCGGAAAAGGAACCGGCGAAGTATGTTCAGCGCATTTACAGGGATATCCGGTTCTCAAAAGATAAGACACCGTATAAATCACATTTCAGTTCCATCATCGAAAGGGGTCCGGAAATCAGGATGTGCCCGCTTTACATTCAGATACAACCGGGCCGGTCCATGATGGGAGGCGGCATCTGGGATCCTGCCGCTGAAACTTTAAAAAAGATCCGGCAGGAAATTGACTATAATAGCGCGGTGTTAAGAAAAATTATTAACGCGAAAGAATTCTTAAGATATTTTGGCCAGATATCCGGTGAAAAACTGCTGAGGCATCCAAAAGGATATGAGGCAGATAATCCCAATATTGAATTCCTAAAATTTAAACAGCTGTTTGTTCAAAGAATATTCGATGACGATCTGGTATTGTCAAAACAATTGATACCGGAGATTTTAAAATCATATAAAGCGGCATTGCCTTTTTTTCATTTTTTTGATGCGGCAATGGGAGAATAAGTTCGTTGATCGTTGGCGATTGATCGTGATTGTTATCGGGGCATAGGAACGGCTGTGCCCTGGTTTGTTTATAAATCTGTATTCACACCAACCGGGAAAATGAATTGTATGCTATTAAAAAAATCACTGAATTTCTTTTTGGTTTTTTCAATGATGATTTCCATTGGCTATGTCCACGCTCAGGAAAAGGATGTTCAGCGGGTAAAAGATGCATTGTATCCGATATCGGGAATTTATCTGTCAGGATACCTGGCAGAGCAATTGAATGGCTCCCTTAATCACCGGATACTTGCTCAGGATGTGGACCGCCTGGTTGAACCTTTCAAACTAGAAAACAGAACGGAAACCAGCTTGTGGCAATCTGAATTTTGGGGAAAATGGTTTACCTCAGCGGTGTTGGCTTATAAATATAAAGCTGATCCCTTGTTAAAGAAAAAACTTGATCATGCTGTTGATGCTTTGCTGATCACGCAGGCATCCGACGGTTATATTGGTAACTACGCGGAACATCACCGACTGGAAGAATGGGATATTTGGGGCATGAAATATTGTATGCTGGGGTTGTTGTCATATTACGATTTGACAAAAGAAAATAAATCGCTGTCGGCTGCGATTCATCTGGCCGATAACCTGATCAGTGAGCTGAAAAAAAGAGACGGCATTATTGTTACAAAAGGTAATTACAGGGGAATGGCAGCGAGCTCGGTTTTGGAACCCATTTGCCTGCTTTATAAAACTACGGGAGATAAACAATATCTGGACTTTGCTTTGGAAATCGTAACACAATGGGAGACGGCAGACGGGCCGCAATTAATCAGCAAGGGTGGTACAAATGTCAGTGAGCGATTTCCAAAACCTGCCATATGGTATAGTCCGGAGCAGGGTCAGAAAGCCTATGAAATGATGTCGTGCTACGAAGGACTGTTGGAATTATACCGGCTTACAGCAAATCCAGTTTACAAAAAAGCCGTGGAGAAAACCTGGGATAATATTCTGCATACAGAAATAAATATTGCGGGTTCAGGTGCGTCCACGGAAATGTGGTTTGGAGGAAAGGCTGTAGAAAATTTGCCCATTCATCATTTTCAGGAAACCTGTGTTACAGTCACCTGGTTAAAACTGAGTCAACAGCTTCTTCGTTTGACGGGCGACTCAAAATATGCCGATGAAGTTGAAAGGACTTATTACAATGCGTTGTTGGGATCAATGGGAAATCAGGGGGCGAGTTGGGCGAAATACTCACCACTGAACGGTCAGCGATTGCCAGGCAGTGAACAATGCGGTATGGGGTTGAATTGCTGTGAAGCCAGCGGACCCAGGGGGCTTTTTAATCTTCCCCGGTATATCGTTAACGAAAGGCAGGAAGGATTGCAGATAAATTATTTTGCCGATGGAAAGTACTCAGCGAATACGCCGAAGGGAAAGAAAATAAGTCTTACCCAACAAGGCGGATACCCCAGGTACGGAAAAATAGAAATGAATATAACAATAGAAAAACCGGAAGAAATGGAAATCCGGATTCGCATTCCGGCCTGGAGCCGAAACACCGTGCTGCGTGTAAATGGAAAAGCTGTTCAGAATATCCATTCCGGCCAATATGCCATCATCAAACGTACTTGGATTTCAGGCGACAGGATTTCCCTCGAATTGGATATGCGGGGCAGGGTTATAGAAACAGGAATCAGTTTGCACAGCATCGCGATCATGCGCGGCCCCATTGTTTTGGCCAGAGATGCGAGATTTGAAGGATCAGGTATTGAAGCAGTGTTGAAACCAGTAGTCGATTCTGCCGGCTACATTGAACTGAGGGATGCACAGAACAATACCGGCGACAGTATTTACATCACCTGCCAGGCAGCATTCATTCCGGAATCTTATACTGAAAATGCAAAAGGTCCTGTCAGCATTACGCTGTGCGATTATGCATCTGCGGGAAATGGAAAGGAGAATTCTTTTTATAAAGTCTGGTCGGCACAACTCATTAATCGGAGTAAAGAATAATCTGCGCACAGTTGGAAGAGGAACTGTTAAATCCGTTGCCCGCAGATCGTCAGTTGCCAGCCAGGGAATTTCTTCTTAGTTTTAAACGAATGGTTGCATTGCCTTTGAAATCACTGGAGAGGTAAGTTTCGTAGCGCTTGTCTCCATCACTGATTACCATCAGGGCAGTGTTCGGTGGATATTTACCAAGGTTCTCCGCGAACATGCTCACCTCATTAATGGCAAGGGAGCTGTCAAGTTGTACATAAACATTAAAAGCGCGTTCTGTTAGACCCTGATGGGCAACAACGAGTTTTCCATTCAGGAAAACGGAAATACTGTCGCCATCCACTTCTGCGTTGTCATAGAAACTCAGCCGTACGCTATCGGAGGAAACTTCGATTTGTTTGCTTACAATCAGCTTTCTTTTTCTGAAATCTTCATTAATCTTGATGATATCAGCCTGCATAACCGGTGGCTGAACGGCCAATAAAGCCGGAGTTTTTTCTGAAGAAACGATTTCTGTTTTGGCGGCAGGCTGTGTTTGGGGAATGCTTGTTGTCACGGTGCTGTCAGCAGCTTTTTTTACAGAGCCGGTTTTTTCTGCAACCGCTGCCATTTCAGATTCCATTTTTGCATCGTTCGACTTTACAACATCCGGTGCGGGTGGCTGCGCTTTCCAGAAACTTCTGGTGCTGGCCATATCCTTGAAAATGCTGTCGGTTACTTTTGCTTCGGTATAAAGTGTATAATTCACCCGCAGATCAGGGCAGGTATATGTATATTTTTTATCGCGGTAAAAATATCCGTTCAGTTCTGATTTTACTTTTGAAACGCGCAGTGTGCCATAAAAACTGGTGATACAGTCCACACTAGCCATGGTGGAATTGGTCCTGAAGTAAATGATCGGAATATTGTTGATAACCAGTTTTTTTGTTTTGGGGTCAAAAGTTCCTTTCACAACAAAACTCTGGTAAACATCCTTGAAATAGTATCCGAAAAATCCTTTCACCGTATTCCCTTTCTGCGAGATGATCAGTTCCGTCAGATAGTTGTTTTGTATGCCCGCCATCTCCACGTTGGCCTGACCGTACCAGTATCCGGTAACTTTCTGAGCCCGAGCGACAAATGAACTTAAAATGAGGAAAAGCAGTACCAGTTTTTTCATGGGCTAAATCTAAAGGGTTGACGACCTAATCTAACGTGGGAATCAGGCAATCATTATACCATAATTGGTTTATTTTGCCTCCCGGGTTGAAAATTGGCTTAGCCTAAGGTTTATTACTTAAGAAATCGCTTGATTTCCCGCTGAGTGTCTTTTTCCTTGATGGATTCCCGTTTATCATAGAGTTTTTTACCCCTTGCCAGCCCGATTTCCATCTTAAAGAGGCCTTTTTCGCTTAAAAAAATTCTTAGCGGAATGATGGTATAGCCCTTGTCTTTCAGTTTATTTTCCAGTTTCTTAAGTTCCCTCCGGTTAAGCAGTAATTTCCTGTCATGAACTGCCAGGTGATTATTGGTCGTTCCGAATCGATATTCGGCGATGTGCAGGTTCCGAACCCAGAGTTCTGATTTGAAGAACATACAAAAACTGTCGGCAAAGCTCAGTTTTCCTTCCCGCATGGATTTAACCTCTGTACCATATAGCACCATACCCGCCTCGTATTTTTCTTCAATGAAAAATTCGTGATAAGCAGATCTGTTTCTGAATTCAGTCATAATAGAACGCAAAATTAATGGATGCAGGTCAGTTCTTTAGCAGGGAAAGAACGGTGGCGATTTTATGCTTCAGCTCTTTCCGGTTCACAATGAAATCCAGGAAACCATGTTCCAGAAGAAATTCACTGCGCTGAAAGCCTTCAGGCAGATCTTTTTTAATCGTTTCACGAATGACGCGTGGTCCGGCAAAACCGATCAGCGCGCCAGGCTCTGCAATATTCAGATCGCCCAGCATGCCAAAAGAAGCAGAAATCCCTCCAAATGAGGGATCCGTAAGTAAAGAGATATAAGGAATCCGGGCGTCAGTGAGTTGGGAAAGTTTGGCTGAAACTTTGGCCAGTTGCATTAGGGAAAAAGCACTTTCCATCATACGCGCGCCACCCGATTTACAAATAATCATGAGCGGGGCCCGGTGCAACAGACAATAATCCACCGCACGGGCAATGCGTTCGCCCATTACACTGCCCAGTGATCCGCCGATGAATTCGAAATCCATACAGCCGACTACCATATGATGCTCGCGAACCTGGCCGGCTGCAATGCGGATGGAATCCGTAATGTCCGTTTTATTCCAGGTTTCTTCCAGTCTTTTCTGGTAAGATTTGAGATCCGTGAAATGAAGGAAATCCTTGCTCCGGATATTTTCAAAAAGAATATCGTATTTGTTATCGTTGAAGAGTATTTCAAAATACTCATCACTGCCGATCCGGTGATGATGACCATCCTTTGGACATACAAAAAGGTTTTCCCTTAACTCGGTGACTGTACATATGTAATTACAGCTCGGGCATTTTGTCCAGAGTCCTTCGGGGGTTTCTTTTTTCTCCGCCGTGCTGGTGAGTATCCCTTTTTTAATTCGCTTAAACCAACTCGATTTCGTTTCTTCTGTAGTTCCTTCTTCACCCGAAAGATTGGCTTCAAAATCTTCTTCGCGCTTCATCAAAACAGATTTTTGAGCGGCTAAGATAGGGATTTCCCATTTCCTGCCTTACTTTTGCCATATTCCACTGATTCTCAATTTTTCAGGCATATATGAAATGGTCTGCATTCTTTACCTCGTCGATCGGCAAAAAGTTTATCATGTCTTTAACGGGAATCTTCCTGATCTCTTTCCTCGTGGTGCACGTAGGCGTCAACGCCTGTATCTGGGCCAACGACGGTGGACAAATGTTTAATCTGGCCTCCCATTTTATGGGAACTACCGTCGTTGTACGAATTCTCGAAGTAGGCCTGTTCGCGGGTCTATTGTTACATATCGTTCAGGGGCTGATTCTGGAAGTGCAAAACAGATCACGGCGTAAAAATGGGTATGCGGTTTCTTTAGGGAACAAAGGCAGCAAATGGTACAGCCGCAGCATGGGGCTTCTTGGAACCCTGTTGCTGTTTTTCCTGGTGATTCATCTATCCCATTTCTGGGTTCCCTCCCGGTTTACGGATTTGCCGACGATAGAATACAATGGGAAAGAAGTTGCAAACCAGTATGCGGAGATCGTGCGGATATTTCAAAATCAATTTGTGGTAATCATATACATACTGGGATGTTTGTCTTTGATGTATCACCTGTTGCACGGATTTCAAAGTGCATTCAGAACGCTCGGCGTGCCCAACGGTAAGTATATTTCATTGATAAAAGGCGTGGGATTTGGATTTGCCGTGATTGTATCGCTTGCTTTTGCCATGATGCCCATTTCCGTTTTTCTGGGATGGGTCAATTAAATTTCCAATTCTTCATTATCAAATATTCTTCATGCTCGATTCAAAAATTCCACCTGGCGCCTTAGAGCAAAAATGGAATGATTATAAGGGACATGTTAAACTGGTGAATCCCGCCAATAAGCGTAAGATCGAAATCATCGTTGTTGGCACCGGTCTGGCCGGTGCATCTGCCGCAGCTTCACTGGCGGAGATGGGTTACAAAGTGAAGGCATATTGCTTTCAGGATTCCCCCCGTCGGGCGCACAGCATCGCAGCGCAGGGAGGAATCAATGCCGCTAAAAATTACCAGAACGACGGAGACAGCGTATTCCGTTTGTTTTACGATACCATCAAGGGAGGCGATTATCGCTCCCGCGAATCGAATGTTCACCGGCTGGCAGAAGTGAGTGTGAATATCATAGATCAGTGCGTGGCACAGGGCGTTCCTTTTGCCCGTGAATACGGCGGCCTTTTAAGTAATCGTTCTTTCGGAGGAACGCAGGTGCAAAGAACATTTTATGCAGCCGGACAAACCGGTCAGCAATTGTTAATTGGCGCTTACCAGGCGCTGGAACGTCAGGTAGCCCTGGGCAACGTTACGATGTTTACGCGCCATGAAATGCAGGAGCTGGTGGTGATCGACGGCAAAGCAAGGGGCATCATTACAAGAAATTTACTGACGGGTAAACTGGAAAGACATTTCGGACATACCGTGTTGCTTTGCAGTGGAGGTTATGGCAATGTATTTTATTTATCTACCAATGCCATGGGCTGCAATGTAACAGCAGCCTGGAAGGCGCATAAGCAGGGCGCCTATTTTGCCAATCCCTGTTTTACGCAAATCCATCCAACCTGTATTCCGGTTTCAGGCGACTATCAATCCAAGCTTACGCTAATGTCGGAATCATTGCGTAACGACGGAAGGATCTGGGTTCCGAAAAAACAAAATGACAGTCGCAGGCCTGGTGAAATTCCGGAAGAGGAAAGAGATTATTATCTGGAAAGAAGGTATCCCGCTTTTGGTAACCTCGTTCCCCGTGATGTGGCCAGCCGTGCTGCAAAAGAAAGATGCGATGCGGGTTATGGCGTTGGGACATCCAGACAGGCTGTTTATCTGGATTATGCAGAAGCCATATTTCGTTACGGCAAAGTGGAGGTGAATAAACATGGTCTGGATTCAGCGACACCCGAAATGATTCGTCAATACGGAAAGGATGTGGTGAAAGAAAAATATGGCAACCTCTTCGACATGTATGAGAAAATTACCGGGGAGAATCCATATGAAGTGCCTATGCGTATTTATCCTGCCGTCCATTATACCATGGGAGGGCTCTGGGTCGATTACGAGCTCATGACAACGATACCCGGATTGTATTGTATGGGTGAAGCAAACTTCTCAGATCATGGGGCGAACCGTCTCGGTGCATCTGCACTGATGCAGGGTTTGGCAGACGGATATTTTGTGATTCCTTATACCATCGGAAACTATCTGAGCGATGATATCCGTACAGCGAGTATTCCAACCGATCACCCGGCATTTGTGACAGCAGAACAAAATGTATCCGAACGCATGTCGCAACTGAAAAATATTAACGGTACGAAAACGGTAGATCATTTTCATAAGCAGTTGGGGAAGATTATGTGGGACAAATGCGGCATGGCACGCAATGAAGCCGGACTCAAAGAGGCGATTGCAGAAATCCGGCAGCTGAAAAAGGAATTCTACAGTGACCTGAAAATTCCGGGGGACATTCTGGAAATGAATCCCGAACTCGACAAAGCAAACCGGGTCGCCGATTTTATTGAACTGGGAGAATTGATGTGTATTGATGCGCTGGACCGTAAAGAAAGTTGTGGCGGCCATTTTCGGGAGGAAATGCAGACCGAAGAAGGGGAAGCTAAACGGGACGATGAGCATTTTACTTATGTGGCGGCCTGGCAGTTTATCGCTGAACACGAATGGAAATTAAATGCCGAGACGCTTGTATTTGATGTTGCGAAACCGAGCCAGAGAAGTTACAAGTAACTTATTAGTATAAGAGTGTTGTTTTTAATTAAAGTATAAAACAGATTATAGCTATGGAGCATTATAAGATGAATCTGACATTAAAAATCTGGAGGCAGAAGAATGCCGGAACCAAAGGAAAATTTGAATCTTATAAAGTTGAAGATATTTCATCTGAAATGTCTTTCCTGGAAATGATAGATGTGCTGAATGAAAGGCTGATAAGGGAAGGGCAGGATCCGGTTGCTTTTGATCATGACTGCCGGGAAGGTATTTGTGGCACCTGCTCTATGTACATCAATGGGAGGCCGCACGGTCCATGGCATGCCAATACAACCTGCCAGTTGCATATGCGTGCCTATCAGGATGGTGATACGATTACGGTAGAACCCTGGCGCGCCAATTCATTTCCGGTGGTGAAGGATCTGATTGTAGACCGTTCAGCATTTGACCGGATCATTCAGGCGGGCGGTTATATTTCCGTCAATACGGGCAATGCCGTGGATGCCAATTCCCTTCCGGTAGATAAGAATCTCGCAGATGCTTCTTTTGCCGCAGCTGCCTGTATCGGATGTGGCGCCTGTGTCGCCGCCTGCAAGAATAGTTCAGCCATGCTTTTTGTATCAGCAAAAATTTCTCATCTGGCACTTCTTCCCCAGGGTCATCCTGAAAGAAAATCCCGGGCACTGAATATGATTGCTCAAATGGATAAAGAAGGATTCGGCAGTTGCACGAATACACAGGCCTGTGAATCGGTTTGTCCGAAGGAAATTTCCATGACCAATATTGCCAAACTGAACTCAGAGTTTATACTGGCCGGACTGGCGGAATAAAAGTGTGAAAGTGTGGGAATGTGGGTTTGAAGTTTTGGGCTTTAAACTTTGGGCCGGAAAAAAGCAACACTGCCGCCCACCCATGACTTATCCTTGTTATATCGAACGCCAATCATTTTACCTTTGCTGAGCCGCGCCAGATTGATTGCAGGAACCGGCCGGTCAGCGCCTTCAGGCCAGATGTACATGACACGAATTTCAGCTTTCGCAGGTTCATCTGGCGTTAGAATCACCGGTGCGTAATTTACCTTTCGTTGCAGGATCCAGTTGGAAGGATCTTTGATGGAATGAATGTCCTCTGGTTTGATATCAATTACCACTCCCTGACCGGCAAATGAAAATAATGGTTTCAATACATAATTCTCCAGATCCGAAGGCAGGGATTTTAGCTGACTGAGAAATACAGTTTCCGGCACATAGGGATGTTTAATAAATGGTAGCGTATGTTTGGAAATTCTGTAAAACCAGTTCGGATGCGGGACCCATTGCACATCCCAATTCTTTTTCAGATCGATATGCTTTCCCAATGATTCCTGTTGTGCGTGCAGGTCGTCAAAGATGATCCGGTTATAAATACGCCTGACCTGTACTTTTTTCTTTTTCTCCGTATGAAAATAAAATAGCTGATTTCCTTCTTCTATCAGATCCGTTATACAAACGGGTTGAATCCCGAAATAATCCTGTGTACAATAAAAGTCTATTCTGGTTTTTTGTTCATGCGGTTTGAGTTCGAGTAAAATTGTATTTTCCACTTCACCATCGCCGATGAGAATTTTTTTCAGTGCTTTTAAATAAGACGGCCTGTCGTAGTTACCCAGATACTGGGTCAAATTCCTGGTAAGGGAAAAATGTTTCTGGATAATTTCCGGATAGTAAACCTGGAATCCATACAGCGTGGGAAATCCCTGCATTTCAATCAACTGTGGTTCCAGTTCATTTTTCCCATTTATACAAACGCCAAAATCAAAAGCAATAAAATGCGGATGGGACTCGTCGCCGGGAACAAAATCTCCGGGCGGGATCGCCTGATCAGATTCTTTTATGAAACCCGGTGCTGTTACAATGTCTACAATAGACTCGCATGCGCTGATCATCTGATCTCTGAAATCATCGGGCACAAATACAGGTGTTTCTGCCACCCGGAATTCAATGGCTCCGGGATGTTTTGCATTCAGGTCATCCAGAAATCCCTGGTATTTTTCTTCCGTGAAAGAATCATTAAATAATTTGCGTAGATGCGGGATCATTTTGGTTAACGGTTGACGGTTGCTTCAGGCTTTTCCTAAGGCAATATTCAGAAAATTCGGAATGACCTCAGAATATGTTTTACGTATTTTATCCGGATCGTTGAGTTGCTGAATCATGCTTTTCCATTTTTCTTCGCCATAACCTTCGATCACCGTTTTCTTTTTATCTGCTCTTTGCAAATACATACTCATGCCCATGGCATCGGCTTCGGGATGGAACTGGGTTCCCAGCATGAATTCGTTAAACCGGATGGCCATGATGGCTCTCTGTAACGGCACATGCGGCCTTTCTTTTTCGATGGCCAGGACAACGGCCCCTTTCTTTTTGATATCAGTTTTTTCTTCTTCAATAACCTGGTAGTCGCGACTGTCTACCGCATAAAATGGATCTTTCAGGCCATGAAATACCGCATCTTTTTTCCCTTCTGCCTTCATGTGGATTGGGAAAACGCCAAATGCGGTAGACTTTCTTTTTGTGACCCTGCCTGTTTTGAAAAACCGGCAGGCGAGCTGGAATGAATGACATATAAAGAGGACATATTTCTTATCCGCTTCATTCGAAATTTTATTATGTTTAACCAGGTTGTGCAGCCAGTCCATGTATTTATTATCCCAGGACACCCCTTCGGTTTCAAGCGGACTGCCCGGACCTCCACTGGACAGATAAATATCGTAACTGAGATCGGGAAGTTCTTCTTTCAGGCGAACGTCGAAAATTTTGAAGGTCACAGATAAACCTTTTGCCTGACCGTATTCCTGCAGTATTTGCTGTATGCAACGCATACCTTCATTCTGTCGTCCCTCGTAGAGATCAAGAATAGCAACACGTAACGTATGATTCATCCTGCAAATATCTTCAAAAAAATCTGTTAAGCCTGCAGCAAAAGCAAGTACCTGAAATCTTCTGATTTTTCAGGGGGCTAGTCAAACTTCCTTCCGTGGGTATACCAGAAGTCGCGCATGGAGAAAATAAAACTAATGTTTCCGTAGTTTTCCCTGAGCAGATTGTTTTGGGTTGTTCCTTTAATACCGTATTGCAGCACAACCAAAAGAGACAATACACTGCGTTTGGAGTTTACGCCGATACCAATGGATCCACCAATATCATTGATGGGTGTGCCATTTACGATCAGATAAGTTTTATTATAATAAAATCCTGCCTGTAAAAATGAGGTTTCGTACAGTGTATTATATGCAACCTTCTTATTGGAGACCTCAACGCCAATGGAAGCACGCTGGCTGTTCTCAAAAAAATAACCGCCGGTATTTATCTGCTGGCTCGCCCAATTCTGATATTTATAATCTCCAACCAGGGTATATTTTTTATTCCTTGTAATGGAGAAACCAAAGCCGTAGCTGGTTGGGATATTGTACGTGCTGACCGTTGTATTGGTGCGTAGTACATTTGAATCCAGGTTGATCACATTGGTATTGGTTTCTGCCCGCAGGTTTTGTGAATTTGCAAAGGTCGCACCCAGCGTAAAATCCCAATGCGCGTTGATAGAGCCATAATATTGAAATCCGTAATCCAGATAGATGTGATCGTAAAAAGTATTGTTGTTGCTGGAGAGGTAAATGGAAGTTCCCTGACCTAGCAGAATATTTTTATTGGTGATGGATCCAAAAAGATATGAAGTGGTAATTCCCACTGAAAAATGATTTAAAAACTCATACCCGTTTGCCCAAAACACTTTATTAATTCCACCATATCCCTGATCATAGGTAGGCAACACTGCGGGACTTCCGCCAATTGGCCGGGTACCTGAATACTCATAGTTTTCTTCACTGTACGGAACCAAACCAACGGCACTTCCCCAATGTTTAAAAATTTTTGTTCCCAGCGAGAAACGTTTGAACGTGATGTCGGAAGATTGATGATTGGTGCTGCTTACCCCGTTTCCCGAATAATCGATATACTGGCCGTTTACGCCAATTTCGCCGGCGAAAAACTGATTATCAAGCGCACTGAGTGACGCCGGATTATTGGTAATGATATACCGGTTGTTCCGGTAAGCAATGCCGGTAGAACCCATTCCGCTCGTGCGGTTGATGATGTTGTCGGTGATATCTCCGATGGCATGAATGGAATAGGGCTGGTTATTGGTTTGCGCATAACCAGATGAGATCAACAGAACGGATAAAATGATCGTTGGCCAAAATCGCACAAAAGAAAAACCGTTCGGTTTGGTCATTTTTGATAATATGAAGCGTAATAAACTTTCAGAGAAATCTGATTGGAAATTTGTGCGTTGTATGCATTTCCAATCACTGCCCGGTTAAACGTGGTATTAAACAAAGCTGCTGGTGTTACCATCAGAAGACCATTCTTCGCATTGTTAGGCGCTCCCTGTGCCAATGCTCCCTGTATATAAGTTGTAATGTCGTAGGAGTAATTTGTATTCGTTCCGTACAAATAATCGATGTTGAGACTGCCGGTACCCGACGGAAGCGTTGCGCCGATATTATTACCTTCTCCCGTAAATGAAAGATTAACCATTGGAGGAAGGTTGTATTGTGGGCTATACGTTCCCTGCACCGGTTTGATTTCCAGTGTTGCTTTCATCACGGCGAGATAGTCAGGATAAGTGGCCAGATTGCCGATACTCGGGAAAAGAAGTTTTACATACAGGCTGGTAATCGGCTGGAAAAAAGCCTGATTGCCTGAAGCCGTTGATTGCAGCTCCGGCGTAAGCCTGGTGACTTTTTCAGTCGGTGTGCCAAGACGGTCAGCTGTAATCTGGTTGAACTGGGAATTTTGGTTTATTACACCGAAGTCCGTTTTTTCCTGCGTTACAACAACGCCTGGTTCATGATAAAATAAACGAAGCACCATACTGTCTTTGAATCCATACACGGCACCCGGCAAATTAACATCCGGGTAGACGGTCAGCCCCTTAAAATATCCACGGAAAATGGCCGGATTCGTAATGGTGTCCGGTTGCCTGTATAAAAGATCGAACAGTTGCGCGCCCAGACTATAGGGCATTTTTATTTTGATCGTATCACCGATGCGCTGGGTGGTTAAACCTGCGGTGGGATTGATCCGCACATCGGTAGATCCGAGTATGACCGGATCGTAGGGAATCGACTGGTTATTGTAAAATGCATTTTGGGTTCCCGGAAAATTCATTACCTGAGTCAGCTGACTTACATTGAATCGCTGAACTTTTGTAGTGTCTCCATAAAATGACCGGTCGATCCGCATGATCAGCTGAACGGAATCGTACACGGAATAGTTTGTAATGGTCGGCAACGGAGAAGGGGTTCCAATATCTGAATAGCTTTGCGAAGTGATGGTGCCGAAATAAGGATCAATGTACCGGCCAAGCAACTGTGCTTTCGTACCGGAGGTTGTAAAAGAATCCAGAAACACCGTAGACATCTGAACGGCAAATGTATCTACCGTTATTACATTGGGATCATTATTGCTGTTGCCAATATTCTGAAAAGCAATCTGAGGTTTTGTACAGGCAAAAATTGCCAATACAAAAAGAAGTGGAAAGAGATATAAGGACGATCGTCTGCTGAAATGAAAATTTCTTGCCATGCTTATTTTCTCCTGATTAAGGATCCGGTTTCGGATAATTGAAAAAAACTGACGGGGTTGATGCGGTAAACCTTGTCGTCAGATATTGGGTTGTATAAATTCATTAAATCGTCTTTCCGCAGTTTCTGAAAGGGCAAAAGTATGTTTTTTGAATTCGATTAACAATTGAAACGCATGAAGGGATTTGATAAATTTTTGTGAAATCCCCCTAATTGTCCGTATTTCGCGCTGCAAATAAAATACTTTTAGCGCTACAAAACTCAGTATTCTCAATACAACAATATGAAGCGGATCTTTTTTCAATTATTTTCCCTTTTTGTTTTAGGCTCTTTATTTTCCTGTCACTCGAATTCAATACCATATACGCAAAGTGGTAACTGGATTACTATGTCGCAGCTGAACGGACCTGCCCGTAGTGAAGCGGTTTCATTTGTGATTAATAATTTTGCTTATGTGGGAACTGGTTGGGACGGATTAAATACGAGGTTTACTGATTTCTGGAAGTATGATCCGGTTGAAAATGTCTGGTCTCAGGTAACCAGCCTGCCCGACAGCGCAGCAAGAAGTTCTGCTGTAGCTTTTGCAGCAAATAACAAAGGATATGTGGGAACAGGTTATAACGGATTCAATTACCTCAGTGATTTTTATGAATATGATCCGGCCACAGGTAACTGGACAAGAAAAGCAGATTATGCCGGCGGTGCACGTTATGAAGCGGCGGCTTTCGGTTTAGGAGATCAGGGTTATGTCGGAACCGGTTTCGATGGTAACAATGCGCTGAAAGATTTTTATCAGTACGATCCTTCTCAGGATAAATGGACAGACGTGGGATTCAGTGGCAATAAAAGATACGGGGCTGTTACGTTTACTTACAACAATAAAGCCTACCTCGTTACCGGTGTAAACAGTGGAGTAATGCAAATTGATTTCTGGGTATTCAATCCGGCATCTGATACGGCCAAATGGTCGCAGTTGCGCAACATCAGCAACACCAGCACGGATGCGTATGATGATGCGTATACAACGATTACTCGCTGGAATGGTTGTGCATTTGTATCCAGCCCCGGAGGAACAGGCACTCAGGCTTATGCATATATCAGTACGGGTGAAAACATCAGCAGTAACCTGAATACCTGGCAATATACTTTTCCGGATGCATCGGTTAGTCCCGATACCTGGAACGAAAAATCACCGTTTGAAGGACCGCCTACTACAGGTGGTGTTGGTTTCACGCTGAATAGTTCTACCGGTGGTGGAGGATATATTGGAACTGGAAGGAGCACAACAGGACAGGCCGGAGCATCAGATTATCTGAGGGAATTTTATCCGAATCAGACACTGAATCCGAATGACAATTAGAAATACGTATTCATTAATAGCAATTGCCGCGCTGCTCATAAGCTTCGCGGTAATTTTTTTTAACAAACACCAGGGCGGCGCTGATAAAATGCTGATCTATGCTGAGCCCGTACAAACCGTATACGGTTGGGGTTATAATATTATCACAGACGGTAAGGTTCGAATCAAACAGGAGTACATGCCGGCCGTCCCGGGAAAAAAAGGATTTAACTCAGCGTCGGATGCCATGCTGATAGGCAATCTGGCGGTTACAAAGATGAAACTGGGCCAATGGCCAACCATTACGATCCGCGAATTAGACAGTATGGGCGTGTATAAGGATTCAAGCATTCACCATCCGGCGGAAGAGGTAAAGCCCGGAAAATAAAGGGTATAAAGATTCTTCGAAATAAATGAAAAAGCCGTCCCGCTTCAGGCAGGACGGCTTTTTTAATTCGTTAAACCGGGTAAAATCAGGATGTAAACTTGATCATGATGGTAGAAGTGAGTGCTTAAGGGTTCCGGTTTTCAACGATACTGGTTTTGGTTTTCTTTCGGATTTGGATTGCTTTCTGATAGTCTCTTTCGGATTTGGATTGGTTTCGGATTTTTCTAAGGTAAGGATTCAGGGTTTTCAGTCGGTTTCAGGATTTCGTACTTTGGTTTCTTAGGATTTGCTTTGGTTTTCTGTTGGATTTGGATTTCTCGGTTTTTTCGGATCTGGATTCTTATTGCTCGTTGACAATACAAAGATGCACCGGAAACACGCCTTATCATAACTTATTCGATCAGGAGGATCAATCCTTCGATTTTCGGTGAAAAAACGACGATTAAACAAAAATGCCCATTGCCGATTCCTCATTCCTCAATACTTTTGCCCCTCCTTAAATACATATAAATGAGACAAATCGCTTTCCGGGAAGCTTTACGCGAGGCACTATCAGAAGAAATGCGCCGGGACGACCGGGTGTTTCTGATGGGAGAAGAAGTTGCTGAATACAATGGTGCCTATAAAGTGAGCCAGGGCATGCTGGACGAATTCGGCCCGAAGAGAGTGATTGATACACCCATTTCGGAGTTGGGTTTTACTGCCATCGGAGTAGGAGCGGCCCAAAATGGTTTGCGTCCGGTGCTCGAATACATGACTTGGAATTTTGCCATGCTGGCGCTTGATCAGATATTAAATACAGCTTCAAAAATGCTCGCCATGAGCGGGGGACAGGTAGGTTGTCCCATTGTGTTCCGGGGACCAAATGGTTCAGCCGGTCAGCTGGGTGCACAGCATTCTACGGCATTTGAAAGTTATTTTGCCAATATACCCGGGCTGAAAGTAGTTTCTCCCAGCAATGGTTACGACGCGAAGGGCCTGCTCAAACAGGCCATTCGATATGAAGAAGATCCGGTTATTTTCATGGAAAGTGAAGTGATGTATGGTGACAAATCCGATGTACCTGAGGAAGAATATTATATTGAACTGGGAAAAGCGCATGTGGCCCGCACGGGCACAGATGTAACCATCGTTGCATATAATAAGATGATGAAGGTCGCCATGGCTGCAGCGGAGGAACTTCAGAAAGAAAATATCAGTGCTGAAGTGGTTGACCTGAGAACGATTCGTCCGCTGGACTGGATGACCGTTTTGGAAAGTGTCAAGAAAACAAACCGGCTGGTGATTGTTGAAGAACAGTGGCCATTTGCTTCTGTTTCTTCTGAAGTGGCCTATACCATACAGAAAGAAGGGTTCGATTACCTGGACGCACCCATTCGTCGTATCACCGCAGCTGATGCACCGCTGCATTATGCCGGAAATCTCGTGGCCGCCGCCATGCCCTCCGCAGAAAAAGTAATACGGATGGTCAAGGAAGTCATGTACCTGAATAAGTAAGTAAGCGCTGAGGAATGTATAAATTGCTTCGTATGAAAATGCTTTTCACGATCCTGTGTTTAGCCTTGCTTTATCTGACAGGCAATTCCCAGACCAGTTACCAACCTACAGCGGAAAATTTAGCCTCCAGAAAATGGTTCGACAGCGCCCGGTTCGGCATGTTTATTCACTGGGGTGCGTTCAGTGTGCCGGGAGATGGAGAGTGGGTGATGAACAACCGGAATATTACAGTTGCCGAATACAGCCGACTCCAGACCATTTTTAATCCGGTTCGATTTGATGCAGAAAAATGGGTGTCCGCTGCCCGGCGTGCAGGCATGCAGTATATTACACTGATCACCCGTCACCACGACGGGTTCAGCGACTGGGACACCAGGCAGTCTGATTGGAAAATAACCAATACCGACTGGAAAAAAGACGCCGTTAAGCTCATCGCAGATGAATGCCGCAAACAAGGGATAAAATTGTTTGTTTATTATTCCCTGCTGGACTGGTACCGCAGCGACTACCAATATGAAACTGGACGCACCGGTCATGGCACAGGAAGAACGGCAAAAAGCGACTGGAACCATTATATCGCCTTCATGAAAGCGCAGTTAACGGAACTGCTCACAGAATACGGACCCATTGCAGGTGTCTGGTTCGACGGCTACTGGGATCAGCTTTCCAATGATCACGATAAATTGAATAAGCCGGCTGTCGACTGGCATCTGGAGGAAATTTATGCCATGATCCACCAGCTACAGCCACAGTGTTTGATTGGCAACAACCATCATCTGAGCCCGATACCGGGGGAGGATTTCCAGATGTTTGAGAAAGACCTTCCGGGGGGCAACAGTACCGGTTTTGGAGGGGCTTCGGTTTCGGCTTTACCGTTGGAAACCTGCGAAACGATCAATAATTCCTGGGGTTTCAACATTACCGATTTGCAATATAAATCAACCAGAGAACTGATACGGTTGCTGGTGAAAGACGCCGGATTCGGAGCAAATCTTTTGCTGAACATCGGGCCATTGCCCAATGGCGAAATTCAGGCTGCTTTTACGGACAGGCTGGATAGTATGGGCGTGTGGTTGAAAAAAAACGGCTATTCGATTTATGGTACCCGGGGAGGATATTTAAAACCGCAGGAATGGGGTGCCATTACAGAGAAAGACAATATGGTTTATCTGCATTTATTTAAAACAGATGGAGATAAATTCTTTTTAAAGATGCCTTATACCGTGAAATCAGTTAAAATGGATGGAAATTCACTTCCATTTCTCCAATTGAAGGATCATTACATCGCGATAGATTTGAAAAATATCAATCTGGATCCGGTGGATGCCATCATCCGGGTGGAGGTAGTAAAATAAAAATTCCCCCGCAAAAGGCGGGGGAAAATATTATTTAATGAATGGCTTTCAATGCCGTTCCCATCACTACAAGGGACACATACGCAAAACCAATTAGAATAAATCCAAAAACGGTCAATTTTACAAACACCTTCGCTGGTGCTTTCATGGAATGGTCTAATTCCTGTTTCATAGGGTTAAATTTTAATACTGGTTTTTCTAAAAATATTGCCGCTCACAAAATAGAAAGAGAAACCGGTTCCTGCAACGTATTTTTACTAGAGTATACACCCCATCCCCTGAAAGGATTTAAACAGCGTTATACAAATACCCCTTTATTCAATTAAATTGCGGGCTAATTGGCTGAAAATCCGGCCTTTATTTTTACAGAAACCGAGAAAATATGTCGAATATTCTGATCATTGATGATGAAAAAGCAATCCGGAAAACGCTAAGTGAAATTCTATCTTATGAAGGATATAAAATAGATGAAGCAGGAGACGGAGAAGAAGGTTTCCGGAAATTTCGGGAAAAGGAATACGACGTGATTCTGTGCGATATCAAAATGCCAAAAATGGATGGCATTGAATTTCTGGAAAAAGCAAAAGAGGCCAATCCGGATCTTCCCATCATTATGATATCGGGTCATGGAACCATTGAAACGGCGGTGGAGGCTGTTAAGAAAGGTGCCTACGATTATATATCAAAACCACCTGATCTGAATCGTTTGCTCATTACGATCCGGAATGCGATGGACAAAACCTCCCTGGTTGCGGAAACAAAAGTGCTGAAAAGAAAAGTGAGCAGGGTACAGGATATGATTGGCGAATCAATGCCCATTCATAAAATCAGGGAGACCATCGAAAAAGTTGCACCCACCGACGCGCGCATCCTCATCACCGGAGAAAATGGTGTTGGTAAGGAATTGGTGGCTCGCTGGGTACATGAAAAAAGCAACCGGGCCGGCGGCCCGCTCATCGAAGTGAATTGCGCCGCGATACCCGGAGAGCTGATTGAAAGTGAATTGTTCGGACACGAAAAAGGTTCTTTTACTTCTGCGGTAAAACAAAGAATAGGAAAATTTGAACAGGCAAATACGGGAACACTTTTTCTGGATGAAATCGGAGATATGAGTCCCAGCGCACAGGCGAAAGTGTTGCGCGCACTGCAGGAAGGAAAAATTACACGCGTAGGTGGGGACAAAGATATCAGTGTGGACGTGCGCGTAATTGCCGCCACCAATAAGGATCTGCTGAAAGAAGTGGATGAAAAAAATTTCCGTCTGGATCTCTATCACCGCCTCAGTGTTATCATCATTCATGTTCCTTCATTAAACGAAAGAAGGGATGACATTCCATTGCTGATCGATAAATTTTTGCAGGACATCTGTAATGAGTATGGAATAGCCAGAAAAGCGATTGATGAGGAAGCCATCCGCGCACTGCAGGAATATAACTGGACAGGCAATATCCGCGAACTGCGCAATGTGGTGGAACGCCTGATTATTCTTTCGTCCAAATCCATCAATCGCGAAGACGTGGCGAATTATGTTCTTCCTAAAAAATAGCCTATTAAAAATTGTATAAATGTGCCGAACGGTTTAGCCAATCCCTGCAGTCGCAGTATTTTGGAGACTGTAAATGGTACATTTGACCAAATCTAAAACCGCCTAAATGACCGCCCACCAGATCCTGATCTTGATTGTTA
>Ga0206961_1018_pt3 | contig 37771 bp, 32 predicted proteins | sample Alteio_BWOrgHeat_30_FD_153238 | JGI IMG/M metagenome (GOLD analysis project Ga0206961, IMG submission 153238) | Enriched cells from forest soil in Barre Woods Harvard Forest LTER site, Petersham, Massachusetts, United States -... | ecosystem: Environmental > Terrestrial > Soil > Temperate forest >...
AATCCTGTAACTGCATAACTGGTAGGTGTACCCGATGCAATAATTGTATACGCAGTGAATGCAACTCCTACTGTTCCGCTTGTTGTTGATGCGCTCGATATGACAGGAACTGCAGGATTAATTGTTATCGTTAAAACTTTCGTTCCTGTTCCTGTGATATTCGTTGCTTTAAGCGTATCAATAAATGTTCCTGTTGATGTTGGCGTTCCACTTATTATTCCTGTTGATGTATTGACCGTTAATCCTGCTGGCAACCCAGTAGCTGTATAGCTGGTAGGTGTATTCGATGCGATGATCGTGTACGCCGCGAAAACAGTTCCTACTGTTCCACTTGCTGTTGCTGCACTTGATATAACAGGTATGGCTGGATTGATCGTTATCGTTAAAACTTTTGTTCCTGTACCCGTAATATTCGTTGCTTTAAGTGTATCAATGAATGTCCCTGCTACTGTTGGCGTTCCACTTATTATTCCTGTTGCTGTATTGATCGATAATCCCGCTGGTAATCCTGTAACTGCATAACTGGTAGGTGTACCCGATGCAATAATTGTATACGCAGTGAATGCAACTCCTACTGTTCCGCTTGTTGTTGATGCGCTCGATATGACAGGAACTGCAGGATTAATTGTTATCGTTAAAACTTTCGTTCCTGTTCCTGTGATATTCGTTGCTTTAAGCGTATCAATAAATGTTCCTTGTACCGTTGGTGTTCCGCTTATTATTCCTGTTGATGTATTGATCGTTAATCCTGCTGGCAACCCAGTAGCTGTATAACTGGTAGGTGTATTCGATGCGATGATCGTGTACGCAGTAAACACAGCTCCTACTGTTCCACTTGCTGTTGATCCACTTGATATAACAGGTATGGCTGGATTGATCGTTATCGTTAAAACTGTTGTTCCTGTTCCACCTGCATTTGTTGCTTTAAGCGTATCAATGAATGTTCCTGCTGCCGTTGGTGTTCCGCTTATTACGCCGGTTGAAGTATTGATCGTTACTCCTGCCGGCAATGTTCCTGTTTCAGAATAACTCGTTGGGGTATTCGTTGCCGTTATTGAATAACTAAATGCTGTACCGGTTGTTCCGCCTGCTGTTGTTGCACTTGTGATAAGCGGCGCATTTGGTAAAATTGTGATTGTTACTACTTTTGTGCCTGCACCTCCAGAATTAATTGCTTTAACAGTGTCGATGTATGTGCCTGCAGTTGTGGGTGTGCCACTTATTACCCCTGAAGTATTTATAGTTAATCCCGGTGGCAATACGCCTGCTACTGCATAACTTGTTGGACTATTTGTTGCAGTTATCGTATACCCTGCGAAGAGTACTCCTACTGTCCCGCTTGCTGTTGCAGTACTTGTTACTACCGGTGCTGTTGCTGCACACACTGTTAAAGCAACAGTGCCAAAATCTGCCGGATTATTATAATCATCCGTAGCAGTTCCATTCCAGCCCGCTACCGCTTCACGTGTTGTGGTCGCATTTTGCTGATCATTTATATTGATATCAAAACCAATTGCTTTACCATTTACCGGAGGTGTTCCGCCAATAGTTGCCCACGGAATAGCTACTTCTAAATTATATCCTCCTGTAACTGATGGAATGGCATAAGTAATTCCTGTTGTTACAAGCGGAGCATCTCCTGTTATATTCGCAGTGGTTGCAGCGATATTCCAGTTAAAGCGATACTGGTGATCGTTTGCTGTGTAGGCATTTGTTTTATTATTATTACCTGCAATAAATAATTCTACACCATCCTTATCATATACATTTGTTCCTACACTGCTTGTATTCGCATCTTTCACCTGAACCAAAACGTACAAATTAGTTGCATCATACATTGCCTGCCAGGTTGATCCTGTTTGTATGACTCCCTGAATTGTATTTGTGATGGCATTTTTTGGAGCATTGCTCCATACCGGATCTACAGTACCATCGATTATTGGGACCGACGTAGCATTAATGATCATGGATGTTGAACATGGTGCAAATGCAGCTATAGTAATAGTTAAAATTTGAGTGCCTGTTCCTCCTGCATTCGTTGCTTTTACTGTATCGATAAATGTTCCTATTGCTGTAGGAGTTCCGAAAATTGTTGTACCCGAAAATATTATTCCTGGAGGTAATGTTCCTGTAACACTATAACTCACCGGACTGTTGGATGCCGCTATTGTATAACTGAATGCTGTATTTATTACTCCGCTTGCGGTAGCAGCACTTGTGATTACGGGTATCAAAGGATTTGCTATTGCAATAATCAATGTTCCTGTCCCTCCCCCCGCGGCATTGGTTGCTGTAACTATCACTGTTGATGTGCCGACTGCCGTTGGAGTTCCACTAATTAAACCTGTTGATGTGTTTAATGTTAAGCCTGCAGGCAATGTTCCTGTTGTTAAGGAATAACTTGTTGGACTATTCGTCGCTGCAATCGTATAACTAAATGCTGAACCTACCGTGCCCGCCAGCGTTGCTGACGTTACAGCCGGTATTGCCGGTGCATTCAAAACAAATGTTACATAATTCAAATTAAAACCTCCCGTTTCCATATAAATTCTCATTATATGTTTGCCGACAGCAAGAGCAGGAGTTGTTACACTGGCTGTTTGCCATGTTTGAAAACCAGTTGTATTGGGAACAGCTATGCTTCCCGAAATATTTACTCCATCTATTTCTACGTGAAAGCTATTGCCAGCGGTAGCAGATGCAACACGCGCCTGCAAAGTGTACGTTCCCGCGGAAGTTACATTCACTGTATATTTTTCCCATTCACCGGTGGCTGTAAAACCAACATCATATCCTCCACCCGCATCTGCGCAAGTTTCAACATCTACACTTTCTGTTGTTCGGTATTGGCCACCATCATTTGCCGTGTCCGTATCATAGTATGCAATGCCTTGCCCCCCTACATCATAATTTTCTGCTTGTATTGTTCCGGGGATCGGCCATGCTGTACCGCCGTACGGCGCTTCACCTGTTGCAGATAATGGTATCTTAACGATATTACTATCTACCCAATTTGTATAAGTGATGCCTGCCGGTGTTACGATCCCTACTCTGTATCGGTTAGTACTTGTAGATAAAGAACCGCTATCGACAGTAGCAGTTAAAATAAGAGAATCAGTTCCTAAAGGTTGGATATTGAATTCTCTCATTAGGTAAGCGCCGCTCTGGTAACTATATCCTTCGCCTGAATCTGTGTAATTTACTCCGTGCGCACGATTGCTCGCATCCAGACTTACCAAAAGCGTTAATGAATCGGCTGTATAATTTGCAGTGCTTTGTATTATTTGTCCAAGTGGCAATATCGATCCTGCTTTGATCAACACATTGGGCTGGGTAGGATCATTCTTGCTATCTTCTCCCACTAAAGAAATGCTTGTCCATACGCCTGTTGGATAATTTACACCTGTTGCCCATTTAGGAATGATCATTAAAATATCCCCTAACATAAATGCCTGTTGCTGGCTACGAAGACTTGCATTGGTTGGCTCAGCAAAAAATAGCGGACGCATAATTGGCAATCCATCGGTTGATGCTTCTTGTGTTAATGTATATATATAAGGTAATAAACGATACCTGCGTTGTAAGGCAATACGACAAATTTGTTCTGTAGCAGCACCGTTCACCCAAGGCTCTCTCATTGGACTTCCTTTCTCGGAGTGATTTCTATAAAAAGGATAAAAAGTTCCCAGTGCCATCCATTGCCCTATAAGTGCAGCAGAGGGTGTTCCTGAATAACCCGTAACATCTGCTCCTACAATTGGCTGTCCTGATAAACCCATTGTCAATATCATCGGAACAGATAATTGCATATGCGCAGCTGTAGCCATATTATCACCTGTCCAGGTAGCAGCATATTGTTGTCCGCCTAAAAAATTAGAACGCGATAATACAAAGGGTCTTTTAGTTGGATTAGCTGCCATGATACCTGCACGAGATGCCTGTACCATTAATCTTCCAAATACATTGTGATAGCGTAAGTGAGACCCGGCGGGCAGGATACCACCACCACGGTGCCAGTTATTGGTCGGCATCGAATTGGTTACACCACCGAATACAGAGGGTTCATTCATATCGTTCCAAACACCATCCACACCCGTAGCCATAAAACTTGGATACAATCCCGACCACCAGGTTCTTGTTGCAGGCATAGTAAAATCGGGAAATACACAGGCTCCCGGCCAAACGTTTCCAACGAAATCGGTGACCTGATCACTTTGCTTTACCCAGTTATTTCCTGCAGTACCCTGATCGTAAATAGTATATCCTGTTTGTTGTTTTACACCCGGATCGATCATCCAGACAGAATGAAAATTTTTGCTATGCAGATAAGTATTTAACGCCGTTGGATTGGGATAGCCTGTAGGAGAAAAAGTAAATATTTTATATTGATCCATGTAATCAATATCCATCCAAATATTATCGCAGGGTAATTGATTAATTCTAAAACTATCTGCAATAGCTTTCACCTGTGTATCTGTGAGATAGGAATATCTACATTGATGGTAGCCTAAAGACCAGATCGGAGGCAAACTAATTTTCCCCGTCAATGTGCCTAATTCCTGTACTGCCGCTTGCGGACTTGCAGCTTCAAAGGTTAATACTCTAAAAGCAGGCCCCTGAGAATTAAAAACAATGCTTGTATCAGTAATGGCGATCGTCATCTCCCAGGTATTATCTGCAATAACACCAAATGCAGTCCCATTAGCTCTTACACCCATTACCCATGGATGAGACTGGTATAATTGCTGTCCGCCAAACGAGGCATACGTATAGTTATCAGTGTTCCATAATGTAATGCTGGTGTTGTTTCTGCGTAGTGCCCCGGTAACTTCTCCCGTACCATAAAAATCTACGCCGGTACCACAATTAACTGTTGCAATATTATTGGTGCCACTTATGGAAAAAGTAGGATTTAATTTCCAGCCTGACTGAGCCCCCGGATTAACAACGGGTTCATTTTGAATGGCGAATGAAGGTGTGTTTTGCGTTGCATCATAACCCGCAGGATAAAAGACAGACAGGTTAGTTGATGAGGAGGCTGTTTGTGCCGCTACTGATGAAATGGTAAATACATACGCAAGCAATAAAGTAACTATTCGTGTAGTTATTTTTTTCATTAATAGCAGTTTGGTTATAGCAATCGTTAAAGCCGGCCTAGCCGACGGATAAAGGTAGAGAAAGAATTCTAATTAACGCAATTATGCTTTTTTAATAAAATTTCATAACTTTTGAAGTAATGAAACAAAAATGATCAGATGAAAAATATACTTATGGTTTTAACAATAGCAGCATTATTTGCCATTACGGCTTCGTTTGAAACTGGTAAACAGGATACTGAACAAAATGGATTACCTGTGTCTAATCCTTTCAGTTCGGTAAGTACATTACCTTACGGAGTACCGGATTTTAGCAAGATAAAAGATGCTGATTACAAACCTGCGTTTGAAGAAGGCATTCAACAACAAATAAAGGAGATAGAAAAAATAGCGAATGACCCTGCCGCCCCAACATTTGAGAATACGTTTATTGCGATGGAGAAAAGCGGGCAGTTATTAAAACGCGTAGTAAACACTTTTGGCATGGTATCAGGCGCCAATACGGACGACACATTACAACATTTACAAGAAGAAATGGCGCCTAAACTTGCAGCTTGTTCAGATGCCATGTACCTCAACGCTAACTTGTTTAAACGCGTTTCAACAATACATGATCAATTGTCTTCATTAAATCTGGATCCTGAATCTAAAAAATTAGTTGAAGTTGATTATTTAAAATTTGTGATGGCGGGTGCAAAGCTTACAGATGCTGATAAAATAACAATAAAAAAACTAAACGAAGAAGATGCGTCCCTGAGTGCAAAATTTACCAATCAAATGGTAAATGGTGTAAAAGCTGGAGCCTTACTTACCAATGATTCTACCCTGCTTGCGGGCCTTGCTAAAAATGAACTGGACGCACTTGCCCTAAATGCTAGAACCAATAATGCTAACTGCAAATACCTGGTTCCTTTACAAAATACAACACAGCAACCTATTTTGCAATCGTTATCCAATCGTACAACAAGACAAAAAATTTTCGAGGCCTCATGGGATCGTGCAGAAAAAAATGATTCGAATGATACGCGGAAAGTCATCGTGCGCCTTGCTTCTATAAGAGCACAACAAGCGAAGATATTAGGATATGCTAATTATGCTGCATGGCAACTTCAGGATCAGATGGCACAAACACCTCAGGCGGTAGATTCTTTTTTAGCAAAACTTGTTCCTTCAGTGAGGGCAAAAGCTACAACCGAAGCTGCCGATATTCAAAAACTGATCGATCAACAAAAAGGCGGCTTTACTTTACAACCTTATGATTGGGAATATTATTCAGACCTGGTTCGTAAAGCAAAATACAATTTGGATGACAATGAAATAAAACCATATTTCGAATTAAATAAAGTGTTGGAAGATGGTGTTTTTTATGCAGCCAATCAATTATATGGAATAACATTTAAAGAACGCCATGATATTCCCGTGTATCAAAAAGACGTAAAAGTGTTCGAGATATTTGACACTGATGGTAAACCAATGGCGCTATTTTATTGCGATTATTTTAAACGTGATAATAAATCAGGCGGAGCCTGGATGGGTAGCCTGATCGATCAATCAACACTATTAGGCGAACAACCTGTAATATATAATGTTTGCAATTTTACAAAACCTGCTGCCGGTCAGCCTGCATTGATAAGCTTTGATGATGTAACAACCATGTTCCATGAATTTGGACACGGGCTTCACGGTTTATTTGCGGCACAAAAATATGCAACGCTTTCAGGTACAAACGTAGCAAGAGATTATGTTGAATTTCCTTCACAATTCAATGAAAACTGGGCATTGTATCCAACAGTTTTAAAACATTATGCCGTTAATTATAAAACGGGTGAACCTATTCCGCAAAGTCTCATTGATAAAATAAAAAATGCCGCTGCTTTTAATGAAGGATATGGTTATAGTGAAATATTAGCGGCAGCTTCGCTTGATCTTCAATGGCATAGTATTACTGATACCAACGCTGTAAAAGATGTGGACGCATTTGAAAAACAAGCGCTGCACAAGGCAGGATTAGATATGCCACAGGTTCCGCCCCGCTATCGTTCTACTTATTTTCAACATATCTGGGGAGGTGGTTATGCCTCAGGTTATTATGCGTATTCGTGGACAAAGATGTTGGCACAAGATGCTTATTCATGGTTCCTGGAAAATGGTGGTTTAACAAGAGCTAACGGACAACGCTTTCGTGAAATGATATTATCACGCGGAAATACAGAAGATTATAACGTAATGTTTAAAAATTTCCGTGGCCATACACCCGATATACAACCGTTAGAAAAAGACCTTGGGCTGCCGGTCAATTAATTTTCTTTCTGTAAGCGACCGATTGAATAAAATTATGGTAATGAGCAATTTTAAAAACGGGATAATATAGAGCAGTAAAAAATTGATCCATATTAACTAGCTGTTGTGTTTCTATTTTGCATGTAATGCGGAAAAAGAAATACATTATTTTTAAAAGGATCTTTTGCCACAAAGGATTATGGGTTTCATCATAAACAAAATCAGCATACAGCCATACGCCATTTTTATCCAGGTACGTATCAAGTTTGTTAAATATTAATGAGATCTTTTCAATCTGAAAATTATCGAATAGAAACGGAGTTATAATAACATCATAGCTCTTATCTGTTGTATATGCTTCAACAGGCTGATGTATATAAGTAATTTCATTTGACTGATGATCTTTTTTTTGCGATAGCCGGATCATTTTTGCAGATGATTCTACATAATCAATTTTTAATCCTTCGGAATAAATGGCACTTATTTCTTCTAATATCCATCCTGTACCACCTCCAACAATTAAAATGCGGCTATTTGCCGGAATAAATTTTAATAAACTTACCTGCGCCTTCACAATGGAATTGCCTAATACGATCTTTCTAATCAGATCATAACTTGAAGCGACCTTATCGTAATTGGTTGCCATAAAATTTATTTTACAAACTGCATGGCGATGATGCCACAAACTGCCTTCAGTAATATCAATCCGTCTATTACTATTAAATAATATAATATTTTTTTCTGTCGCTGCATTGAATAAGCAACTAATAACAACAATAAAAAAGGTATCAGGTTAAAAAAGATCGGCAAAAAAGTAAAATGCCTGTACTGCGCAAACCCAAACAGAAAAAAAATACCGATCAAAGAAAGCGGGATCAAAATAAAGAATATAGTATTATTCAAACCAAATCTTACAACAAATGTTTTTAACTGATGATTGGAATCATCTTCATAATCCTTCATATCGAACATGATCGCGTTGACAGTACAGAACATCCAGTTTTTTACAAAAAGTGCCAGGACTAAAATAAGGTCCGCATAATAATAGCCACGTTCAAGCTGTAATACAATAAGCGGTAAAAGACTAACACTGCAAGCCCATACAAAGCCAATAACAAAAGCTTTTACCCAACCCGTGTTACGAAGGTTTAATGTAAAGAAAGACCTCGGCAACAAGCCATAATATAATATTGCCGATAACAACATTATTGTAATGATGAACCAATATCGAAAAGGCATATGCAGCAGGTTCTCATAATCATTGAATAACATGATACAACCAAGCAATACGCAGGTAGATAATAATATCCATTGGGTGTATTGTACCAACACATGATGTTCAATATACCAGGCAGATCTCGGATTATGCAAAGAAAAAGATTGCAGCGGTTCTGCATAGGCATAAGTATAATACATTACTGTACCACAAAAAAGCAATACATAATAGATCACCGAATTAAAAGGCAGGCGTAGTTGAAAAGCGGTTTCAAGCGACAACGCTACAGAAAGAATGCCTACAAAGTAGTTTCCAAAAAATATGAATTTTATAATTTTCCCCAATGCTATCTAAATGATTGGCAAAAATAGGCAATAAAAAAAGGCTCAATGGAAACAGCAAAAAGCTGTGCTTTTTTTGTCTTAATTAATGCTCAATTTGTAGAATTTTTTTCAATAAGTTACAACAATCCCCATTATTTAAAATGTGTTTAAACTGGCATGATTATTAAGCAAACTAGAGAAACAGATTACTTAAAAACTTAAATCTATTATCATGCCGACAACAGCAAAAAAGCCTGTAGTAAAAGCCTCTAAAAATAACCGTCAACAGAGAGCTACCACTACGGGCCAGAAAACACAAAAAAATACTGCCGAAGATAACGGTTCAAAATTGGAAGAATTTTTCCATGGAGAATTGAAAGACATTTATTGGGCAGAGAAACACCTTTTAAAAGTATTACCAAAAATGTCGAAGGCTGCAACTGCCCAGGAGTTGAAAGCTGCATTCAATGATCATTTAAAGGTGACAGAAGGACACGTAAAAAGATTGGAAGAAGTATTCAATGCTTTAGGCTACAAACCTCAGGCTAAAAAATGTGAGGCCATGGCAGGTATCACCAAAGAAGGTGATGATATTATTTCTAAAACTGAAAAGGGTACTTCTACAAGAGATGTAGGACTAATTTTTGCGGGACAAAAAGTAGAACACTATGAAATTGCTACTTATGGCAGCTTAACTCAATTGGCTAAAACACTGGGCCATGATGATGTAGCACAAATATTGAACAGCACTTTGCAAGAAGAAAAAGAAGCAGACGAAAGTCTTACTGGAATTGCAGAAAGTTCTGTTAATCAAAAAGCAGATCAGGAATAAGTTAATTCCATTCATCTTATAAAAATAGCCAGTCTTATAGCTGGCTATTTTTATTGTATTTAAGTATTTAAAACTACTTAAAGTTTTAATTTTTCTTCCAGTTCCTTTTCCATTTCTTTCTTAAGATCGTGTTGTTCATGTGCTTCATCAATTGAATGTGATTGTTGCAGGCTTTCTTCATTTTTAGCAAACTCACTTAGCTTGCTATAATATTTCTGAATGATCTTTAATTCTTCTTCTGTCATATCCTCTACATTCACCAATCGGTTACTGGCAAATTGATGTGCCGCTACCAGTTCATTTAGTTTCAGCTGTATGGCCAAAGAATCTTTGTTCTGCGATTTCTGGATTAGAAATACCATTAAAAAGGTAATGATTGTTGTGCCTGTATTAATAACCATCTGCCAATTTTCAGAATAATGAAAGATCGGACCGGTTGCTGCCCATACAATTACGGAGAGAAAGGCGAGTACAAACCCCATATTACTACCGGTAGCTTGTGTTACTTTTAATGCAAAGGTTTCAAAAAAACCTTTTTTAGATTTACCAGGAATATTTTCCATTTTGTTTATTTTATTTTAAATGAAATAATGGTAGCCATTATTTTTTAGTAGAATCTTTCTTCGCATCGTCTTTTTTCTTTGGCGAAAATATTTTTTGTAATAGTGTCTGTTTTTTTTCAGGCACTTTATCAACTGAATTAATATTGATTTCATTATCTATGTTAGGAACCAATGCCTGTATAAATGCATTGCTTAATACTTCCCATATAGTTTCAGGTATATTTGCTTCGGTATTTTTAAAAGTCCCTTGTATCGGAACTTTAGTTGCCAACTGGTTTTTATTCTGGTTCTTAAAAATTACACCTACACCTCCTACTATGGCTTCCCAGGCTAAATGCAGTATATCATCTTTTTTATCTTTAGGCCCTAATACCTTAAGATCCCTTATTATAGGTTTTACATATCCTATATATTTGTTGTCTTTAGCAGCGAACTCTGTGTACAATCCGAAGTTACCTCTGTCAACATCAAAATTCCCATACGCCCTCAAAAAATCATTCAGCTTAACAAGATTAGTATTTTTTAGATCGGCATTCAGGTCAAAAGTTGGTGTTTTATTTAGTCCGTCTAATTTCATATTTAAATCAAGTGTTCCGTCATACACATTCGCATGGGCAATAACGGTTGAGGGTAGTAGTTGTTCCTTGTTAACAACATTCGTTAAATTTTCCGCTAGTATGTAAGCATCTGTTAAGAATATATCCACCTTAGGCGTAGTGGTGCCGTCTACATAGTGGATACTACCATCAACCACTTCGAACTTGTTCACCTTAAGGGGCATGAAATCTTTTAGTACCGTGCGAAAATCGCTGGTATCTTTTTTCACACTCCCTATTTCAGTTTTATCCTTTGTAAAAATAAGTGTAGGAGAATCGAAGTATAATTTACCCACTATTTTTCCATGAAAAAGTGCGTTCCATTCCAATGAAAGATCTATACCATCTACTTTAAAAAATTCTGTCTGTTTTTTAGAAATGCTGTCTACCTTGTTTAAATACATTCCATTGATCTGGTATGCGCCTCTGTAAATTGATAACCCTACATCATCTACATGTCCATAATACCCATGCAAGCTGGCCAGTTTATTATTAGCATACCGTAATACAATATAGGGTAGTATCAATCTTATAATAATTAAACAGATAATTACTATAGCAGGAATAGAATATTTTTTTTCAACGTTTTTGCCGAAGATCTTCATATAAAAAATGCTTATGTATTTTGAATATTTCTAATTAGTCAAATACTAAACCAACTTATCCAACTATAATAAACAATAATTACGGGGAACAGTTTCCACAATTAAGCTAGTATCAACTGCTATTATAGAAATATTGCCTATAACTAATTTGGCACGTTATTGATGATATTTAGACAAATACTAACTAATGAAGTCAATAGCAGCAAGGATTAAGGAGTTTAATAAGAACAGGCTACCGGATATGGTTGAATTAAAGTACAAAGCAATGGCAGATAATCCTTTCAGGTTTTATCGGGGTACTAACCATCTTTTTTATGAGGATCTGCTCCATTCAAAAACTATTTTACCGAACTCTCCTTTGACCTGGATCTGCGGCGACCTTCATTTAGAAAATTTCGGCAGTTTCAGGAGTGATAACAGGCAGGTATATTTTGACCTGAATGATTTTGACGAAGCCGTTTTAGCCCCTGCGATTTATGAACTATTGAGAATTGTGACCAGCATATTTATAGCTTTCGATTCTTTAAAAATAGAAAATAAAAAAGCGCTTAATATGGCACAGCTTTTTTTAAGAACGTATTCAAATATATTATCAAAAGGGAAATCGAGCTATATAGAGCCAAATACTGCCAAAGGAATTGTATGCGAGTTTTTAACTAAAATAAGCAAGCGCAGTTCTAAAAAGGTATTAAGAAAAAAGACAGTACTTAAAAAACATAAAATTTTATTAAGTGATCCCAAGCATTTCAAATTAAAGCCTGCCTTAAAAAAACAAATATTAACACATATAGTTAAGTGGTTGAAGAATGATGGCGATAGTCCGTACAATTATAAAGCCGTTGATGCCGTGTTCAGGTTGGCAGGTACAGGAAGTATTGGTTTAAAGAGATATGCGATTCTTTTAAAAACGCTGAATGAAGAAGGTGAAAAATATATTCTGGTGGATATGAAGCAGGCTACATCATCTTCATTGAAACCATATTTAAAAATAAAACAACCAAAATGGAACTCAGAAGCAGAACGTGTGATTGCCATTCAAAAAAGAATGCAGAACAGGATACCAGCTTTATTGAGTACTACTATTTTTAAAGGCGAACCTTATATTATTCAGGAAATGCAGCCTTATGAAGACAGTATTAATTTTAAAGTGATCAAAGAAGAATATAGAAATATTTTTCAGGTAATTGATGATATGGCAATGTTAACGGCTTCATCGCAACTGAGAGCTTCGGGTCGCGAAGGCGCAGGAACTGCAGATGAATTGATTGCCTTTGGACAAAATACTAAGTGGCAGGAATTTGTTATCAATTATTCTTTACAATACGCTGCAAAAGTAAAAACAGATTATCTCACCTTTTTAACCGAATTTAAAAATGAGCTTAAAAATAAAAATAGGGCTGCATAGATCTTTGTATCTATTTATAGACCGCAAACAAAAAACGGACAATCAATCTTTTGCAAGATTCGTTATCCGTTCTTATTTAGCGATCACTCACTAAATATTATTTATAGGCTGGCGCATTTATTTGTTCTTCTATATTGATCATTTCCAGGTCTTTTTGTGCGGGTGCGTTTAGCACTACTCCATCACAAGTGAACCTTGATCCATGACAAGGGCAATCCCAGGATTTTTCTACAGTATTCCATGCTATCGTGCAATTCATATGTGTACATTTTGAATCAACTGCATGGATCTGATGTGTTTCATCTTTATATATCGCAGCCACATGTCCATCATAGCGTACAACTTTAGCTTCTCCCGGCGCCATATCTGCCAGCTCATCTAATTTATGTGCGGGCAATAAACTGCTCACTAATGTTGTTGCTACATTAACTCCTTCTTCGATAAACTGAAAAAAACCTGCAGCCAATTTTATGCGACTTGGGTCAAACAGATCCTGGTAGATACTTTTACCACTGGTGATCATGTCAGTAAATATCATAGCCGATAAAGTGCCGTATATCATTCCATTTCCGCCAAAACCTGTTGCCACATAAACATTTTTTCCGCTGCCGGGTAAGTTCCCGATATAAGGCAACCCATCAACAGGTTCATAATATTGCGATGACCACCGAAAAGCTATTCTATCAACCGGAAAATAACTTTTTACATAACTTTCCAATCTTCTAAAACACGCTTGTGTATTTTCTTCACGCCCCGTTTTATGATCTTCACCACCGGCAATCAAATACTTTTCGCCGTTAATAAATTGTGTGCGATAATAATGATAAGGGTCATTCATATCATACCCCAATGCATGAGGGTAGGCATTGTCTTTTAATTTAACCCCTAACACATAACTGCGATATGGCGCGCACCTGAAATGCAACAGGTTTTTTCCCGGAGGAATATGTGTTGCATAAATAATATTCTTTGCTTTGATCACGCCGTTGGCGGAAGTATATATTTGCAAAGTTTCCCCTTCTTCCAGATCAGTAACACGAGAATTTTGTACGATCACACCACCGGCTTCTTCAAAAGCTTTTGCTAATCCTATGCTATATTGAACAGGATTAAACTGTGCCTGTTTTTTAATACAAGCCAATTTTATATAAGGAATTGGAAAAGGCATATTATCACTGAAAGCAATAGGCAACCCCAAACGTTTTGCAGATGCTACGATTTCTTCCAATTCTTTATTTTGTTTTTCATTTAATGAAAAAAGGTACCCTTCTTTGTTTTCATAAGCACAATCGATTTTATAATCAGTAATATTTTGTTTGATCATTGCCATTGATGCCTTAGCTCCTTTCACTAACAGTTTTGCATTCTTCTCTCCAAAATTTTTAATTACCTGCTGATAGCCGGTATCAAAGAAAGTATTCAAATGTGCTGTTGTACCTGAAGTTGTACCAAAGCCGATCGTATTCGCTTCTATTACAAGACAAGATAGATGGGCATTCTGCAATGCTAAGGCTGTTGTAAGTCCGGTAATACCCGCACCTGCTATTACCACATCATATTCTTTATCCTCCAAAGTATTTGTTGTAATATAATCTTCTGTATTATCCTGCCAAATGCTCGTTAACGCTCCGTCTCTTTTCATAAATCCTTGTTTGGTTTCCTATAACAGTTAAAAAACTATGCCATTCTCACTTTGGGATTGTTAAAGCGTGCTGCGTATGTAATTCCTCGTTATGTTTACTAATCGTATATTATTGTCTACAAAAACATGGCTTATCAGACTGGAGCGGCATTTGCATATATCTTATTATAATACAATACATCATGAAAAAGAAAATCGTAATCGTAGATGATGATTTAGGGATACAGGACATTTTCAAATTCATACTGGAAAGAGAGGGATACGAAACAACTATATATTCGGAAGGCAAAACTTTATTTCAAAATAAAATAGAAGAACCTAATGTGTATTTGTTGGATAAACAACTTGGAGGTATGGAAGATGGGCTTGAGATATGCAGGCATTTAAAAAGAGACGCAGCTACCAGGAATATACCTGTAGTAATGGTTTCTGCAACGCCAGGCATTCGTGACATGGCCAAAGCAGCAGGTGCGAATGACTGTATAGAAAAGCCTTTCACAAAAAATGAACTGATCGCTATAATTGAAAAGAACATAAAAAGAGCATAGCGATAGACAAATTGATCATCACAAAAAGCCTCGCGATAATCGGGAGGCTTTTTATGTTTGTGTTTGATCTTATTTTATCCTGCCTTTTGTAAAACAGTTACAAACCCTTTTACTTTTGCTACTATGCTTGCCGCATCAATTCCTGCATCTTGTAATAACTCTTCCATTTTACCCGACTCTGAAATATGTGTTACGGCTAATTTCTCTACATGAATTTTTATATCATTACCCGCAACTGCAGCTGTTGCAAGATCACCCATACCTCCGTGTGTAAAATGGTCCTCTACAGTAATCAATATTTGTTTTTTTGTTACGTGTAGACATTTTATCAATGTATTTTTATCGATAGGATTAATAGAATAACAATCCACTACCCTAACATTAATGCCTTGTTCTTTTAATTCATCTGCTGCTTTTAATGCTTCGAAAACTGTGATGCCTGTTGCGGCGATAGTCAACAGGTCGCTTGCAGACTGACGCAAAATCTTAGAGCCCCCAATCTTAAATTGTTCATCATCCTTATACAATACCGGTGTTTTAGGTCGCAGTGTACGCATATAAGCAAAGCCATAATAATCTAATAGTAACGAAGTTAATTTTACAGTAGAAACAGCGTCTGCCGGTTGAAAAATAATTGTATCAGGTAATGCTCCAAACATAGCAATATCTTCCAGCGCCATTTGCGACGGGCCATCTTCTCCGATAGAAACACCAACATGCGAACCTATAAATTTTATATTTGCTTCGGATACGCGCGCCATACGAATCTGATCTGCCGCTCTTGTCAGGAACGCGCCGAATGTTCCTACGAAAGGTATCTTACCAAGACGTGATAATCCTGCAGCAACAGATACCATGTTTTGTTCAGCGATATAACACTCCACTGACCTATCAGGAAATGCTTTAAAAAAAGGCAAGGTAAAAGTTGAATTTTTTACGTCTCCATCCAATGTGTATATCTCTTTATTTTTCTCCCCGAGCTTTACCAGTGCGTCACCAAATACTTCACGCGTTGCATATTCCTTATCTTTTTCAAATGAAAGATCAATATCAACATGTTCGGTTTCTTCTTCCGTGAATTCTACCTGCTCAGGTTTTTTAAAATTGAAACGAAGCGTATCGTCAATATTTCCTAATTCAATCAATGCCTTTTGCAGCTCATCTTTTTTCAATGCCTTACCATGCCAGCCATCTTTATCTTCCAGGAAAGAAATACCTTTTCCTTTTACAGTTTCTGCAACGATCGCTACCGGTCTATCTGTTTTATTATTAACTGCTTTTTCGAAAGCATTGATTATGGCTTCCATATCATGGCCATTGATAGAGATCACTTCAAAACCAAATCCTTTGAATCGATCTACATATTTTTCCATGTGATGACCAAACATTGTCTCGCCACTTTGTGCCAAACGGTTTATATCAAGTATTGCAACCAGGTTATTTAATTTGTGAAAGGAAGCGAAATTTGCTGCTTCCCAAACCTGTCCTTCTGCTAATTCACCATCGCCTAAAAGTACGTACGTTTTTGCCGGTAGGTTTTCTCTTTTAGCCAGCAACGCCAGACCTGCACCAACCGATAGACCCTGACCAAGAGAGCCTGTTGCCGCTTCAGCATAAACAAACTTTGGAGTAGGATGCCCTTCAAAACGGCTACCGAATTTTCGCAGTGTTTTAATTTCTTCTAAAGGATAAGCTCCTGCAACACCGAATAAAGAGTACAGTAATGGTGCAGCATGCCCCTTAGAAAGTACAAAGCGATCGTTGTATAAATTGAGCGGATTCTTGATATCGTATGTAAAATATTTATCGAATAAGACTGTTGTAATATCAGCGGCTGATAAACAGGAAGTGGGATGGCCCGATCCTGCTTCTGTTGTAGAAGCCATACTCCACTTACGTATCAGCTTTGCTTTCTCTTGTAGGTCTTGTAGTATATTTTGCATGATTTGTCTTTTACAGGTATAAGAATCAACAAATATGCCATCAATAAATGCGGTACATAAAATTCAGAAGTATTCTAGGTGTTGAAGTAAAAAATGAAAATAAAGCGACTAGTGAAAAAAGTACCCTAAATAGGCTTTGATATTGAATTTCAACGATATAACTTTCCATTTTTCGTAAAAAATTGGGATGGATTTATACATGGCTCCATGTTACACGGCACATTAATTGTTGTATGATATATAGGGCGAATTATTATTATCACTTTATTACCGAAGGAATTAGCGTTTCTAAAAAAATCTTAGCATTGATTAATATCGTTAGTTAAACTATATATAACAACATAAAAAATTATGGAACTCACCCGCCAGGAAAAGAAAATATTGATCGATTTATCGGCAGGAAAATTATATAAAGAAATTGCTGCAGACAATTTTATTTCAATCAATACGGTCAAGAAACACCTTAAAAACGTGTATAAGAAGCTGAATGTCAGCAGTCGAACAGAAGCTGTAAAAAAGTATGCAGAGCAAGGAATTTAAGCAATAAAATAATTATAAAAAAGGGGAAACAATTATGTTTCCCCTTTTTTAATATCATATCAATAATGATGGTAACGATGATACCTGTCGTGATGATCATGATGGTGATGGTCATGCCAACGTTGGCCAAAAGATGTTGCCGACATAAATAGGCAAACTACCACCATCGCTACAAATGCTTTTAGTTTCATAATAATAAGTTGTGCTGTTATAAAATAATTTAATTAATTAGCTATTGCATTTATCAAGCCAGCTTTTTAAAAGTTGTACAATTCTTATAATTAGTAAGTTTTTTTAATTGCGCTTATCTCTCCATTGCGTTCAATGATGATTTTAGCTATCCTATCCAGTTGATCTGTTAATGCAGATTTTCTTACTCCTTGCATAATATCTTCTTCGCATACTAATGCTTTGTCCATATTTTCTTTGATGAAATTGCCATTTTCAAAAAGAACTATTTTTTTGCCTTCAATAAGGTTTGCGAAGTATCTGGAATGAACGATCATCCAGCCAAAAGACCGGTGTATCAAAACAATTAATAAAGAAGCTATAACGACCGGCAAAAAAGCTGATGCACCTACAATAGCACGACCTAAAACAGTTCCTAATAATATTACGATAATATTGTCCAAAGGCGTCCGTACACCAAAGGAACGTCTGCCGGATATCCTGATTAAAACAAGTGTAAATAAAAAGATGATCAGGCTCCTGCTACACATTTGCAGGCAATTAAGATCTTTCCCTTCGCCGAAAAGTTTTAAAATTATTTCTGCCATTATGATATTATTTTAATCCGAGAATATCTTTTGCAACATCCCTGCCAGTTGTTAATGCAGCTTCTACTGTTCCGGGAGACTCGCCTTCGTAAATACCTTCGCCCGCAAAAAATAAAGTCTGTTCAACGCCTTGCCTCAGCAGTTTTCTGGCGGCAGAAGTTTGTGTGGTTGCAAAAGAATAAGCTCCTAAGCTGTAGGCATCTTTTGCCCAATCAACTATTTTATATGCTTTCAATTTGGCTTTTAACAGATCATACTCTGTTGAAAAAATATTGGCTAAAGATTCAAGTGCCATTTTAACGATCGTACTTTCTTTAGCGTTTATTAATTCTTTTGCATTAGGGCCGCCTAGCCACCCGGTAAGCATAGAGCTTTTATTAGGAATTTGTGTCCACCAGGTTGGCACTTTCTGATCACTGATAATAAAAGCAATTTGTTTAGCTCTTTGTTCCCAGAACGGGTCATCGAACTGTAAGAAAATTTTTATCACAGAACCAAAACCTATTTGGGCGGCGGCAGCTTTCTGTTCCCGGATAGCCGGTTTAAATTTTATGGCATTGGCATCTTGCAGGATACTTAGAGGAACTGTAATGATCACTTTGTTCGCTTCGAATATTTTACCAGAACCAGTCGAAATTTTTACGGTATCATTTTCCCAATCTATTTTTGTTGCTGCGCAGGAAGTATATATCACTGCGCCTTTCTTTTTACATTCCTGTGCCAGGTATTGAACCAGCATATGATACCCTCCATCAATGCGGTATTGGTCTTCTTCTTCATTCATCCATTCATCTCTTAAAGCAATGGTGCTGGCTGTATGTATATCTGCTAGGTCAAAGCCTTCTGCATAGCGTCTCACATTAGTTCTTAGTGATTCATATTGCTCTTCTGTAAAGTATTTGTCTAAAAAATGAGCGATCGTAATATCGATCTTTACTTCTTTCATTTTTTTCATCAACAGATCCCAATTAGGTATTGGATCATCCGGAGAATTCCATTGTCCGTTCTTTACAAATACCCTTTCTTCTCCTATCGGATGAAAATTGATCTTAGCCTTTTTTAATAATTGTTGGGTCAACGGCAGATCACCATGAATGAATTCTGCACCCGCTTCAACAGCTGTGTCGAATTTTACATCTAACAAAGTGTTCACTCTTCCACCCAACCTTTCGTTTGCTTCTATCAATATTACCTCAATTCCTTTTTCGGATAGTTCCTTTGCTGCCATTAAGCCGGACATACCGCCGCCTATTACGATTACCTTTTCTTTCATTTATGCTTTTATTGAGTGATAGAAAAAACTATTCCAAAAATACAGGGAGTATTAGTTATAGACAGGTAGTTCAAAATAAAATATTGAGCCGCTGCCTTCACGGCTCTCTACCCAAATTCTTCCGTTGTGTCTTTTTATAATTTGGGCGCAAATATATAAGCCTAAGCCGAATCCGGAGATACCCGAATCCTTTTCTTTAGAGCGATAGAAACGATCAAATATTTTTTCATGATCAGACAGTGGTAACCCTACGCCAAAATCCTGTACGCTCACCGTTATTTTTGAAGCAGTTCGCAAAGTATGTACAAAGATCTTTTCTCCCTTCGGGGAATATTTAATAGCGTTCGATAAAAGATTAATGATCACCTGCTCTATCCTGTTTTTATCTGCAAATACAATAGAGTTAGCCATGGCGCCATCTCTTAAAATAATATGTGTGGTAGTACTTATCTGCGCTTCCTGTACACATTCATCTATCAGTTTATCAATGTCCAACTCTTTAATATCTAGCTGCAATTGTCCTGCTTGAATTTTAGATACATCCAACAAGTCGTAAATAAGGCTCTGTAATTTGTTGATACTGTTCAGCGCTTTATTAATGAATAATTTATTCTGCTGATCCTGCTCAATACTGTTGAGTAATTCTAAAAAGCCTTTCGCACTTGTTAAAGGTGTTTTTAATTCATGACTGGCAATACCGATGAACTCATCTTTTTTCTGATTGCTTTGTATGATCTGATCCATGAGGTTATTGAACTCCAAAGAAAGAATGCCGATCTCATCTGTACCTTCAACAGGAACCTGCCTGGTGTAATTTTCATTTCGCCTCACTTCTTTCATCACTTTTACAAGCGATAACAAAGGCTTTGAAATATATTGTTGATTGATAACGGCAAAGAGAAAAGCAAGCGCAACACCAAGCAATAACAATACGGCAGCGATCTGAAATTTCTGACTTTTAATTTGTTCAAGCTGTGATAACTCAACTTTCAGGCATACCGTACCAAACAACTCGTTGCTTTTATAAATGTTTTTATAAACATACAGGTAATCATCATCAAACTTATAACTATCAGAAAAAGGGCCATAAAACAAGTATGGCTCAATACCTTGCTTTGTGGCGGAAGCAAAAAGGTTTCCGGTCTTATCGAAAATACTGGCACTCACAATATCTTCCTGTACTCTTTCGAGGTTAGATAAATTTTTTGTGGCGGCATCGTTATCCAAAAATTGAATAGCGGAGATACTATTGGTACCTGTAACCTGTGCAATGGAAGTTATGTTCCTTAGTTCACGTTCTTTGTATCCTTTAATATCCGAAATAACAAATGCAGCAAAGCAAAGTCCCAACACAAGCATAGCAGTAATTACCTGCATCCATATCAGCTTGTTCCTTATTGAGATATTGCGAATGTTGAGCATTCTTTATTTATATTTTTTATGGTGTATTCACAACTATAGCGTGCTGCAATAATTGTGAACTTATTTTTAAGCCTGATATGGTAGCAGCACTTGGATTGATCTCGAATTTTAATTTATTATCTGAGATCAGAAAATTTACATGCGCACCTTTTGCACAGGCATCCGTTTGCTCTGCCACTATTAATATTGGTTTATCGCCCATTTTTGAGACCGCCATTTCAACGTCTTGTTTATTGCTGCCGGAGATAAAAAGTATCTGGCAACCCGCAATGTCACTTATATTATCGTATTGTTTTATTACGATACGTTTGCCTTGTGCTTTTTTCTGTTTGGCAATTTCAATTAACGGATCCGTAATTCCCGATTTCCCTAAAATAGCGATCGTAAAATCTCCCGTTTGTATACCGCTGCTTCCCCAATCTATATAATCGGTGAAACGATATAAAAAGGCAGCTTTCAAAATATATTCTTCTGTATTAGATTGTGAAGGCATAAAAGCGGAACCTACAACAAAAGATATTGCTGCAACAAAAAGGATGATATGTTTTTTGATCGTCATCAACGTATTATAGATCAATATTTGCTTTGAATAAAAATGTTCTTCCGGGTTGTTCAAGTACTGTTGAATAAATATTACCATCCGCCGTACGGAATCCCGGATCAAGCCATGTTACATTAAATACATTACGAACTTCAAAGGTGAAGGACACACCAGTATTTCTTATTCTTCCTGAATTAAGTGTCCAGTTTGTAAGAAAGTATCCTGCTACAGGGCCATAAGGATCGGTTAAAGGTACTTGACGTTGCCCTACATAATTTCCCGAAAGACTCATGGAGAATGGATCATCCGGCATATGTAATGTAATGCCTGCATTTCCTTTTATTCTTGCAACACCTGATACAAAACGGCTTACACCTGTTATAAGATTTTCTCCTTTCGTATCCTGCCAGGTAAGATTTACAAAACCCGTGACAGTTTTTGATAAGCTGATATCACTGCTGAATTCTAATCCGTTAACAATGATGCGGCCGGGATTTTTATTCACAGTAAGACCCGATAGATTGCTCAGTACAATTACGTCCGTTAGATAATTATCAAAAAGGTTCAGCTGTAATCTTATTTTTTTAGATGGAGAAGAATAAATACCATCTACTTCAAAGGTTCTTATTTTTTCGGTATTGAGCGTAAAATTAAGCGATGCCTGATGTATCTCTAAATTAGATGGAGCACGAAATGCTTTGCCGTACTGGAACTTGAAAGTGAACACATCATTCGGCTGGTTAACAATAACAACTCTCGGACTAAACGTATTTCCAAAATAACTGTTATAATCATCTCTTCCACCGAGCGTTAAAGTGGTTTTACCCAGAAAATTAGCATTGTATATATACTGCAAAAAGCTTCCTATGTTATAACGTATATCATCCAGTCTTGGCAGAAAGGAAGTATTATAATTAACGACAGTATCCTTACCATTAAAAACGCGGACATCATTAAGATCAAGCGTTGTTCTGCGAGCACCCTGTTCTACGTTATCACGGTAAAAATCTGCACCCAATGTAAAATGATGTTGAACAAAAGGAGAAAAATTAGCAGAAAGTTCTCCCGCAATACGATCAGAAAAACTGGTCACGTTCTCCCGTAGCAATTCGTTCCCATTGTGCAAGATCGGCGAGTTTACGGTTATGTATAAATAAGAATCTGCCGCTGTGCCCGTTTCCCTGTAAACAAGCCTTCCTAAAAGATCCAAATGCCTGTTTGCTTTGTACTCTTCCTGTATAAAGCCTGTGCGCAAATAAGATTCTTGCAGACCCGGCTTTTGGCCATTGAAATTCCTCGCTAGTATTCCCGTAGTATCTGTATTACCGTTCCCCTGATCGGGCAGGCCCAAATAAACTGTCGGACTATTTGAATAAGTACCCCAGCCCATCGGCGTTACATATTCACGATAACCAATACTTGCTTTTGAATTAAGGGACAAATAACTTACTATACCATTGAATGAATGCGCATGATCTACAAAAGATGCATGATACTGCGGATCCCGGTTACTAAATACCGGCCCATCAGTGTTATACATGGTGCCGGCTAGTGAATACTCATAATGTGCTTTCTTTTCGCCGGCGCTTATTTTGTAAAAAGTAGTATTAAAAGTGGCTCCTCCTGCTTCGGCATGAACGCCATGAATGTCTTCTCCCTTTTTAGTGATGATATTAATTATACCACCAAATGCATTAGCACCATATAAAGCTGAGGCCGGGCCCCAGATGATCTCAATACGTTGTACATTTTGCAAGCTATAAGCAGGGCCGGCCATATCATTACTACCCAGTATATTGTTTTCCACTATCCCGTCGATCATAAATAATGCCCTTAGATTTTCTGCACCGTACATACCCCTGAAATAAAACAATGTTGGTGCATATCCATTCACATGTATCATATCGATTCCCGGAACATCACGCAATGCATCTTCCAGTTGTTCGTATCCTCTGTCTGCAATTTGTTTCGCTGTAATAACAGTAATGGTAGATGGGGCCTCATCAGTTGTTTGTACATAACCCGTTGCTGTTACAACATGCTGCACTTGTACATCCATTAGTTTATCTAAAGAAAGATCAGCCAATGCAACTACCTCTTTACTTGTGTCTTGCGCCTGTACATAACAACAGTATAATAAAAACAGGATTACCGTAAAAATTTTACTTCTCATACGTATAAATTGAGTGATGGTATCTAAAGCTATTGCTTAGTCTGCAATTGGTTACTCACTTATTGAATTAAATAAAATATTGTGTACTTTATTTAATAAATATAGCATTTCAAAAGGTTTAGGAATACAATCTTGCGCATGGTATTGAGTTGTTATTTCTTTTATACCTGAATTGGCCGATATAAATACGACAGGGATATTTTTCATGAGATCATTTTCTTTTAAGCGGGCGCAAACTTCTCTTCCGTCAACTTCCGTCATCCAGATATCTAATAATATCAGGTCCGGGAAATCGTGGTCGTAATCAAAAATGTCATTTGCATTTGGGGTAGCGTGTACGGTATAGCCTTTAGTCTGCAACATCAATTGAAGGATGCTTAAGATATCAGCATCGTCATCTGCAATAAATATTTTCTTTTCAGCATTCGTCGCAATGGACATAAAGACTTGGTTTATTATAATGATTTGGGCAATAATTCTATGTTCATAATGGGTAAATAATTCCCCATCACGTTCGAAAGAGATCGGTTCTTCTGTTCACGTATTAGTAGCATCGGTTAGTGTATTAGACGGTAAATAGTGAAATTGGCATATGTCAGGTTCCATTATCATGTCATAACAAGCTATAATTCACAACATTAATGCCAATTAAATGTGATAATCGGTGCAATAAATAAAGGTGGCACAGTATTCCTCCTATCTACATAAACAAATAAAATGAAATTGATACAATTAAGCAAACCCACGAGGATATTTTTACCTTTTTTGGCAATATTGATGCTGTTAACGTTTGGTTCCTGCTCCAGAAGAGAAAACTTTCAGCTATCCACCGTTACTCCTGCGGCAAGGGGGTTTGTAAAAATAAAAAAGGATCGAAACAACGATTACAATATCAAAATAAAGATATCGGATCTGGCTGAAGTGGTAAGACTTCAACCACCAGCGAACACTTATGTGATATGGCTGGTTGCAAGTGATAGCTCTGTAAAAAATATCGGTCAAATAAAAAGCTCCAGAGGAACGTTCTCTAAAAATCTAAAAGGTTATTTTGAGACGGTCTCATCAGTTAACCCAAAGAAGATATTTATTACAGCTGAAACGGATGGAACAGTTCAGTATCCGGGTATAGAAACGATACTAACGACGAACAACTTTTAAATAAAACGTTAAAGCTTTTAATAAAAAAAATATTCGCTCAATGGTATTAAGATACTTCAATATTTTTGTTGTACCAATTAAACGTCAACCCAAAATCTAATCATATGCGCATTAAAAATTTAATACTGATCGTTGCTTTACCCGCTGTTCTTTTTTCTTGTGTGAGTACAAAAAAATATAAAGACTCTCAAGCTAAATATGATGAACTGAACAGAGAATATAATGCATTGGCAAAAAACTGTGATAGTAATCTTACTGCTTTAAAAGCGAAAGGAGTATTGGATGATTCAACCATCGGATCACTCAATAATCAGCTTGCTTCCTTAAAAGGAAATAACAGCCAGGCAATGGAACAATTGCAAAACCTTTCTGTTATAACCGACGCACAGGCACAGAGCATACAAAGATCACTGGATAGTCTTGGTGCAAAAGATAGTTATATCCATAATTTAGAATCTGCCCTTGCACGCAAAGATTCTATGAATGCCGCATTGGTTCAGAACCTGAAAGGCGTAATTGGAAATTTAAATGACAAGGATATTAATGTGAAGATCGATAAAGGCGTTATCTATATAGATATTTCTGATAAGCTATTATTTAAAAGCGGTAGTTATGATGTAACGGATCAGGCTAAAACAGTTTTAGGAAAAGTGGCACTGGTATTAAAAAATCAACCCGATATTGAATTTATGGTAGAGGGCCATACTGATAACAAACCTTTTGAAAGAGGACTTTTATTGGATAACTGGGACCTGAGTGTTAAGAGAGCTACATCGGTAGTGCGTATCTTGCAAAATAAATATGGTTTAGATGCAACACGTATTTCTGCAAGTGGCCGTGGTGAATATCTTCCTATTGCATCTAATGCTACAGAAGAAGGACGTGCAGCTAACAGGCGCACACGTATCATCATCTTACCACAATTAGATCAGTTTTTTAAATTACTACAGAAGAAATAAAAATATAAACGACCAATCTTTATAGAGTAGCAAAAAATGCTGCTCTATTTTTTTTTGCCTGAAATCCGGTTGACCTTAAAAAATAAGGATACAATTCTTTCAAAAAAAGGGCTTTTATCCAAAAGTTAACATTGGTTACAATGATTTTATATTAATTTACTGTTATTAAATCATTACTAAATAACACAAAATGGCTGATAAGAAAATAACTCCCGCAAAAAAAGCTGATAAAAAAAGTAGTCTGCATGATGAAATACATAACAAATTATCAACAGCACTCAATAGCTATAAAGGAGCGCTCGGAGAGAAAAAATTCGAGAAGAAATTAAAGAAAGCAGGCAAGCTTTTCGTTGAAGGCGTTGAAAAAGCAGCTAAAAAATTGCATTCGTCAAAATCTACGCCGATAAAAAAGGCAGCTAAAAAGCCTGCGAAAAAAGCTCCGGTAAAGAAACCTGCGAAGAAAGCTTCCAAAAAAGCGGAGCCCAAAAAATAACTTACTAACACCCTCCATTATATGATTGCCTGCCCTTAATACTGCAGGCAATTTGCGTTTATAAAATATAAGAAAAAGGTAACATGCGCGTATCGGATATTCCCGTACGTTTGTTCTCTAACTTATCACCTACAATGAATAAAGCCTTACAATACCATACAATTGGAGAAAGCAGCATTGTACTAAATACATTGCCAAGATCTTCTGCAGAGAACAGTAATTCTTTTGCTGATATGTATTCTTTTGAATTGACAGTAAGTGATATAAAAGATGGCTATTTTGAATTGGCTGTTTCGCCTTTACTAACGGTAAAGCATAAAAATAATGTATGCTATTTTGAAACACTCGAAAAATTCAGTATCAAAGAAAGCGAAATAAGAAATTACGAACTGGCCTATCAGCTTATTTTATCTGCTATAGATAAATTCAATTATATCCTAAGCATTCAGCAAACTAATTTTATAACAGGCAAAAAATATGAGAAGCCGGTTTATGAAGAATGCTTACCTGTTATAGAAGAAAATTACTTCTTCTCTGTTCCCCAGCTTTTATAGTGTAACTATGTCAGACAACTCTATTGCCTTCGAGAAAGATCGATTTCAAAAAAGCATTGATGCCAAACAAACGGACCTCTTTATTTTAAAAAATAAAAATGGAACACATGCTGCTATCTCAAATTACGGAGCGCGCTGGATAAATATGTTTGTGCCCGATAAAAACCAAAACCTTATCAATGTTATTGCAGGCTTTGATACTATCGAAACATACCAAAAACCTTCTGCTGCATATTATGGTGCTACTGTTGGAAGATATGCCAACAGGATAGCTGATGGCATTTTCACCATAGATGACAAAAAGTATATCGTAGCAAAGAATAATGACATCAATCATTTGCATGGAGGCCATAAAGGTTTTAATGCTGTAGTCTGGGATGTGATAACAATAGATAAAAATACGATAACATTAAAATATGTATCGCCCGACGGAGAAGAAGGATACCCGGGAAACCTTGAAGTATTTGTTCAGTATACTTTGACAGACGATAATGAAATGGTGGTCTTATTTACCGCAACAACAGATCAGGTTACTATTATTAATTTAACCAATCATGCCTACTTCAATTTAAATGGCAGAGGCAATATAAATAACCACAGCCTTACTATCAATGCCGACAATTATACGCCGGTCAATAAAAATTTGATCCCTGTAGGAAACATTGTTCCTGTTAATGATACGCCGTTTGATTTTAGAAAGATCAAAAAAATAGGAGAAAATATAAATACCGATGACCCCCAAATAAAATATGGTAATGGCTACGACCATAATTTTATGCTGAATAAAAAAGATAATGCGCTTTCACTTGCAGCCAGCGCAGAAGGAGACATCAGTAAAATAAAAATGGATGTATTAACTTCAGAACCCGGATTGCAATTCTACAGCGGCAATTTTATGGATGGCAGTAATGTCTTAACGAATGGTACTACAGATGATCACCGCACAGCATTTTGTTTAGAAACGCAACATTTTCCCGACTCGCCGAATAAAGAAAATTTCCCTACAACAATATTGAAACCCGGCGATACTTTTAAAAGCACTACTATTTTTCGTTTCTATTATTGATAGATCAAAGAAGCGCCATCTTCGGTAGAAGCAATATAGGTTGTTAATTGCTTCCCCATATTTTGTGCGTACGCACGATCGGTCTTAACGATCAATTCATCTACGAATTCTTCTTTAACAAGATTGATAGTGCAACCGCCAAAGCCACCACCCATCATCCTCGCACCTAAAACCTGCGGGATATTTCTTACATGATCAACTAAAAAATCCAGTTCTTTACAGCTCACTTCGTATTCTTTACTTAAGCCATCATGTGCGGCAAACATTTCATTTCCTGCTGATGAAATATTTCCTTTTTTTAACGCTTCGCAAACTTGCTGCAAGCGGATATTTTCTTCCACTACATATTTACAACGTGCATAGATCTTTTTATTTACAGGATCAACATACTGCTTTAATTGTTGTAATGTAACATCACGCAAACTATTGATACCTTCAACCTTTTGTTTGACCAATGCAACACCTTCATTACATTCATGCCGGCGGGTATTATATTCTGAGGAAGCTAAAGAATGTTTTACATTGGTATTAAATAGAACGATCTTAATTCCTTTTAATACCAAAGGTTCGTATTCATATTTCATAGAACGGCAATCGAGTTTTATTACATGGTCCTTCTTTCCCAAAATGCTAATGAACTGATCCATCACGCCGCATAATACGCCCGCAAACAAGTGCTCTGCTTTTTGTGCTATATCAATTAATTCTAACGGAGTGATATGTAATTGAAATAATTCATTCAGGGCAAAAGCTGTGGCGCATTCTACAGATGCGGATGAAGATAAGCCTGCTCCTATCGGCACATCGCCTTGTATTACCAGGTTAAAGCCACGAAGTTTGTGACCTCTTTTGATCAGCTGATCAACTACACCTAAAATATAAGTCGGCCAGCTTTTTACCGGCTTTAATACCGATACAGATGCTTCATAACTTTCGTGGTAATCTTTAGAAACAAGTTTGATCGTACCATCTTCTCTTTTACCGATGGCAATAAAAGTTGCTTTATCAATAGCGGCAGGTAATACAAATCCTTCATTGTAATCCGTATGTTCTCCAATAATATTTACCCTTCCCGGAGAACGAACGATGATCGGATCTCCATCAAAATTTTCAGTATAGGTTATCAAAACGCTTGTAGCAATTGCAGGTAGTTTCATTAAAGTAGTTTTTCAACTGTAATAATAATAATTGTACTGCGCATATCATATTTTACAATATCAATTCTATATTAAGAAAATTAACTAACTACTTTATCAACTACCAGTTAAAATCTACCAGTTCCTACGGAAGCGCCTCTTTGGCTGTGGTGCCAAGCGTAGCGCAGGCAGACAAAATCATGCGAAGCAGATTTTCGTCAGCAGCCAAAGCAGCGCTGGAGATGGAACACAGCCAAGCGGCTATGAGCGACAAAAACTAAAAAGATTAAAAATAGCGATGGTGGCTAGAAGAGATTGTTGCCGGGAAGACGGTAAGACGCTGGTCATATTTTTTTCTTACTTTTAGTATACTCAAAAATATAATTATGGAAAAGAGAATCGCATTGATATCAGGGGCCACTTCAGGTATTGGCGAAGCAACAGCTAAAGTCTTAGCAGCAGCAGGCATCGATCTTATTTTATGCGGCCGCCGCAAAGAACGTTTGGATATATTGAAAGCAGCCTTATCAAAACAAGTAAAAGTAACAACACTTGTATTTGACGTTCGGGAAATGGAACAGGTAAAAAGTGCGATCAAAACTTTGCCCGCTGAATTTAATAAAATAGATATTCTCATCAATAATGCAGGAAATGCCTTTGGTTTAGATTTCATACAAAACGGAAATGTAAACGACTGGAACCTGATGATCGACACCAACGTAAAAGGTTTGTTGTATGTTTCCAAAGAAGTAATACCGCAAATGATCGAGAATAAAAAAGGGCATATCATTAATATCAGTTCTATCGCGGGAAAAGAAACTTATCCAAAAGGAAACGTGTATTGTGCTTCAAAAGCCGCAGTGGAAGCCTTATCTGCGGGTATGCGTTTAGACCTGAATCCTTATGGAATTAAAGTCACCAATATCGCACCCGGTGCAGTGAATACAGAATTTTCTAAAGTTCGTTTTAACGGCGATGAACAAAAAGCTGATAAAGTGTATGAAGGTTTTGAACCATTGCAAGCGCAGGATATCGCTGAAGTGATCGGATTTGTACTATCAAGGCCAGCGCATGTTATGTTAGGCGATATTGTGGTTTTGCCTACGGCGCAGGCATCGGCAACTACTATTAATCGTAGTCTATAACAAATGCTCAATAAAAGAAGAGCATTCAATTTATCTTATCCCATTAGTTGAACATTGAAAATTGAACATTTATTCAACTCTTTCAAATTCATATTGATCCTTAATAAACCGGTTAAAGAATATCCCTTTCGAAGTAACCGATTTCATCTTATCATAAACAGTTTTAGGAACATCTTTATAATGATAGACCATGCCTGAAACAAAAGTGATGATCAATATTTTAGCTGCAGCATCATAATGATAATATGAAATAACGGACGAAGGCATTGTTAATTCGTTTGTAAAATTCTCATCAACACTTGTTCTTCCACAGTCAGGTTTGTATGTTCATCATTTACCCCTATCCTATCTAACTGTTTAAAATATTTATCCAGTTTTTCTTCTTCATATAAAGACATGATCAACGGATGCACGTAATATTTTTTGCACACTGTTCTTGTATTACCTAAGTGTTGCGATACCTCGTCTAATACGGCAACCATATTCCTTTTCTTTTCTGCCTTGCTGGCTGCGCCGGGAAATCCTTTAAAAGCTGTTAATGCATGTACCGATCCCGCCCATGTTCTAAAATCTTTTGCTGTAAAATCGCTTTCGCTGATGTTTTTGATGTACTCATTCACCATACCGGAATCTATCGCATGGCGCTGGTCATTGTCATCATAAAATTGAAACAATTCTTTACCGGGAATATCTTTGCATTGTTGTACGATGCGCACCAGCTTTTTATTTTTCAATTCAATATTGTGGTACACTCCCTTTTTACCTTTAAAAGTAAAATGCATTGTTCCACTTCCTGTATGAACGTGCTGATCTTTTAAAGTAGTCAGACCAAAAGAACCGTATAATTTTTCATAAAAATTATTGCCTACGCGGATATGCGTTCTTTCCATCACACTTACGATCGTTGCCAATACTTTTTGCTGATGCAATCCCGGCACGGCAATATCCTTTTCAAGCGCCAGTCGTATTTTTGGCAAAGACTTTCCGAATTCCTGCAAGCGGTAGAATTTTGTATGGTTCCTCAATGCGTTCCAGGAATGATGATATTTATATTGCACACGTTTCTTTGTATCTAAACCTGTTGCCTGTAAATGGCCATTACATGATTTACAGATCCAAACATTTTCCCAGGCCGGTGGAATTACCAATGCATGAATGCGGGCGAGGTCTTCTTTATCAGTCAGTTTTTTTCCTTTGAAGATATAGTCGAAGGATTGGCCCTTTTTAATTCTGCTGATCCCTTCATCCGTATTTGATACGTACACTAAGTTGATCGCTTCTGCGGTTTTTACAGGATCTTTTATAATTGTCTTGATCTTCTTTTTTGAGATCGCCAATATTTGTTCTGTGTCTTCCATACTTTTTGCAATGAAAGTATTGTGCCAATATTATCTAAACTACTGAGGCACAGAGAGCACTAAGGGGTTCAAAACGCAAAAAGAGGCGGATTAAATAAATTTCAGTAAATTCAATTATAAAAGTCTAAGCAATGAAAAAGATCAGCCTCCTTTTATTATTGAGTGTATCTGTTGTTTTCTCCCATGCAGGAAGTAAAAAACCAATCCCGCCTAATGCAGCATTTAATAAAATGCTTGAAAATTATTACCAGGATCAGTTGCGTTTCTATCCGCAGAATGCTACAGCAATTGGCGACCAGCGTTTCGATGACCAGCTGCCTGCTGATTTTACCGATGGTTTTATACAGCAGCTAAAAGATAATTACGATCAGTATACCGATCAGTTAAAAAAATTCAACCGCAAAGCTTTAAATGACAATGACCGGATAAGCTATGATGTATTAAAGTATACACTGGCAATGAACCTCGAAGCCTTACAGTTCCATGATAATTATTTTCCTTTTAACCAGATCAGCGGAACGCCGATCGCGTTTGCGCAATTAGGCTCTGGCAGCGGCGACCAGGCTTTTAAGACGGTAAAGAATTACGATAATTTTCTTGGCCGCATTAAAGCATTTGATTCTTGGACAGATTCTGCGATCGTTTATTTTAAGAAAGGAATGGCCAGTGGTATTGTGTTGCCAAAAGCACTGGTACTTAAAATGATACCGCAGTATAATGATATGGTGGTAGCAGATCCCACAAAAAGTATTTTTTATGCGCCCATCACCAATATGCCTGCTAACTTTTCCGATAGCACCAAACAAAGACTTACAGCAGCGTACAAGGCAGCTATTGTAAATGATGTATCAATGTCGTATGCGAAGCTGGCTTACTTTTTTCAAAATGTTTATTTGCCAAAGGCTCGTGCTACCAGTGGTTTTAATTCACTTCCTGATGGAGACAGATGGTATGCGTATTGGGTGAAGAACTGGACAACGACAGATCTTAGTCCTGATAGTATTTATTTACTCGGCCTGCAGCAGGTTGCTATGTTGAAACAACAAATGGAAACCGTAAAAGATACCATGGGCTATAAAGGCGATCTGCAATCTTTCTTTAAATATTTAAATACGGATAAACAATTCTTTCCTTTCAAAACAGATAGCGAGATCATTCAAAGATTCAGAAGTATACAAGCCGGTATATTAGAACAAGTGCCTTTCTATTTTACTAAGTTCCCAAAAACAAAATTCGAGATACGCGAAACAGAAAAATTCCGTGCCGCATCAGCCAGTGCAGAATATATTCCGGGAACTGCAGATGGCTCCCGCCCCGGAGTTTTTTACGTGCCGATCCTTGATGCAACAAAATTTAATGTTACCTGCGGCATGACGTCGCTGTTCCTGCACGAAGCGATCCCCGGGCATCATTACCAGGTATCCCTACAACAAGGAGATACGCTGCTTCCTAATTTCCGCCGCATTGCCTGGTATGGCGCTTACGGTGAAGGATGGGCGCATTATTGCGAAACACTGGGTTATCCTTTTGGTTTATACAAAGATCCTGTTCAGCATATCGGCGCCCTGGGCGATCAAATGTTAAGAGCTATTCGTTTGGTAGTGGATGTTGGTCTGCACACTGGAAAACTAACACGCGAGGAAGCGATCAAATTCATGACGGATAATAATAATTACAGTGAGCATGATGCGGAAGAAGAAGTTGAACGGTACATGTCCTGGCCCGGACAAGCATTGTGCTACAAGATTGGATCACTTACTATTATTTCGCTGCGCGATAAATATAAAAAGCAGTTAGGTGCTAAATTTAATATTGCTGCTTTTCATGATGAATACCTAAAAGATGGCTGTTTACCGTTAACCGTGTTGATAGATAAGATGGATCTTTGGGCCTCAAGACAATAAAAATACAAATGTTCAATGCTCAATGTTCAACGAACAATTTTCAATGCAGGCAGTCTGCTTAGTTGAGCATTGAAGATTGAGCATTGAATATTATATTAATGGGTATAATACTCCCCACTTAATGTTATTATATCCCTATAATCTCCTTAAACCTAAACGAGGTACTAATTTTGCTTCTAACAGCTGTAATAATAAACACAGCATGAGTACTAAAAAAGTGGATGTTCAGTCATTTGATTTTTTTAAACCCCTATTTTCATCTGCCAAACAAAATACCGTTATAATGCTTGACATTAACGGGAACATACTGGATATCAATCCTGCCTTTACCGGCGCGTTTGGATATGAGCGGGAAGTGATCGGGAAGAACTTTTCAATGCTTTTCACCGAAAACGATCAGAAAAAAGACAGGCCACAGATCGAGCTAAGCACTGTGATCGATAGAGGGCAGGCTTTTGATAATAATTACCTGGTAAACAAACAAGGAAAGGTTGTTTGGGTTTCAGGTGAATCATTATTAATTAAAAATGATAAAGGTGATAAATGCATCCTCAAGATCATACAGGATATTCACGAGAAAAAAGAAGCCGATGAATCCATCCTTCGTTTGAACGAGACCAATGAAAGTATTCTCAAATCGATCGAGGATATGGTGATCGTATTGGATAGCGATATGAACGTAACAAAAGCCAACCATGCATTTTATAAATTATTTCACCTTAAAGAAAGATCAAGGGAAACAATAAATTTCGCTACCGTCATATTACCCTATGATGATAACAGCACACTGGTTACTAAACTGCAATACGCACTTGATACTAAAATCTGTTTTTCCAATGCACACCTGGAAATTGCTATTGATGAAAAAGATAAAAAAATATTTTCCTGCAAATGCAGCATAATGCAACAATCCGTTAATCAGCATCACGTTTTATTAACCGCACATGATATTACTATTCAAAAAGTGCTGGAGAGAAACCGCGAAGATATTATTGGCTTTGTGGCACATGAGCTTAAAAATCCTTTGTCAACGATTATTTTATACAATAACATGATCGAAAATTTGTTGAAAGAAAATAAGACAGAAGAGATCAGTAGCTACATTGATAAAAGCAATAACAGTATTCGCAGGTTAAATAGCATTATCGCTGAGTTGTACCGGGATACTTTAAACAATTCCGGTAACCTTACATTAAATTATTCCTCCTTCCCTGCTTTGGAATTTTTGCAGGAAGCGATCGAAACAATACGCGTTACACATCCTGAAAGTAATCTTTTTATCAAAAGTTTTAAAACCATACCCATTACCGGCGATAAACATAAACTGATACAGGTATTAACCAATTACCTCGATAATGCGATCAAATATTCTACGCGCGGCACAGCAATAGTTATTGATGTACAACATAAGGATAAACAATTGATCGTATCGGTGAAAGACAATGGCAAAGGCATTCCAAAAGATGAGATACCTTATGTATTTGAACGTTTTTTCCGCGCAAAGAAAACAAAGGACCTTCAAGGCATCGGGCTCGGATTGCATTTATCAAAACAGATCATCAATGCACATAAAGGTATGGTATGGGTGCAGAGCGAAGAAGGAAATGGTAGTACGTTTTATTTTTCGATTCCGGTTTAATGATTATTGTGTCAAAGAAAATACAAATGTTCATGATCAATTTTCAATTCTAAAAGTTGAACCCTTTCACTAATTAACTACTCGCTAATTCCACCAGTTCCTGCGGAGGCGTCTCTTTGGCTGCGGTGCCGAGCGAAGCAAGGCAGACAAAATCATGCGAAGCAGATTTTAGTCAACGGCCAAAGCAGCGCTGGAGAAGGAACACAGCCAAGCGGCTATGAGCGACAAAGACAAAAAAAAATACAAGCTACTATGGTGAATTAAGAAACATTTCTGCTGGGAAGACATATTAAACATTATCATGCACAGGCTCAATAAACAGCTGCTTCACTCTCGGGTATTTTTCACGGATCATTTTATTTATCCTGTCGATAGATTCCAGTATTTGTTGCGTGGTAAGATCTTTATGAAAAACGGTCATCAATTGCAACAACACTTCTTCCGGCGCCATGTACATCGAAAAATTCTGCAGCACTTTTACAATTGCTGCATCAGATTCTGTGATGGCGATAATATCTGCCAGTGTTTCCTTACGAATTGTTTCGCCCATTAACAAACTGCGACTTTCGCGCAGTAGCAGCAATGAAAAAGCAATTAATATAACACTGATCAATATAGAAGCAACACCATCCGCGTATTGGTTATTAAAATGACTGCCGAGGTACACGCCAACAAATGCCACTACAATTCCGAGTATGCCGGCAACATCTTCAAAAAGCACTACAAAAGTAGATGGATCTTTACTTCCGGTAAAGGAATCCCAGAAAGTCTGGTCGCCACGCTCTTTGTCGAATACTTTATAGGCTGCAATTGAAGAAAGCAGGTTAAAAATAAATGCCACAGCAAGCACAATGTAATTCCACCATACATTAGTAATAGGCTGCGGATTAATGAGCCTGTTGATACCTTCATACAAAGAAACGCCGCCACCCAAAATAAAAATAAGCATCGACACAATGAATGACCAGAAGTATAGTTCCTTACCATAACCGAAGGGCCGCACTTCATCTGCCGGTTTTTTGCTTTGTTGCAAGCCCAGTAATAATAATACCTCATTGATAGAATCGATCAGTGAATGTATGCCTTCAGATAGCATGGCAGAACTGCCGGTTATAAATGCCGCAATGAATTTGGTAATGGCAATCGCTAAGTCTGCAGCCAATGCAATAAAAATAGAGACCTTGTTAAGCTCTCCGTTTTCCTGCGCTGCGCCGTGACGTTTGGTGTCCCTTCTTGTATTTGCCATAGTTTAAGGTACGCAAAAAATGTTCCACAGGAAAACTGGTATGCATCTTGTTATGTTACTATAAAAAAATGATTATGAGAAAACTTACACTTATTCTAAGCATGCTGGTATTTACGCTTGCAAGCACCACTCTAAAAGCTCAAAATGCAGGAACTGTTGAATCAAAGCAAAATTCGGGAAGCACAGGCGGCGATGTAGGCCCTACTGTTGTTGATACGCCTAAACCGGGTGCAGCAGCAAAACCATATTCAGCTACCAATAGCGGTGCAGTTCCAAAGGCGCAGGCAGCAGCTTTGAATTCTCCTATTTCTGCAAGTACCACAACAACACAAAGCACTGCAAAAACACCTGTTACAAGTTCTAGTACTTCTGGTACCACAGGTGCCGCTACTGCGAGTACAACTTCCAATGCAAGTAATACAGATTCTTCGGTTGCAACTACAGACTCTACCAATTCATCTACAGCAGCTACCGGTAATAATAATACCTGCACCAGATCATGCAACTGGGGATGGCTCGGGTTATTAGGATTGCTTGGCCTTTTTGGTTTGCTGGGTAAAAAAAATAAAGTATAAACGACGACCGACCACCAACCACTGACCACCGTAAACTTAAAATAATTAAAGCGCTGTTCTTCGGTGGTCGGTCGTCGGAAATATTTTTACATCGCAATTTTGTATTACCTTAAGATCATTAACTCATTAATAAAAACTACACATGGCTATTAAGAAAAAAGCGGCTGCAAAAAAAGCGGCTAAAAGAACCGAGGTTCACGAACATTTTTACACAAAAATTGGAGAAGCTTTAGGCGAGTACAAAGAAGCATTCGGAAAAAAGTTTGACGAAAAACTCCACCAGGCAAGTAAGTTCTTTGCCGATCATTTAGCAAAGGCCGAAAAGAAAAAGAAAAAAGTAAAATCAGTTATTCCTAAAAAAGCGGCGGCGCCAAAGAAAATTGCCCCGAAAAAGAAAACTGCTAAGAAGAAGTAATTATTGCTAAACTCTTATTGATATCCCACAAGTATAAACTTTGTGGGATATTTTTTTGCTAGTTTTAGATTTGTATTAAATACAGTTTTAGTAATCTTTAGGAAATCTCATATTAAGCAAGAGAATTTACCTGTCATTTTTCCATCGCTGCTAATACTCTGTCTTCTTGTATCAAGACATCTCTCATCAATAAATTATATGGAAATTCTTTATGTTTAGAAGTTTTGAAGCAATTCATAATTTTAAGTAATGAAGATGCTGTTATCAATGATAAATTCAATTCATAATCAAGTCCACAATCCTTTACAAAATCAGCTGAAAAATCCGGTGCCACTAGAAGAGACTTGAT
>Ga0206961_1031_pt1 | contig 37641 bp, 35 predicted proteins | sample Alteio_BWOrgHeat_30_FD_153238 | JGI IMG/M metagenome (GOLD analysis project Ga0206961, IMG submission 153238) | Enriched cells from forest soil in Barre Woods Harvard Forest LTER site, Petersham, Massachusetts, United States -... | ecosystem: Environmental > Terrestrial > Soil > Temperate forest >...
CTATAACAGAACGATTGTCAGCCTCCGGTTCCAAAGCCTGAACCACATACACAGAATTATTTATTCTGCTTCGTTATTGTTTAGCAATAAAATGTAGATGGAAGTCGCCAGGCAATTCCAAAAATAGGCGTAAAATTTTCCCTGCGGATCGAGCGCGGGTTCCAGGACGACCCAGCCATTTTTGATTACTTCCTTGAAATTGTGAATCATGCCGAATTGTTTTACGAGTCCGGCATCAGAAATATTCACTTTATAATAAGGCATTACGCCGGGTGGTTCAAAATATTCCACTTCTGCATCGTAAGTATTGTCAAGAAATTTAAAAGAAATAATGGTTTTTATCATAAACATCAATTGAGCAGGCATAAAAGGCCTTCCTTACCTGTGCAATTTTCCTGCCTGAGGATTTTTGCGTGTCTGTCAGCAGGTTATAGTGTCCTTATAGTGACCATATGGTGACCTTATAGTGACATTTTACTGATAGTCATGCGCCTGGCTACCGTCGGGCATGAGAAAGGCGACCGTCTGGAAAATAAAAAGGATTCAACCGTGATATTTCGGAAAAGCATGGAAAGTAAAAGAATTAATACTAAATAATTTAGTAATTTAGAGCCTGATGTCAGCCCCCAATCAGGATATAATCAGCCGTCTGAAAATGGATATTCTTCCATTGGAAGGGTTTCGGGCCATTCAAGCGGAAGACTCGTCCGACCTGGGATTGGGCATATTGAACAGATCCTTTCCTCAGGGTCGTTTTCCATTGGGTGCCGTGCATGAATTTATCAGCCAGGGTGCTGAATCTTCTGCAGCGGCGGCGGGATTTATTTCCGGTCTGGCTGGTTTTCTGATGAAAAAAGGAGGAGCAGCTGTCTGGATCGGGTCATCCCGCACGATATTTCCACCTGCACTCAACATATTCGGGATTGATCCTTCCCGGATGGTTTTTATTGACCTGAAAAAAGATAAAGACATTTTATGGGCGATGGAAGAATCGCTCAAATGCAGTGGTCTGTCCGCAGTTATTGGAGAAATACCGGAATTATCGTTTACAGCTTCCAGAAGATTTCAACTGGCTGTTGAACAAAGCCGGGTCACGGGTTTTATTCTGCGCACCAATCCCCGTTCCCTGGTTCCGAATGCCTGCATATCCCGCTGGAAGATAAACTCATTGCCAACGGTATCAGGTGATGGGTTACCCGGACTGGGTTATCCCCGGTGGAAGGTTGAATTATTGAAAATCCGCAATGGCAAACCTGGCATCTGGGAACTGGAATGGAATAATCTGGGCTTTCTTCCCATTGGGGAATCACTTCCCTCCATTATTCTTCATCCAAAAAGAAAAACGGGATGAAATGGGGCAGCGGTTTGTTACGATATGGTTCCGCTCTCTGAAAACGGATTGGTTTTCTATCCGCCAGCCTTCGCTTCGTAAAACGGCGTTTGTTTTATGTGCGCCGGAACATGGGCGACTCGTGATCACCGCTGTGAACGAACCGGCCCGGTTACAAGGAGTCGAGACCGGAATGGTCGTTGCCGATGCCAGGGCCATCATTCCTTCCCTACAGGTATTGGATGATGAAACGGGATTGCAGGAACGATTGCTGAATGCCATTGCACTCTGGTGTATCCGGTATACAGATATTGTATCCATAGATCTGCCGGATGGTATCATTCTTAATGTAACAGGTGCTGCCCATCTGTGGGGTGGAGAAGCGTCTTATATCCGTGACATCAATCTGAGATTACATCATCGTGGTTATGATGTCAGGGCCACGATGGCAGATACAATTGGTTCTTCCTGGGCCATTTCACATTATGGAGATGAATCTCCCATTATAAAAAGTGGCCGGCAAATGGAGGCCCTGCTTTCTCTTCCCCCTTCCGCACTTCGTATTGAAAAATCATCGACCGAACGCCTTCATAAATTGGGGCTGCATCAGATAAGACATTTCCTGAATATGCCCCGGTCTGCTCTTCGGCGCCGGTTTGGAAAAGATCTGTTATTGAAACTGGATCAGGCGCTGGGTCAAAAAGACGAGACGTTGATTCCTGTTCAGCCTCCGGAGCCATTCCGCGAAAGACTGCCCTGTCTCGAACCCATTGTAACTGCAAAAGGCATTGAAATCGCATTGGAAAAATTACTGGAAATGATTTGCCGTCGTTTGCAAAAAGAAGGTATGGGCATTCGAAAAGCAGTATTTACCGGATTTCGGGTTGATGGCAGAATAGAAAAAATTGAAATTGGTACGCACCGGGCTTCCCAGAATGCCACCCATCTCTATAAACTATTTGAAAATAAAATTTCCACGATAGAACCGGATTTAGGCATTGAACTTTTCATGCTCGAAGCTTTAAAATCGGAAAAGATTTCACCTCATCAGGAAAAAATCTGGAATACCACCTGCGGACTGGAGGACCCTGGATTTTCTGAACTGATGGACCGGCTGGCCAACCGTTTTGGCAATACACCCATCCGGCGTTTTCTTCCTGCTGAACATCATCTGCCGGAAAAATCTTTTAAAGAATCTGAATCGCTGAGCGAAACCTCCGTCAGTGCCTGGATGACTGACAGGCCAAGACCCATACAACTTTTAGTAAGTCCGCAGCGGATTGAAGTTGCGGCCCCGATACCCGATTACCCACCCATGCATTTCAGATATCAGGATAAGCTGCATAAAATTATAAAAGCAGACGGGCCGGAGCGAATTGAACAGGAATGGTGGATTCGGGAAGGCCCCCATCGGGATTATTATGCAGTGGAAGATGAGGAGGGAAAGCGATACTGGTTGTTCCGATCAGGACATTATAGTGAAGCGCTCACTCCGAAATGGTTTATTCATGGATTTTTTTCTTAGAAAATGAAGTATACAGAATTACAATGCACATCGAATTTCAGTTTTCTTCGTGGTGCTTCGCATCCGGAAGAGATGATTGAACAGGCTGCTTCTTTTGGATATACTGCGATCGGCATTACGGACAGAAATAGTCTCGCAGGCATTGTTCGTGCGCATGCTTCAGCAAAAAAAACTGAATTACGTTTTCTCCCAGGTTGTCGGCTGGATTTGCTGGACGGCCCTTCTTTACTGGCTTACCCCATCAGTCAGGACGGGTATTCGCAGCTATCGGGATTATTAACAACCGGTAATCTGCGCGCTGATAAAGGGAAATGTCATTTATATAAAGAAGATCTCTATAGTCAGCTGAAGGATTTGAAATTAATTGTTATCCCTCCATTAAAACTCGATGCAGCCTTTGAGCTGGATCCCCTGTTTGAAAAACAACTCAAATTATACAGGGAAGTATTTGATAAGAAATTGTATTTGGCCATGTCACGGCAGTACATGGGTGATGATGTCAAGTACATGTTCAGGCTATCTCAGTTATCATCCAGACTTCATATTCCGCTTGTTGCGACGAATGATGTGCATTATCATATATCGGATAGAAGACAGTTACAGGATGTGCTTACCTGCATCCGGGAAAAAACAACCATACAGAATGCGGGATTTCTTCTTCATCAAAATGCAGAAAGGTATTTGAAGTCAGAAGAAGAAATGGAAAGGTTATTTCGTTTATATCCTATGGCCATCCGGGCTACCCAGGAGATTACGGAAGCCTGCCAGTTTAGTCTCAGTCAGCTGAAATATGAATATCCGGAAGAGATCACTACAGAAGGGAGATCTCCGCAGGAAGAATTAACCATGCTGACCTGGAAGGGGGCGCATGAACGTTTTGGAGATGAGATTACAATCAAAACAACGGATGCGATTTTACATGAGTTGAAATTTATCCGCGAGATGAACTATGCGGCTTATTTTTTAACCGTATATGATATTGTGCGTTATGCCCGTGAACAGAATATTCTTTGCCAGGGTCGTGGATCCGCTGCAAACTCTACCATTTGTTATTGCCTTGGCATTACTTCTGTTGATCCTTTGAAATTCGATTTGCTTTTTGAACGCTTTATTTCATCAGCCCGAAACGAGCCACCGGATATAGATGTAGACTTTGAACATGAACGCCGGGAAGAAGTTATTCAATATATCTATAGAAAATACGGAAGAGACCGGGCGGCTATTGTAGCCACCGTTACACAGGAGCGGCAAAGAGGATCCATCCGGGATATTGGAAAAGCGATGGGACTTTCAGTAGACACGATTAACAAAATTTCGAGTTCTATCTGGGAATTTACCGAAGAATGGTTTGAGGGCAAACGTCTCACCGAACAGGGAATGAATCCGGATGACAAGCTTCTGAAAAAAGTATTAGAGCTCACAGAGCAGTTAATGGGTTTCCCAAGACAACTGGGTCAGCATACGGGTGGATTTGTAATTACACAGGGAAAACTCTCTGATTTATGTCCGGTGATGAATGCCCGCATGGAAGACAGAACCTGTATTGAATGGAACAAAGACGATATTGACGCACTGGGTTTTTTGAAAATTGACGTGCTGGCTCTGGGTATGCTTACCTGTATCCGGAAGGCCTTTGACCTGGCCAAACAACATTATAATCTGGATTGGACGCTGGCCAATATTAAACAAGATGACCCGGCCGTGTATGATATGATTTGTCATGCTGATACCATTGGTGTTTTTCAGATTGAGAGTCGTGCCCAGCAATCCATGCTGCCCAGACTGAAGCCAAGGAACTTTTACGATCTGGTAATTGAAGTAGCCATTGTAAGACCGGGTCCGATACAGGGCGACATGGTGCATCCTTATCTTCGCCGGCGAAATAAAGAAGAAGCTGTAGAATATCCTTCGGAAGAATTAAAAGCCATTCTGGAGAGAACACTGGGTGTTCCGTTATTCCAGGAACAGGCCATGAAGATAGCCATCGTTGCTGCAGGATTTACACCGGGAGAGGCTGATGAACTTAGAAGAAGTATGGCCACTTTCAAAGCACATGGTATGGTGACTAAATTTCGGGATAAATTAGTCAATGGCATGAAGAAAAAAGGTTATGAAGAAGAATATGCGCTGAGGGTGTTTAAGCAATTGGAGGGATTTGGGAGTTATGGATTTCCCGAGAGTCATGCAGCAAGTTTCGCCCTGCTGGTATATGTTTCTTCCTGGATCAAATGTTATTATCCGGAAATATTCGCAGCAGCGCTTCTGAACAGTATGCCCATGGGTTTTTATCAGCCCGCGCAAATAGTAATAGATGCCAGTAAACATGATGTGGATATTCGTCCTGTGGATATCAATCTTTCAGACTGGAATAATACGCTGGAAGAAAAATCAGGAAAATATCTTGCGTTGCGCCTGGGGTTCAGGCAGGTGAAGGGATTACGCGAAGAAGATATGATGGTTCTTGTTTCCGCCAGAACAAAAAAATTTACAAATATTATTTCCCTGCGGGATGCCGGAATTTCACAATCCACGCTGGAAAAGCTGGCCGATGCAGATGCCTTCAACTCCATCGGGCTTGACCGGCGTATGGCATTATGGGAAATTTCTACGGGCAATGATCAGCCCGTTGCTTTGTTTGCAGGCAAAGCGCCCGATGATACGGATGAAAAAAATATTTCTCTTCCCCGGATGAGAAAGTCTGAACATGTAGTACTCGACTATGCGGCTACATCACTATCGCTCAAAGCGCACCCCGTAAGTTTTGTCCGGGAGAAACTGGAACAACTGCATATACTACCAACGGCCGGATTGAGTAAAAAAATCAATGGCGATTTGGTAAAAGTAGCCGGATTGGTTTTGGTACGCCAGAGACCGGGAACTGCTGGTGGGGTTTGTTTTATAACGATAGAAGATGAAACGGGTTATTCCAATCTGGTAGTGTTTGAAAATCTGTTCGAGAAATATCGAAAAGAAATTCTTCAGTCACGTCTACTCATGGTAGAAGGGCAGTTACAGGTGGAAGGCGAAGTGATCCATGTAATCGTTAAACGATGTTATAATCTGACAAAACTATTACATAAACTCACTGAGGTAATGGAGGAAGATCTTCCCCTCCTTACACTTGCCCGGGGAGATGAAACATCCATTCCTGCTCACGCACAAACGGATATATTCCATAAGGGAAGGAATTTCAGATAGGGTGAAAGTGCGGGAGTGTGGAAGTGCAGAGCGCTAACTTACTCCTAACAATTCCACTTCGAAAATTAAGGTACTGTTGGGGCCGATATCACTGCCTGTTTGTCTGTCACCATAAGCCAGATTGGGCGGAAGAAAGAAACGCCATTTACTGCCAACTCCCATCAGTTGCAAACCTTCTGTCCAGCCTTTAATCACCGCGTTCAGTGGAAAAGTTGCAGGCTGTCCGCGTTTTACCGAACTGTCAAACACCGTTCCGTCAATGAGTGTACCGTGATAATGACAGGTAACTTTATTTTTTGACAGCGGTTTAATCCCATCCCCTTCTGTAATTATCTCATATTGTAACCCGCTCGGCAATGCCACAACCCCCTGTTTTTTCTTATTTGCTTCCAAAAATTCCTGACCTGCTTTCAGGTTGGCTGAGGCCTTTTCGTTTTTCATATTAAATAATTTATCGGCGATACCCATTGCTTATTTTTTGTGAAATTAGGAAAGAAATAGCCCCCGGGCCAAATAATTCCGACTCGGTTACTCCCGTACATTAATGAACGGGTTCATTGTACAGGTATGATGGTAAATAATTCGATTCCTTCACCTCTCCCCCTCAGTTCACTTGGTCCGAGGGAATTCATTATTAATTGAGGCGGAAGCACCAGTCTTTTCATCAGTTGTCCTGAAATTAGCAAATCCATTTTATAGAAATTGCAAAGTCCCTGAATACGCGCTGTTGTATTCAGAACGTCACCTGTGAATATTATTTCTTTTTTTACAACCCCTATTTCGCCGGTGATCACCTTTCCAAAGTGAAATCCTGCTTTAAAATCGGGTAACAAACCAAATTTATCCTGATATTTCTTCGCCTGGTTCTTCATCATTCTTTTCATTTCGAAGAAACACTCAATACAATTATTATCCTGCAATCCCTTTTTAAGTTTCCAGGTCACCACGATCTCGTCTCCGACGTACTGGTAAATCTCTCCGGCAAACTGAATGATGGGATCTGTGAGATCTGAAAAATATTCTTTCAGCATCCCAAAGTATTTCACATGACCCATATTTTCTGCAATGGTTGTGGAAGACTTCATATCCAAAAACATAAATATTCTCTCTTCTTCAACAGGCTTGTGGTATTTTCCGGTAAAAAAATTACTCAACACTCCCTGACCGAGGTTCTCACTTACTTCAGAATAGAAAAGTGAAACAACGATTACGGCAGCAATGTAAATTTCGATACTCCAGAAAGAGAAATTCGTAAAAAATACCCATAGACTTTTCAGGATCTTCCGGTCAAAAATCGACGCCTTTAGTTCAATGCTGTTGAAAATAATGGTAATAATCAGGAGTGAGCCTATCATAATCAGAAGATAGAGCGCAGCCTTCAACACAATTTTTTTAAAAAAACTCATTTGAATAAAATACTTATTCAGATAGAGGACTTCGATCGTTCCAACAAATAATCCTAAAATAAATGCGGTGGCGGCTGTAACTATAATACTGTGATGGAAGTTGTAAGGATTTCCTGTGGACGGGTACGCATGCAGGCCGGCAAGCAATCCTTTCTCCAGCAGAGAGTATATGATGCTAAAACTCACCCAGATCAGTCCGAAGGGGATAATGCGTGAAATATTTATTTTGGTAAGTGGCGACACCTGTCATTTATTTTTTTAGCCATTCCAACGTCATAAACAGAATCGGAAACAGATCCATTTAGATCCGGGGTTTCCCGAAATGTTCCAGGATCTCATCCGGAAAAGCATTGGTCCAGTGAAACGGCTGCAGTTCTTCAATGAGGAGATTTCTTTCCATTAATTTGATTTATAATTGCCTGTATAAAGTTAGCCTCTTATTGCAATGAACGACTAATACGTGACCGTTGGCGATAAAAAAACTGATATGCTGTATTTCTTTGCTGATTCACGTGGCATTTGCACAACAAATCAAAAAATCTATTTCATTAAAAGATTCGCTGGATGGTGCCTTTGATCTGAGCAACTATATTATTGATGCAAATGGTTTTGTTCCTGTTCCATATATCATTACCGAACCTTCCCTTGGCGGATTTGGAGTTGCCATAGCTCCCATCTTCATAAAAAAAAGACCGCCTTATATAGATTCCATTAAAGGACGGGAAAATGTTGTTCCCATTGCGCCGGACATTACCGGTGCAGTCGTTGCCTATACAGCAAATAACACCTGGGCTTTGGCTGCCTTTCGATCCGGAACCATTGTAAAAAGAAGAATCAAATATATTATTGCCGGTGGGTATGCAAATATCAATATGGCATTCTACCGAACGCTTCCCCTGACCGGTGAGAAAAAATTTGAATTTAATTTCCGAACTGTTCCTGTGAATCTGCAGGCAACCAAAAGAATCGGATTTTCCCATTGGTATGCAGGTTTTAAATATTTATTTCTTCAGTCCATAGTGTCCTATGCCGGCAGTTTGCCTTCCTTTGTGAAACAAAAAGAATTAAACAGCCTGGTCAGTCAGTTGGGGGCCGTTATTGAGCTCGATACGCGGGATAATGTATTTTCACCTGACAGCGGTATGAAAGTTCATTTTGACGGTATTTACTCAGGCAACCTGGTGGGCAGCGATTATGAATTCTGGAAATTGAACTATTATATGTATGGATATAAAATGCTCGGCCGGAAGCTGGTGCTGGGTCTTCGACTGGACGGTCAGCAGGCATTGGGGGATCCGCCCTTTTACCTGCTTCCATATATAGACATGCGGGGCATTCCAGCAGAAAAATATCAGGGAAATGCCGATGTGCTGGCAGAGTTGGAAACAAGATGGGATTTTACAAAGCGATGGAGCGCGGTGTTTTTTGGAGGAAGCGGAAAAGCATTTGACGAATGGAGTGATTTTGGAAGCTCAGCCTGGGTTCTCAGTTACGGGACAGGGTTTCGTTATCTCCTGGCAAGAAAATTCAAATTAAGGGTTGGGGTAGATGTAGCGCATGGGCCCGGTACCTGGGCATATTATATCATCTTTGGAAGCAACTGGTTAAAGTAAATCCGTCCCTGCATGGCTCGCTGAATAAGCGGAATCGGCAAAAACAATGGTTTAATTTTACCTGGTAAACGAAATCCGAAAAATTTATGTTCGATTTTATTGGAGATATTCATGGTCATGCGGACAAGCTGGAAGAACTCCTGGTTGCCCTCGGATATGAAAGTAATGGAAAAAATTATTCACATCCTGACCGGAAGGCTTTCTTTGTTGGTGATTACATTGACCGCGGACCGAAGATTAAAAAAACTCTGGGTATTGTTCGTAAAATGGTAGAAAGCAACAGCGCCATTGCCCTGATGGGCAATCACGAATATAACGCGCTGTGTTTTCACGCAAAGAAAAAAGATGGCGGCCATCTTCGAAAGCATTCCATTACAAATATCATTCAGCATTATGAAACGCTGAAACAATTTCAGAACAGGCAGGATGAATACGAAGAATATCTGGACTGGTTTAAGACGCTGCCATTATTTTATGAGACGAGCAATTTCAGGGCGGTGCATGCCGCCTGGGATAATGCAAGCATCAAATATTTGCGTCAACGTTTGTTTCAATATAAATTAACGGATGAGCTGATTGAACAGTCGGTGATTAAAGGATCAGAATTCCATCTCGCCATTGAAACCACTTTAAAAGGAAAGGAACTCAGGCTTCCCAAAGGGCATTTTTTTACCGACAAGGATGGAACACACAGAAAAGACATCCGTATAAAATGGTGGGAAGATCCAACAAATTCAAGCTATAAAGAAATTAGTATCGAACCGCTGGAAGATCTTGAAGAAACGCCGGTAGATATGTCTGCGCTAAAAAATACCGACTATTATAAGGCAGATCATATTCCTGTTTTTTTTGGCCATTACTGGCTCAAAGGAAATCCGATGCTTTATGCCAGTAATATTTGCTGTCTGGATTACAGTGTGGCCAAACATGGTTATTTAGCTGCTTATCGTTTTGACGGAGAACGAATTTTAGATCCCGCCAAGTTTGTGTTTGTATAAAAAAAGCCACCGGTTTATTTCCGGTGGCCACTTTAATAATGTAACTGAGATGGGTGCTTAAAATTCAGCAGCGAAAAGCATTCTTTGCAGAACCTGAAAATGTTGACGTAAAACAACCGTGTAAATAGATAAAAAGATTTTCTTCATTACATTGGATTTACTGGTTTTAAAAAGAGGCCTGTCGCTTATTTCAAGCATAAACAATGCCATTTATAAAACGTTCACATATATATTTTATTGGCTTAAATAGCAGAATCCCACTGCCTTATAAGTGTAAATACTTAGTCCGTCAGACATTAATTATACTTTTCTCCTCCATTTTTTACTTCGGGACCGCTGTACAGGTCTTTATGAAGGTTTTTTTTTGCCGTCTGTCGATCCATATCCTCATTGATCGTTAAAAAATTGGTTCTGCTTCCAATTCACGTGCTTTTTACAAAACGTATGATGTTAAACCAGATGATCTGATGTATCGTAATGCTAAATTCAGGGTAACTGTCTGGTAGATTTACATGTGCATAAAGCGTCAATAACGACCAGTATATTTTAATTAATTTTGTCTTATAAAATTTTAAGCCTGTTTTTATGCAACTCACTGCCAAACTCGTTCAGCTTCTTCCCCTTCAGACTGGTACCGGTAAAAACGGACAGTGGAAAAAACAGGATATCATAGTTGAAACGGAAGCAACTTATCCCAAAAAAGTATGCATTTCTGTTTGGGGTGATAAAATAGACACCGCCGGTCTGCAGATTGGCAGCCTGTTAAAAATAGATTTCGACGTGGAAAGCCGTGAGTTTAACGGTCGCTGGTATACAGATGTTAAAGCCTGGAAAATTGAAGTTGCCGCCGCCGCATCGCCTGCACAGGACAAATCTCCCGTAGCCGTGGGTGTCGATCAGATCAGCCATGATGACGATCTTCCATTCTAACCCGAAGGGTTTTTGTTTACTCTCATTCGTATGTCTGCGCGATTAGGTAAAGTAATTCCTGTTATTTCCTAACCGCGTTCCTATCTAACCATATCATGTTGATATTCATATGGTTAATAGATAGGTTACAAAATCAAATACGGCGGTTACTAATCATATATCCTATCCTGTAAAAACCGATAACTCTTTATAACTACCCTAAATCCGTTTTTATGAACAAGAATTTTACCCCTACTGAAGTATTACAGGCATCCCTGGAACAAAGCAGGAGTTATGCCATCAAAGCACTTCGCATCGCCTTTGCCTTTTCCATGATATTGGTTTGTTTTGCGACATATCTATACATAACGGTTACTCCGGAGAAGTTATTCAGTAAAAATTTTCACCCTTATGAATTACATGCCATGAGAGGCGCTTCCAATAGTTCGGCTTTAAATGAAGCCTATAAAAATGGCCAAATGGATTCTGTGCTCTGGGAGTTTAACTCACTGAAATCTCCACAACCGGAAGAATATTTATTAGCCGGTATCGCTTTTCTGGAAAAAAATCAACCTGAAAAAGCCATCGAGACGTTCAAAACGATCATTCAGCGTAATGAAAATTCAAAAACTGATTTTTTTGAACAGGATGCCGAGTATTATCTGGCTATGAGTTATCTGGGAAACCATGAACCTGAAAAAGCAATGCCCATTTTCGAAAGAATTAACGCCGATTCAGAAAATCCATACAACAGCAATGTCAGCGAATGGTTTCTTCTAAACGTTAAAACTTCCATTGCAAAAAAATAATGCCCTACTTGTTTGCCTTATAAATACCTAAAAGAATCCGGTCATGATGATGACCGGATTTCTGATATATTTGAATGCCTGTCTTGATGAAAAGGCTTACTTCGGTTTGCAAAAAATAAAATCAGAGACCGTCAAGTTTTGTCTGAATAACCTGTCTTCCGCTTTCGGACCTGATAAAAGCCAATGCTTTCCTGAAATTTTCCTTCGATTTCAGGTTATCCATTCCTCTGTATAGTTCTCCGAGTAAACTGAAGTAAAATGGACTTTCCTGAAGATTTAATTTCTCAGCTTCGATAATGGCTGTTTCTTTTCCATGCACTTTTGAGAGTGCAAAAGTTCTGTTCAGCGCTGCAATGGGTGTATAAGCGATTAGTAAAAGCTGGTTATAGAGTTCCAGTACGTTTTCCCATTTCTCTGCAGTATCGGTTTTTTTTGTACTCCAGTAAGCGATGGCCGCTTCCAGATGATATTTTGAAATTGCATGCCCTGAACTTGCCTGATTTAAGAAATACCCTCCCCGGCTGATCAGATCCGGGTTCCAAAGACTTTCATCCTGGTTTTCATATAAGATAATCGCGCCGTTTTCGTCTATACGCGCGTCTAATCTGGATGACTGAAAACACATTAAGGAAAGCAGGGCATTGACCGCAGGTTTATTGGTGATTTTATTCTCCACCAGCATGGTGCAAAGCCGCATTGCTTCCAGACAGAGATCTTTACGAATCAGGCGATCCTGATTTAATGAATAATATCCTTCATTAAATAATAAATAGATGGTAGTAAGAACATTATCGAGTCTCGATTCAATTTGTGAAGTTTCCGGCAGCGCAATTTTTATTTTTTGTTCCCTTAGTTTTTCTCTGGCCCTGAATAACCGCTTATTGATGGTTTCCTTGTTGCTGAGAAATGCATCCGCTATTTCGTCAATACCGAAACCACAAAGAATACGCAACGACAACCCGATCTGGGCTTCAGCAGAAATGGATGGATCGCAGATGGCGAACATCATTTGTAACTGGCTGTCGTTAATATTCTGTGGCGACAAGTCAATTTCAGGTTCAATTAAATATTGAAAGCCCGATTTTATTTCCGGCGTTATTTTTCGTTCAAAAACATTGCCCCTTTGTAAATAATTTTTTGCCTTATTTTTTGCCACATGATAAAGCCAGGCAACCGGATTTTCGGGTAATCCTTTCAGTCCCCAAACCTGAGCCGCTGTCAGAAAAGTGTCGCTGGTGATGTCCTCGGCAATTTCCATTTGCTCAAACCCAAAACGGGTACAAAGAACTGAAATGATTTTCCTGTACTCCGTTCTGAATAAGTGCGGTATTAATTCCTGGTGCATCATCGCTTAGTGTAGTCCGTCTCCCTTGGCAATTTTTCGAACTTCCACGGTATTGCCTTCTCCCTGCAAAACCGGACACCCTTTTGCAAATTCAACTGCTTCGTCCACTGAATCGCCTTTAACAATAATGTATCCTCCGATGGTTTCCTTGATCTCGCCAAAAGGGCCATTGGTTACCACACCCTTGTAGCCTACCACTTTGGCATCCTGGAATGGGAGACCATTGCCTCCTACAAATTTATTTTTGGCAGTAATGCCTCCGATCCATTCCATCGTCTGCTTCATCCATATCTGCATTTGCTCCGGAGAAGCTACTTTCATTCCATCTTCATGTCTGAATATTAAAATGAATTCATCCATTTTTTTAAGTTTATTGGTTAACAATATATGTAAATAACAAATCAGGCAGCCGGAACTGGACAGGTCAATAAATCAATTATTTGATATGTTTTTGTACTGGCGGGAATATTTGCCAGATTGATCGCATTGGCGACAGTGAGTTTTCAGTCAGTTAAAATCGCGCCTGCAAATCCCGTATATAGTTTACGATCTGAATGATCTAATCGTTATGACGCTTACTTGTGTTTCTTCAAAATCTCATCAATCCTTTCATCCGGAATCAGATCTGTGACTTTCACCAGTTTTATTTTTTTGATATCCGGATGTGTTGCGTTGAGAACATAATTAAACGCATCCGGTAAAACAGCTGAGGGAACTTTTAAAACCGGGGAAAGTGCTTCGTCATACCATTTGTTGCCAATCGGCTGGCATTTGGAATAATCATTAAATTTCCGCCATCCATTGGGCAGATCTTTAAATGGCACCAGCAAAATCTTCAGGCCATCCGGTATTTCGAGAATCATTGTCTTAAAATCCTGATTAAAGCCGACGCCCTGTCTGCGTATCATATTTTCCAAAAAAGCAAGGGCAATGGATTCAGAACAATAAATCACTTTTCGCCCGCTCCCATTCCATCGGCCTGCGAATCCGGGAGCAATTATTTTCTTACTGAATGATTTATGAACGATTCGATAAACCAGCATGTTGGAAATTAAACAGCATATCCATGAGAAAGATGGGCAAGTTCATCCTTCACCAAATCCACGCCTCCCGGGGTATTCAGCCAGTCGAGGGGTTTCTCTTTTGATTTCCAGAAAGGCTTTTGCAGCCAGTAACTAAACTCTTCCAAATTTCCGAAAACATCTTCCCCCTTTCCATAAAGTGATATTAATTTCAGCAGGTGTTCACTTTGAACAGGATCGAGTGGTTTTTGAAGCTCCTTATAATTATGAATGGTGCGGGAAGAAATATTAATTAATTCTGCGAGCCGTTTCTCCGGCATGTTAATCGAATCCGCGAATTCAAAAAATAACCGGGCTTTAATCCCTTTCCTCGCAGAGAATACCAGTTTTAATGCCGATTCGAGATCCAGATCCTGAAATCGTTCCCGAATAGAAATAGAGGTTGTTGTGGAAACTGCCATACCACAAGATAGTGTATTTTTTCCATATTCAAAGTGAAAAATTTCACCTAAAAAAATCCCCCGTGATTCGGGGGAATTTCGACTTATTCTGTTTTTTATGCATGGAACCAAACTGGTCTGCAAACCCATTAAGCCCTGGTTATTCTATGACTCAAATGATTTTCACGGCGATTCAGTCGGTACTGTTCGTGCATGGTAATGTGACCATCATGTTTGTAAGCCATTCTTCTTTCATCGCGGCGAATCCGATAATCACGCTGATGCATATGGTAAGCCTGCCTGCGGCTGATGTCGCCTCTTTTCCATGCCTGATTTATCCGGTGATCCTGGTTTTGCAGACGTCGGTTTACTTCTGAGCGGCGGGGGTGGTTTTTTGCAAAGCCATCCTGTGCCATTGAAATATTTGCAAATGCCATCAAGGCAATAAAAAACGCAGAGAATAACAATTTCGATTTCATGATTTTTAATTTAAATGCTTTCGCATGTTCCATAAGACCCTGAAATGAAAACATGGTTTAACGGATGCCTTTTCTTTAACAGATTATTTATCATTATAAACCCAATTCATCCGCACTGGGACCATAGCTACCCGGGATGGGAATGCTCAGGAGCCTGAGATAGACACCCATCTGGGCTCTGTGATGGATTGTCTGGGAAATTGCCATCCGGATTACCTCCTGTTTAGTTATTGTAAAAAAAATCTCGTCTCCATTTTTCATCGTCCACAGATTCTGAAGAATTGCGTCGTTGGCTCTTAATAATGCTGCTTCCGCCTGCTTTTGGTTTTCTTCGAAAATCGCCAGCAATTCCTCGTTGCTGTTGATCGGTGTGGGAGAATAATCCCCTTTTGAAAAATCGAGCACATCTGTATCAATGGCCATCGGGATCCATCCCGGAAGTTCTGCCAGATGAGCTGCCAGTCTTTTTATCGACATACTCTTTGGATGTGCCTGCCATTCGAGCTTGTCGTCTGGTATGATTTTAAGAAACTTCCTGGTGATAGCTGCTTCTTCTTTCAACTGATGCAGATAAAATGGGACAATGATGTTCATAATTTGATTGATTTGATACAAAATAAACATCAGCCACTGACAGCCCTATGGCAGTCTCAAAAAGAATTCACATTAATATTTTACAGGAAGCAGCTCCATATATTCATCCAGGAGCATGTGTTCAGAAATAGAGAAATTCTGTTCGGTACAATGTAAGTTCAATATGCGCGATACGCGGAAATCGCGGTAATCTTTCTTATTGTGGCACCAGCCAATGAGATGCCAGCTGAGAGCATAAAATATCAGCCCAATCGGTTCCAGCTTTCTAACGGAAACCTCTTCCTGTTTGTTTGTATAACCAATTTCCAGAATTTTCCTGGAAGCAATGGCCTGTTGAATACGTGTGAGGTAGTCAAAACTCTGAACGAAACAAACAGGTACCTGCAATTTGATATTTGCCGACAGTTTCTCAATTGAATCTTTTTGAGAAGAACGTAAAACGGATTTTACTTTAGTCAGCGCAGATGAATAATGGTGATGTATGGATTTGTCAGAAAATGCCGAAACGATGGATTCCATTAATAAAAGCGCATTGGCTTCTTCGGTGCTAAAAGAAACGGGCTGGAGAAAGTAGCCATTTATAATAAAATATCCCCGGTGCGGTTCGAAACTAACCGGTATGCCCTGCTCATTCAGAGCCTTGATATCCCGATAAACAGATCGAACACTGATACCGAACTTTTCTGCAATTTTCTCCCCGGTTACAAATTTTCTGGATTGCAGCAGGGTGAGGATACCAAATAATCGGTCAATCCGGTTCATGTTTCAAATTTACCACATTCGGGTATTGACTTCGGCCGGAAATTTCGCTCTTTTTACAAAACAACCGCCAAGGCTACCCGTCCCGGACAGACCGGGACGGGACCAGCGCAGGGGTACAGATTAAAAACGGACTCATTCAAAACAAGGCCAAAATAGTTAGTTTTATTTTACTAAAATAATTAGTGTGTATAAAATATTTATTCTAACTTTGAATAATCAACTACTTTAAACGACTAAAAAATACGCTATGTCAAACGCAGAAAAATTAAAGGCGCTTAAGTTAACCATCGATAAAATAGACAAGGACTTTGGTAAAGGCAGCGTGATGATGATGAATGAAAAAAGTACCGAACCCATGGAGTTCATATCAACCGGATCAATTGGTCTGGATGTAGCCCTGGGGATTGGTGGTTTACCCCGCGGCCGGGTGATTGAAATTTACGGACCGGAATCTTCCGGTAAAACCACCATCGCTACCCATGTAATAGCGGAAGCTCAAAAAAAAGGTGGTATGTGTGCCTTCATCGATGCTGAACACGCGTTTGACAGTAATTATGCCAAGAAACTGGGTGTGGATGTAGATAACCTTCTGATCTCCCAGCCGGATTACGGGGAACAGGCACTGGAAATTGCGGATCGTCTCATTCTGTCGGGTGCGCTGGATGTGGTTGTGATAGATTCTGTCGCTGCTCTTGTTCCCAAGGGTGAACTGGAAGGTGAGATGGGTGACAGCAAAATGGGTCTCCATGCCCGTCTGATGTCACAGGCTCTACGCAAGCTGACGGCTACCATTAGTAAGACAAATACCATATGTATTTTCATCAACCAGCTTCGGGAAAAAATCGGTGTGATGTTTGGAAATCCTGAAACGACAACCGGTGGAAATGCATTAAAATTTTATGCCTCTGTACGTCTGGATATCCGTCGTATGGCACAAATTAAAGACGGCGAAGAAGCCATTGGTAACCATGTAAAAGTGAAAGTTGTTAAAAATAAGGTAGCTCCTCCTTTCCGCAGTGCTGAATTCGATATCATATTTGGAGAAGGCATTTCGAAAATGGGTGAAATCATTGATATGGGCGTTGAATTCGGAATCGTTAATAAAAGTGGAAGTTGGTTCAGTTACGGAACGGACAAACTCGGACAGGGTCGTGATTCAGTTCGTCAATTGCTACACGACAATCCAGAGCTGGCGGCAGAAATTGAAGCTAAGATTCGCGCGAAAATCAAAGACACCCAGGAAGGCGTGGTATCAGAAAAATAAATTGTAGAGTAAATTCTTGGGTTGGTAAGTATAATAAGGACTGTTCGAAAGGACAGCCTTATTTTTTTACGCACAGAAGAACAGATTGACTTTGAATGATGTTTACACAGTAAAGTATGGGCATAAAAAAGGGGTCAGAATAAAAATTCAACCCCGTTTTAAAATCCAATATCCTATGAAAAACCGAGGTAAAGGTATATGTAAACATTCACATCTGCAAGACGCGAATCAATTACCCGGTATTCTTTAATTATTTTTTACAAGTTGCTCTGAAATGACTGTATTTGTTGCTTTATCGGTTGCCTTCAGAATATAACTGCCTTTTTGTAATGAAGACACATTAACAATTTGCATTCCTGCATCAACATTCTGAACAAGCTTTATGATCCCATAAGCATCTTCAATCTGAATACTCAAGGCATGAGATGATCGGATGATTAAAAGCTTATCTACCGGATTCGGATAAAATTTAAAGTCTGCAGCTGTAACAGAATTCATATTTACAGTCTTTGAACATAATTCCTTTCCATCCTTGCCTGAAATACGGATGCGGTAAGAAACCATTCCTGATCCGACCGCATTGTCTGTTATCGAATAAACAGAATCTGTTCCCGAGTTTGCGCCCATTGCGCTTAACACTTCAAAGTGCAGGGCATCTGAACTTTTCTCGACAATAAAAAAATCTTCAGAATTAACCGGCATGGCTGACCAGCGCAATACGGCTTCACCGTTCAATGGTGTAACAGTAAAAAAGCCGAAAGCTGCGTTTGATTCAGGCGAAATAATATGGATCTTCCCCATATGATCGTTTGCAGATTGCCCGAGAGCCGCACAGCAAATACATGCTGATAATAGCCATAACTGAAGTCGCTTCATGGGATAGTAAATGTGGATAAGCTGTGGACAAAATCTGTGCCATTTCCCATTTCTGGAATGAAAGCCGAAACTTTTCACCTGAAATGCTCTTCTAATGAGAAGAGGGTCTCTTTCGATGAAACCCTTGACTGTACTGAATTTCCGGGCATGAGCTGTTTCAAATGAACTGGCTTGAAAAATCCAGCAAAACAAATTGCGTTTGCCACCTGACCCATTTTCCAATTTTGAGCCTGAAACGTAATCTGGCATTAAAAACAGGGCTATGCGGGGGTAAGGCTGTTCGCTGATACGAATGACTGCTCTTTGCACTTTGGCTTAAATTGTGGTTTAACCCGTCAACATGAGTATATATAAAATGGCTGCCAGTAAGCGCATCGCCCTGGTTGCCCACGACAATAAAAAGACTGAGTTGATCGAATGGGCTGTTTACAATAAGTCTGTTTTGTCCATGCACCGTCTTTTTGCGACCGGCACGACAGGTAAAATGCTCGAGAAGGCGCTTAATGTACCCATTACAAAATTCATGAGCGGCCCATTGGGCGGTGACCAGCAGATAGGAGCTCGGATTGCTGAGAGAAAAATTGATGTATTAATTTTTTTCTGGGATCCCATGGAAGCCCAGCCTCATGATCCGGATATTAAAGCGTTGCTTCGCCTTGGCGTGGTATGGAATATTCCTTTTGCCTGCGATCGCTCCACCGCCGATTTCCTCCTGACCTCGCCCCTGATGCATCAGGATTATGAAGTGATACAGCCCGATTATACACTCTATCTGAAAAGACCTCCCAGATAGTTCTATCTTCCTATCTTTAAATTGAGTCTCATGTTTGACCGTCTTCAACTTACGATGTGAATAAAGTCCTTAAAATAAGTCTGCGGATACTGGGTGTTTTGCTTGCTCTCATTCTACTTGCTTTTATCGGAGGATGGATCTATCTCAAACAGCATAAAAAAGAGGTGATCACATTTATTGAAGGTGAAGCGAAAAAAGGCCTCAACGGTGGAAAATTGCATATTGGCGATATCAGTATAGGTTTTAATCATACGTTCCCCCGCCTCGCATTTACAATTGACACGCTCTCTTTGCGAGACAGTCTCTGGTTTCAACATCGACATGATCTCATATCCGCCACGCGGGTTTATGCAACGTTGAGTTTTTTCAAACTCATCGTAGGAAAAATTGACATCGACCGGGTTCAGCTTGAAAATCCCCATATTTATCTGTACACCGATAGTTTGGGATATTCAAATACCTCCCTGTTTAAAAAGAACGATCCGCCAAAAAAAGATGCGCCCAAAAATCTGGATTATCCCATCCTGGAAATAAGCAATGGCAGCCTGGTAGTCGACAAAAAAGACGCTAATAAATTTTTCGGTTACGATATCAATAAGCTTGAATGCCATATTCGTGGAAATCCGGAAAATCAGGCGCTTAAAATTGACGTAGACCTGGATTGTAAGGTTCAGCGAATGACATTCAATCCCGAAAAAGGACCTTATCTGGAAGGCAAAACGGTCGTTGGAGAATTTCAGATTCAGTTTAATAAGGATTCGAAAATTCTTCAATTCGAAAAAATCAAACTGGCGGTAGATAAGCAGCCATTTATATTTACTGGAAAATTCTATCTGGCTGAAGTACCGACTCCGTTTTTACTTTCCTGGGAAACTGATAATCTGTCATTCAGAAAGGCTTCTTCTTTCCTTGCAACGAACATCCGGCTTAAACTGGATCCATATGATATTTCCGAAACCATTACCCATCTTACCGGTTCACTGGATAACTCAGAGCCACAATATCTTACTCCTCTTATTCATTTAAGGTTGAATGTTGAAAATAAAAATATTATTACGCCACCACTTACCCTTAACAATGCATCCTTTACAGCCACATTTAACAATGAGGAGGTAAAAGGCAAAGGGCATGAAGATTCCAACACAGTGATGCATTTTATGCCTTTTCGCGGTAGCTGGGATAAAGTCCCCCTGACATGCGACTCCATTGTCATCCGCGATCTGATTCATCCCAAAGCTAAAATTCATATTGTAGCCAACTTCCCGCTGGAAAATGCCAATAATATAATGGATGAAAATACGCTGGCATTCACCAATGGATCCGGTAAAATAGATTTGAATTACAGCGGATCCCTTGAAAAAGATTATGATAGCTTAAGATCCATTACAGGTACTTTCAAAATGGATTCCGCTGTTCTGAATTATGTGCCGAGAAATCTGCTTCTCACGAATGGAAAAGGGACCATTCGCTTTCAAAATAAAGATATTTATGTTGAGCAATTGAGATTAAATTCCGGCACCACAGATCTGCTGATGGACGGAAAAATCAAGAGTGTCTTTTATTTAATCAATCAGAAAAACAATAAACTTTCTGTTGACTGGAAAATAAGATCGAATAAATTAAACCTGAACGATTTCACATCTTATCTGAAACAGACAAAAACAAAAGTTGTTTCAAAGAAAAAAAAATCTTCACTTGCCCAGAGTTTGTCGCAGTTCACAGCATTGTTGGAATCCGCCAGTTTCAATCTCGATCTGGGTGCCAAACAATTAATTTATAAAAAATTCTATGCTGACAATCTGGTTGCCAGTCTGGATATGGATGACAACGCCATCAACCTGAAAAAAATATCTCTGCAGCATGCCGGTGGAACCATTGCCATGCAGGGTCTTCTTCGTAACCTGCCCGCATCCAATCCTTTTTCGTTCAAGGCGGAACTGAGAAATGTGAACGTCAGTAAAATTTTTTATGCCTTTAATAATTTTGGGCTGAAATCTCCGACAGATAAAAATATCGGAGGAACGCTCAGTTCTGACGTCACGCTTCAGGGAGGCTTCACCACCAAGGCACAGTTGATTCCGGAAGAGCTGAAAGGATTTGTAAAATTTAATCTGCATGATGGTCAGCTGGTAAATTTTGAACCTGTTCAAAAAATTCAGCAGACGGTTTTCAAAAGTCGAAATTTTTCTGATATTCAATTTGCAGATTTGCATGATTTGCTGGAAATAAACGGGAATAATATTAAGATCAACCGGATGGAAATCCATTCCACCGTCATCACGATGTTCGTAGAAGGAATATACAATACAAAGACCGGCCCCGACCTAAGCATACAGGTTCCCCTCAGCAATTTAAAAGCCAGTAAAGATTCGGTTTTAAGAAACAAAGGTATTTTCAGTAAAACCGGTGTCAGCGCACGTCTTCGGGCCCAGAAAGGTGAAGATGGAAAAGTCAAGATTTCCTGGGATCCCTTTAATAAAGCAGGTAAGGAAATGAAGAAAGCACAAACGCCAAAGTTGAAATAGAACCGTCCGGTTATTTCAGATCGGGACTTTTCTCCTGACTTTTCCGAAAGAAAATAACACGCCCTTTATATGCGCTAACTGTTCGATGTTCGTCGTTATAAGCCTCCCGTTTTACTGGCAAAATCATTAACTTACAGGTTCGCTAAATCATAAAAAAAATGGAGTTTAAAGTCCATTCACCATATGTTCCCGCCGGTGACCAGCCGGATGCCATTCGTCAATTGACGAAAGGACTTACTGAAGGAGAAAAATACCAGACACTGCTGGGTGTTACCGGTTCGGGCAAGACGTTTACCATTGCAAAGGTGATCGAAGAAGTGCAGCGTCCCACCCTGGTTCTTACGCACAACAAAACACTGGTCGCTCAGCTTTACGGTGAGTTCAAACAATTCTTTCCGGACAATGCCGTCGGCTACTTTGTTTCGTACTATGATTATTATCAACCGGAGGCCTATATGCCCGTGAGTGATACTTATATAGAAAAAGATCTCTCCATCAACGAAGAGCTTGATAAACTTCGTCTTCAGGCGACAACCCAATTGCTCAGCGGCCGGCGGGACATCATTGTAGTTGCATCCGTGAGTTGCATTTATGGTATTGGTAACCCGGAAGAATTTGAAAATGGAATCGTACGTATTAAACGCGGTCAGACGATTTCGCGGCAGGGCTTTTTGCATGCACTCGTGAATGCTTTATACTCAAGAGATCAGTTTGAATTCAAGAGAGGCTCTTTTCGCGTACAGGGAGACACCATTGACATCAACCTGCCTTACCTTGACTATGGCTATCGCGTCGCATTTTTCGGCGATCAGATCGAAGAGATTGAAAGCTTTGAATTAAAATCCGGCAAGCGCATCATGCCGATGGACAATGCGGCTGTTTTCCCCGCGAACTTATATCTTGCCCCCAAAGATGTAATCACCCAGGTGCTCGCAGAAATACAGGATGAAATGGCCGCGCAGGTAAGCTATTTCAAAAGCACAGGTAAATTTATAGAAGCGCAACGCCTCAGCGAACGGGTGAATTTCGACGTGGAGATGATTCGGGAACTGGGCTATTGTAATGGTGTTGAAAATTATTCCCGATTTTTCGATCGAAGAAAACCCGGCACCAGACCCTTTTGTTTGATTGATTATTTTCCCAGGGACTTTTTATGCGTGATAGATGAAAGTCATCAGACCATACCTCAGGTGAGTGGTATGTATGGAGGAGACAGAAGCCGGAAATTAATCCTGGTGGACTACGGTTTCCGGCTCCCGTCTGCACTCGATAACCGACCACTCAATTTTCATGAATTCGAAACGATGACCGATCAGACCATTTATGTGTCGGCCACGCCCGGAGATTACGAACTCGAAAAGTGCGGTGGCGTGGTGGTTGAACAAGTAGTACGACCAACCGGCCTGCTCGATCCGCCGATAGAAATCAGGCCCAGCGTGAATCAGATTGATGATCTGCTGGATGAAATTGATAAACGCATCTCCAAAGGCGGTCGCACGCTGGTCACCACACTGACAAAACGCATGGCCGAAGAAATGGACAAATACCTGCAGCGTCTGAATATCAAGTCAAAATATATACATAGTGAAGTGGATACGCTGGAGCGGGTAGAAATCCTGCGCCAGTTGAGGCTTGGCGAAATCGATGTACTCGTGGGAGTGAATCTGCTGAGGGAGGGACTGGATCTCCCGGAAGTAACCCTGGTAGCCATTCTGGATGCGGACAAAGAAGGCTTTTTAAGAAATGAAAGGTCGCTCACGCAGACCGCAGGCCGCGCAGCGCGCAACGTTGAAGGCCTGGTTATTTTCTATGCAGATAAGATGACAGAGAGTATGCAGCGTACCATTGACGAAACGACCCGGCGCCGCGAAAAACAAAAAAGCTTCAACGAAGCAAACGGAATAACACCAAAGACGATTTTGAAATCAAGGCAGGATATTTTCGCTTCCACATCGGTACTCAACATAAAAGGATTTGACGAAAAGAACCCATACGCCATTGCAGGTGATCAGGATCTTGTAACCGTGGCAGCCGAAGAAGAAGCAGAATACAAGACCATTCCCCAGATGGAAAAAGCGATCACAAAAATTAAAAAGGAAATGGAAAAGGCAGCCCGGGACCTCGATTTCATGGAAGCAGCCCGTCTTCGGGATAATATGTTTTCGCTTCAGAAAAAATTAACGGAATTGAAAAACTAAGACGGACTATGAACAAGAAGTTGTTTCTGCTCGACGCCATGGCATTGATCTTTCGCGCCTACTATGCACTTATTCGCGCTCCACGCATCAGTTCGAAAGGAAAAAACACCAATGCGCAATTTGGTTTTACCAACACACTCGTAGAACTCATCAATAATCAGAAGCCTTCGCATATGGCTGTCTGCTTTGATACGGAAGCACCCACCGAACGTCATATTGATTTTACAGACTACAAAGCAAATCGACAGGAAGCACCCGAAGATCTACTCATCGCCATTCCCGACATTAAAAAAATCGTTCGTGCTTTTAACATCCCGATCGTCGAACTCGATGGTTTCGAAGCCGACGATGTGATTGGTACGCTGAGCAAACAGGCCGCCCTGGCAGGATATGAAGTTTTTATGGTCACGCCGGATAAAGATTATGGCCAGCTGGTAAGCGAAAAGGTGAAAATTTATAAACCCGGCTACCAGGGTGGAACGGTAGAGATTCTCGGGCCTGCTGAAGTACTGGATAAATGGAATATTAAAGCCATTCCCCAGGTGATAGACATTCTGGGACTTATGGGAGATGCCGTAGATAATATTCCTGGCATTCCGGGCATCGGCGAAAAAACGGCTGCCAAGTTACTGGCTGAATATGATACGCTTGAAAATATTCTTGCGAACGCTGAAAACATCAAAGGTGCGATCGGTGAAAAAGTAAAAGCGGGTAAAGAGCTGGCCATCATGAGCAAGAAGCTGGCTACCATCATTACGGATGTGCCGGTTCAGTTTCACGAAGAAGATTTCAAATTGAAAGAATGGAACCGGGATGCGTTGCGTGAAATATTTATTGACCTGGAGTTCAGGGCCGCAGCCAAAAGAATTCTAGGAGAAGAATTACCAGGTGCCAGTGGACAGACGGCTGTTCCGGAAGGCGTTCAGCAGGACTTGTTTGGAAATGCGGTTGCGTCGCCAGCAATAAAAGAAAAAGAAGAAACAGAAGTTGCGCCCGTAACGGCTGAAAAAAATATTTCGAATACTGAACACCGTTATATCTGTGCTGATACGGCTGAAAAAAGATTGTCGCTGATTACCTTGTTGCTGGGAGAAAAGGAGATTTCATTCGATACAGAAACTACCGGTATTGATGCAAACAATGCTGAACTGGTCGGTCTTAGTTTTTCCTGGAAGCCCGGCGAAGCGTATTATGTTCCGGTATCGCCAAATCGCGACGCCGTTCTGGAAGTCCTCGCGGAATTTAGTCCCCTGTTTGAAAATCCGGATCGCGTATGGATCGGCCAGAATGTAAAATATGATATGCTGGTTTTGAAATGGTACGGTGTCGAGATCAAGGGAAAAATATTTGACACCATGCTGGCGCATTATGTGATTGATCCCGAAGGAAAAAGAAGTATGGATCTGCTGAGCGCGCAATATCTGGGCTACGAGCCGGTTCATATTGAGGAACTGATAGGTAAAAAAGGAAAAGGACAGGGAAATATGCGCGATGTGGCGATCGATAAAATAACTGAGTATGCTGCGGAGGACGCCGATATCACATTGCAGCTCAGAAATATTTTTCAACCTATGCTGACTTCCAAAGTGGTAAGAAAAGTATTTGAAGAAGTTGAAAATCCATTGGTAAAAGTGCTGACTGATATGGAGTTTGAAGGCATTCGTGTGGACATGAATTTCCTGAACGAATACTCCAAGGCCCTTGAGAAAGAAGCGGCTCAGGCAGAAGAAAATGTTTACTGGGAAGCGGGCGTACGTTTCAATCTCTCTTCTCCAAAACAATTGGGAGAAGTATTGTTCGATAAATTAAAGCTTGACCCGAAGGCCAAAAAAACGAAAACAGGTCAGTATGCCACGGGGGAAGATGTGTTACTGAAACTTGCCCATCAAAGTAAGATTGTTGATGACATTCTCGCCTACCGTGAACTCACCAAATTAAAATCCACTTATGTTGATGCGCTGCCTGCCATCATTAACCGAAAATCAGGTCGCGTGCATACCAGTTACGCACAGGCCGTAGCCGTTACCGGCCGCCTCTCCAGCAATAATCCCAACCTGCAAAATATTCCGGTGAGAACGGAGCGGGGCCGTGAGATACGCAAGGCATTTATACCCCGTGATGAAAACCATCTGCTTGTATCAGCTGATTATTCACAAATAGAATTGCGCATCGTGGCCGCCATCAGTGGAGATCCCAATATGTGTCTGGCTTTCAAAGAAAAGAAAGACATTCATACGGCTACCGCAGCAAAAGTTTTTAATGTAGAAGAGAAAGATGTGACCAAGGAAATGCGCTATCGGGCGAAAAGTGTGAATTTCGGCATTATCTACGGGCAGGGGGCATTCGGCCTCGCGGATAACTTAGGGATCAGCAGAACGGAAGCAAAGGAAATTATTGACAACTATAAAAAACAATTTGTCAATATTCAAAAGTATATGGACGATACCATTCAGTTTGCGCGTGAAAATGGATACGTTGAAACCCTGATGGGCCGTAAGCGCTGGCTGCGGGATATTAATTCCGGAAACTTTACCGTGCGGGGATTCGCTGAAAGGAATGCCATCAATTCTCCGATTCAGGGAACGGCTGCAGACATGATCAAGCTGGCCATGATCAAAATTCACGAAACGTTCAGGAAAAATAAATTCAAATCAAAGATGCTGCTTCAGGTGCATGATGAATTGATATTTGATGCACACCGCGACGAAGTGGAGATCATCAAACCAATCATTATAGACTGCATGCAGTCAGCTCTGCTCCTTCCCAACGATGTTCCTGCTGAAGCCGAAATCGGTTCCGGGATAAACTGGCTGGAAGCACATTGATTTTTGAGTGTTGATAGTTGCCTCGGGCCGCTTCGCCCGCTAAACCCTGCTTTGGTGGCAGTGGATGCATTGCGCATATATCCTTTAACAGCGCATTAATTATGCTTTTATACGTTGTAAAGCGCATTCAACGTTAACCGTACGCCATTCTCCTTAATTAACATTTCCTTTCAGCAAATTGAATAAACTTTAGGGCACTATTTTGGTCTTATGATTCTAAAATCATCCCCGATGAATCTTTTTACAAAGCTTCTGAACCGAAAACGATTACATATGAGACAAACAAGCATAAAACTCTTCCTGCTTTCTGCCTGTCTGCTGGCATTCGGCTTTAGCCGGGCCGATGATACCGACTGGCCGAAAGTGATTAACACCTCCAACGGCACGCAAATTAAAGTATATGAGCCTGAGCCTGAATCTTTTAAGGGGAATACACTGATGTTCCGTTCGGCAATTTCGATATTGGGACAGGGAAGCAATGACCCTGTTTTTGGTGCATTCTGGGCCACTGCCAAAGTGGAAACCGACAGGGACAACCGGACGATGATGATCAATACACTGGATGTAACCTCCATACGCATTCCTGCGATCGAGGGCCAGGATACCATTGATTTTATCGACGATGCCCTGGAAACACAGTTTCCGCAGTCAGCCGGACCGATTTCGCTGGATGCCATCGTAGCCACTTTAAACCAGAATCAGCAGGAAACAAAAATCTCTCAGGGGATTTCAAATAAACCGCCCAAAGTGATGTTCGTCACCAAACCGACCATGCTGGTTTTGATTGATGGTGAACCTAAACTGCAAAATAATAAAGACCTGAAGTTGGATATGGTCGTTAATACGCCTTTCACGATTGTAAAAAATACTGATGGACGATTCTACCTCTACGGACAAAAACATTGGTACGTATCCAATGCAGCAACCGGTCCTTATCAATATACCAATGGACAGGTTCCACCGCCCATCCAATCCGTTGGGTCACTGATTGCCAGTAAACAACAGGCAAACAACGGAGACAACGCAAGATCATCCACTTCGGATCCCAATGTAATTCCTGACATCATTGTAAGCACTACACCCGCTGAGCTGATTCAGTCCAACGGCGAGCCGAATTTTACACCCATTCAGGGAACGAACCTGCTTTATATGAGCAATTCGGACAATGATATTTTTATGGATGAAAACTCCCAACAGTATTTTGTCCTGATTTCCGGCAGATGGTTTCAAACAAAAAATCTGGGTTCAGACAGCTGGACATATATTGCTGCAGATCAGCTTCCCGCAGATTTCGCAAAAATTCCTCCGGGCTCGCCGAAAGATAATGTGCTCGCCAGTGTAGCGGGTACCGATGCAGCAAAAGATGCCGTGATGGATGCTGAAATTCCACAAACAGCGAAGGTAGATCGCAGCACCGCTACCACAAATGTCACATATGATGGCAGACCCAAGTTCACGGATATAGACGGTACCAATTTGCAATACGCGGTGAATACTTCATCTACCGTCATTCGTAACGGGGGTGATGGTCGTTTTTATGTGGTTGATAATGGTGTATGGTTTGTTTCCGATAACGCAGGCGGTCCCTTTGTGGTAAGTACGGTGCGACCGGTTGATGTGGATCTGATACCTCCGAGTGTGCCGGTTTATAATGCAAAATATGTGAACATATATGATGTAGATCCAAATTATGTTTACATGGGTTACACACCTGGCTATCTGAATAGTTTTGTTTACGGACCAACGGTTGTTTACGGGACAGGATTTTATTATCAACCCTGGTATGGTGCTTATTATTATCCAAGGCCCTGGTCATGGGGATTTAATTTTGGTTATACGCCTTATTTCGGTTGGGGTTTTGGATGGGGATATAGTCAGAGCTGGTTTAGTGTAGGCTTTGGATTTGGCTATGGATATGGTGGATACGGATACGGATATCGTGGCTGCGGCTGGTGGGGACCTTCTTTTTACCATCCTGCTGTATGGGGTGGATATCATGGTGGTCCAAGGCCTTACGGTTTCTACGGCAATAATTTCTATGTACATAATAATATACATGTGAATTATGCCAACAACGTATATCGTAACCGGGGCGGCGTGGCCAGCCAGACTTATCGTCCGGGCGGCATTGCTACCAGAACCATGAATTATAATCGTCCGACTTTAAATGAAACAAGGCCCGGAGGAAATATGAATCCAGGACCAAACAGTGCGAGGCCATCAACAGGTAGTAATAATTATAACAGGCCTTCTAGCAATGGTCAGCCTTCGGGCAGACCTGCACAGGGATATAATAATCCTTCTGGTAATGGTGGATCACCCCGGCCTTCTGTATATTCTGACCGCCAGGGCAATGTTTATCAGCGCCAGCAGCCAAATAACGATTGGCAGCAGAGGCAAAACAGGAGCTGGAATCCTGTAAATAACTCAAGACCGGAAGTTCAGAACCTGAACGCACAACAAATGAACCGTAACAGGGGTGAACAGCGCGCACAGAATTTTCAAAGAATACCTTCCAGTCCTTCTTCGGGTGGATATCATCCGTCAGGTGGTGGAGGCGGCGGTGGTCGTCCTTCTTCCGGTGGCGGAGGTGGAGGGGGCGGAAGATCGGGTGGTGGCGGAGGCCGCGGCAGATAATTATCAAATTAGGTATAAAAAGAAAAGACCCGGCAACTGCCAGGTCTTTCTCTTTATCTGAATATTTGCACCCTTAAGCATACTGATTTCTTAAATCCCGGATTTCATCATGGGATTCCCGCAATGTGGACTGTTGACTGGTAAGCAGTTCTCTTAAAAAAGCCGGGAGACGATCTGTTTCCAATGCTTTTTTATACGCTTTTTGCGCTGCATCTTCACCTGCTTCACAATTGGCAAGCACTGTGTGCCTGCTGTCGCCGGTAAAAACGGCTTTTACATCCATCCACGCGCGGTAAATTTTACCCATTTCGGTGCTCCCCTTCTCCACATCTCCATGCAATACCTGGATTTCATGAGCCAGATCAGATTTGATTTTCTGACTTTCAATAATCATCTCATCAAAGAGTGATTTCAGATCACTGTCGTCTGCTTTCAACTCCTTAATAGCACGTTCATAACCTGTGATGCGATCATTGTTGATCATAACCAGATCATTCAAAACCTCTATAACTTCCTGCGACTTTTCCATAAAATAATTTTTTAGTGTTCCTTAATCATTGTAAAAACCATACCAGTGAAAATTGGACATGGATGCAATACCTGGCACACGGCCCGATACACCATCCCCACTGATCATCCGGGCGGCAGTGGTAGTTCCCATTTTATGTTTAACTTGCCCCTCTTTAAAAAATTTAGTCTTTTATGATGGAATATTCCAAAATCATTGCGATAACCGGTCTTCCCGGTCTTTTTGAACTGGTTAGTAGTAAATCGGATGGCGGCATCGTACGTTCACTGGACGATAAAAGCACACGCTTTGTATCGAGCCGGGTACATCAGTTTTCGCACCTTGAAAGCATTGAAGTTTACACAACCCGCCACAACGTGAATCTGGTTGATGTATTAAAAGCTATGGAATCGAGCAAAGAAAAATTACCGGACGATAAAGATGCAGCCGCATTGAAATCCTATTTCGGCAAAGTATATCCTGAACTGGATTTTGATCGGGTATATGCCAGTGACCTGAAAAAAATGGTCAAATGGTATGCTGTACTTTCTAAGAACCAGGTTGAAATTAAATTGTCTGAGCCCGCAGAGGAAGTAGAAGATGAAACATTGGTTGAAGAAAAAGAAGAGAAGCCGGCAAAGAAAGCAGCTTCTCCCAAAACGGAAGTAAAAGCAACCGAAGAAAAGAAACCTGCAAAAAAAGCGGTTGAAAGCAAAACGGCCGAAGCAAAACCTGCTAAGAAATCAGCAGAGAAAAAAGAAGCTGCTGAAGTAAAACCAGCGAAAAAAGAAACAGTAAAAAAAGCTGCACCTGCAACGGCAAAGAAATCAGCTGAGAAACCCGCAGCTAAAAAGCCGGCTGCCAAAAAGAAATAATCTATTCTATTTATTCAGAAAAAAGATCCGGCCTAAAAATCTTATACAAATGAAAACCTTATCAGCGAATATAGAAAAACCAATACGCGTTTTTCTACCCGAAAATTTTACAATCACCGACTGGAACTCCATCTCTTCCTATTTTGAAGATCTGTCACAGAGACCTCTTCATACAGCCGCTGATATGGAGAAATGGCTGAAGGATATGAGTGAACTGGAGGCGGTTATCAGTGAAGATGTTTCCTGGAGACACATCCGGATGACCTGCAATACAGAAGACAAAAAGCTCCAGGATAATTTTACTTACTTCATGATGGAGATTCAGCCAAAGATCCAGCCCTATGCGGATCTGCTGAATCGCAAACTCATAAATTCTCCGTTAACCGCGGCACTCGACAAACAAAAATATTTTACTTACCTGCGTTCTGTTAAAAAAAGCATTGATCTTTTCCGCGAGGAGAATATTCCGATTCAGTCGGAACTGAGTGTGCTTGGTCAGCAGTACGGTTCGATATCCGGCAAGATGACCGTAAACGTAAAAGACCAGGAATACACTCTGCAACAGGCGATGAAGTTTTTAGAAAATCCCGACAGGGGTCTGCGGGAGGATGTTTATCGCAAAGTGCAGGAACGCAGAATTCAGGACAAGGATGCGCTGAATAATCTGTTCACTGAACTCGTTAAACGTCGCGATCAGATTGCACGTAACGCCGGATTCGACAATTTCCGCGATTACAAATTTGTAGAAATGGGTCGCTTCGATTATACGAAAGACGATTGCTTCCGTTTCCATGATTCAGTAAAACAACATATACTGCCATTAGTAGAAATCATTAATAAATATCAGCAGCGTAAACTGGGTCTGGATAATTTAAGGCCCTGGGATATGGATGCAGAACCGGATAATCAGGAGCCATTGAATCCTTTTAAGACGGGTGAGGAACTGCTGGAAAAAACCGTAAAATGTTTTAGTGATCTCAGACCATTCTTTGCAGATTGTCTCAGAACAATGCAGAAAATGAATCGCTTTGATCTCGAAAGCAGGATCGGAAAAGCTCCAGGCGGATATAATTGTCCATTGGCAGAAACCGGCGCGCCTTTTATTTTCATGAATGCCGCAGGACAAATGCATGATGTGACGACGATGGTGCATGAAGGCGGTCACGCAGTTCATTCATTTCTTTCACATCATCTTGAGCTGAGCGCATTTAAAGAGTATCCGATGGAAATTGCGGAAGTGGCCAGCATGGCCATGGAGCTTTTCAGTATGGAGAACTGGGAGATCTATTTTCAAAATCCGGAAGACCTTCGCAGGGCGAAGATTCAGCAGCTCGAAAGAGTTATTACGATTTTCCCCTGGATTGCCACCATCGATAAATTTCAACATTGGGTATATGAAAATCCCAATCATAGTCTCGATCAGCGCACTGACAATTGGTTCCGTATATATAATGAATTTAACTCGAAGGTGATTGACTGGACCGGTCTTGAAATTTATCAAAAAAATATATGGCAGAAGCAACTCCATCTGTTCGAAGTTCCGTTCTATTATATTGAATACGGTATTGCCCAACTCGGAGCGATTGGATTGTGGATGCAATTCAAGAAAAATAAGGAAGTGGCCATGGATCATTACATACAGGCACTTTCACTCGGAGGAACTAAAACACTTCCTGAATTGTATGAAGCAGCCGGTTTGAAATTTGATTTCTCCGGTGCGTATATAAAGGAGTTGATGGACTTTGTAGAAAAAGAAATGCAATCGTTAATGAATGACTAATGGGCCTTGTACGAGTAAAAATACCACGAAAATGGTAGGGAAGTTTCTTGCGCGATTGGATACAGGCCTTTATATTTGCAGACAAGCGAAAAAATTTTATTTAAAATAGCTACTAATCAGAGCCTTAACCAAAAAGTCCCGGTGTTTCCACATCGGGGCTTTCTTTTTTAGTTATTAGTTATTGGTTGTTGTCACTACTCCTTCAATAGCTCATCTATTTCTTTCTGCATTTCAGCCAGCTCTTCTTTTTTAAGTCCGTCTACAATGGACCGCACATATCCGTTTTTGTCAACCACAGCAAAAAACTGCGTATGAATAAACTGCTCGTCAATCGGATTCAAACTGTTTTTTGGATCGTCCAATTCATAACTCAATCGCGCGGCAAGATATAAAGAATCTTTTTGTCCCGTAAGAAAAATCCAATGGGCTGCGTCCACACCCAGTGAATCTGCATAATGTTTAAGCCTGGGTACACTGTCGGTAGAGGGATTGACTGTGTGAGAGAGAATTAAAAAATTGGGCTCACTTTTATATTTTTCATAAACAGGCCGAAGGTTTGTATTCATTTTCGGACAAATTCCCGGACAGGTTGTAAAGAAAAATTCCGCTACATAAACTTTACCCTGAACGTCTTTGTTGGTAATCCGGTCACCATTCTGATCCAGAAAAGAAAAATCCCGCACTTTGCTCAATTGGGGTAACCCCACTTTGCCATATCCGGGAATAATTTTAGTAAGGAGCAGGTAAAAAACGATGATCAGGGTGATAAAAAACAGGGAATAAAACAAGATTTTCTTAGACATGGACGCTAAATTACTCCAGCAAATCGGGAGCAAAAAGTTTAGCCGGATAATCTATCTTTGCAGGTCATCTATGAAGGGAATCAACGCAGACTTTATCGGAATTGGTGCATCCATCGCCTGCGCAGTTCATTGTGCTGTTCTGCCCCTGTTTCTGACGGGTCTGTCGGTTTTTGGTGTAAATATCATCCATAACTTCTGGTTTGAAACGGGCATGATCTGCCTGGCCTTTGTGATCGGGGCACTGTCTTTACGCCATGGATTTAGCCAGCACCACCGGAGCCCGGTTCCTTTTTTGCTATTTACGGGAGGCATGATTTTCCTCTTTGCGAAGCAGTATTGGCACAATTATGAGCTGTTTTTGCTGCCTTTTGCCCTGATTTTGATCATTTCTGCCCACATTTCTAATTTTAGATTTACGAAGAATTTTCAGAAACACAGACAAGTGTGAGTGTAAGGTGTATATGAGTAGAGTTTACGAGTTTGGATAAAAACAAGTTTTGGACTTTGGGCCTTAGGCTTTAGGCCCAAAAATGATTAATTTTACACTTTAAGCTAAAAAATATGATAAAAACAGGAAATCCGGTCATCAGTATCTATACAGAAATGACCCCCAATCCCGAAACGATGAAGTTTGTTGCAAACAAGCTTTTGTATCCTGGCAAGAGCATAGATTTCCCTGATGTGGAGTCTGCCAAACCATCGCCACTGGCCATTGAGCTGTTTGGATTTCCTTTCATTAAAAGTACATTCATCGCCAGCAATTTTGTAACACTGACAAAGACCTCCGATACGGACTGGGCAGATGTCATTCCCTCGATCCGTCAGTTCCTGAAGGATTACCTGGAAGATGGCAAACCCGTGGTAAACGAAGAAGAAATTACCGTTGCGCATTCCGATGGCAACGCCATTGCTGCGGATGATGACGATGTAGTTAAAAGAATAAAGGAGCTGCTGGAGAGTTATGTAAAGCCGGCTGTTGAGATGGACGGTGGTGCGATACAGTTTAAAAGTTATAATGAAGGCGTTGTGAACCTGATGCTGCAAGGCTCCTGCTCCGGATGCCCTTCTTCCATGATCACGCTGAAAGCAGGTATTGAAGGCATGATGAAACGGATGATTCCTGAAGTCAGGGAAGTGGTTGCCGAAGCTGAATAATGCAGCAAATCATATCGCAATTTCTAAACGACATTCATCAAACCACCTGGCTTGAATTCATAGCTGTCGTTACGGGTATCGCTTCCGTAATTTATTCCCGAAAAGAAAATATTCTGGTATATCCCGTAGGCCTGTTAAGCACAGGCATTTTTGTTCTGATATATATAGAGCATGGTCTCTATGCGGATGCCTCCGTCAATTTCTATTATACCGTGATGAGCATCATCGGCTGGATGATGTGGGCACGAAAAAAAGACGGTATAAAAACATTGTCTGTTACCGCCTCTTCCATCAAAGAACGGATCAGCAGTTTTGTTTTTTTTGCGGTTTGCTGGATCGTTTTATACTTTTTACTCAGTCGTTTTACAGACAGTGTGGTTCCGCTGGCAGACAGCTTCACATCGGCTGCTGCTTATACCGGCATGTGGCTTATGAATAAGAAGAAGCTGGAAAACTGGATCTGGTGGATCATTACAGACCTCGCTTCCGTTCCGCTCAATTTTTACAAACACCTGGTTTTTACAAGTTTTCAATACCTGGTTTTTCTCATCCTTGCCGTAATGGGCTATATTACCTGGAGAAAAAAAATTCAGCATGCTGCGGCCTAAAAAAATAGTGGTCATTGGCCCGGAGTCAACAGGCAAGAGTACGCTGTGCGAACAACTGGCTGACCATTATAAAACAGAGTGGATTCCGGAATTCGCCAGAAATTACCTGCTGGAAATCCGACGGCCTTATACGTACGAAGACCTTTTGTATATCGCGCAGGGTCAGCTCGAACAGGAAGACAGGATCTGCAATTCCCTTCAGACGCCCCTGGTTTTCATTGACACAGATATGTACGTAATGAAAGTCTGGTGCGAGTATGTTTTTAAGAAATGTCACCCGTTTATACTCGACCAGATCGTAAAAAGAAAATACGACGCCTACCTGCTCTGCAATACAGATCTTCCCTGGGTTGCAGATGAACTGCGGGAATATCCCGATCTCGAATCCAGAGAGCGGCTATTTTATATGTATAAAGATCTTATGGTGAATCAATCCACACCCTGGTTTAATATATCAGGGGACTATGATCAAAGGCTGGAGAAAGCCATAAACATCATTCATGTGTTGAATGTGGAAGAGTAGAGAATTAAAAATGTGAAAGTTGAAAAAGGAAATGACTGTGATGGGCTCAAAGATGCTCTCTATTGCAAAAGCTTTATCACATCCGGGTCATCCTGCAGATGATGCATCTGGTTGAGAACCCAGGGATACCGCGAAGCGACGTGTTTTGAAAGCGGCTTGACGGTAAAGACTTTTGGATTGGGCAGACAGCCCGCAATCATCGCCGATTCACTCCGGTTTAATTCTTTCGCGCGCTTGCCAAAATAAAATTTTGCCGCTGCATCAATTCCAAAAACACCGGAACCCATTTCACTGACATTTAAATACATCTGGAGAATTCTTTTTTTTCCCCAGATTTTTTCAATCATAAAGGTGAAATAAACTTCCAGTGCCTTGCGCATCCAGCTTCTGCCCTGCCATAAGAAAACATTCTTCGCCACCTGTTGCGATATGGTACTGGCCCCATGCAGGGATTTGCTTTTCTGATTGTGTTTCATGGCTTTTTCGATTGACTTAAAATCGAAACCGTCATGATCGGGAAAAAGCTGATCTTCTGAAGAAATAACCGCAAGCTTTGCGTAAGGGGAAATTTCATCCATCGCCACATAATTTCGTTTCAACCCATATCCATGAAAAAAACTACTCAGCTGAGTAAGGGTTACAGGCGGATTGATCCACTTTAAAATCAGGATATAAAAAAACTGGGCGAAAAATAAAAACAGGAAGATTCTTTTGACCCATCTCCAGGTACGCGGAACAATTCCTTTCGTTTTAATGGGCATCAGGTTATGTTACGGGTTCTGTGTTTTCAAAGGGATTTCGGCCGGTGCATCTTTTGCCCGTAAATTCAGATAGTGCAAAGTATATTTTTTACCGATTGGATAATTTTTGTATTTCGCCGATTTCATTAAAATCCCGGCAAGTATAAAAGCACCCGCTGTAATCCAGCCCGAAGTCTTAACCCAGCTGCCCGAAGATTCGTTGGTATAGATTCCATTGATGACATTAATGGCAAGTACACCCACCCCGGCAACAATCAGGATGGTACCGGCAGACTGAAGATGTAATTTGGAAAATTCATCCCGCATCTCATCAATTTCATGCACATGAAAAGGGATATAGTTTACATACACACTGTCGTTTTTCAAATCAGTAAGTGTTCCACTCAGCCACTGATCATAGACGGTATGGATCATTATCCCCATGCCCGGCGCATAGGTTTTAATATTACGTCCGTTTTTCTGTAGAAGCAGAACATCCGTTTGCGCAAAGTTGAACAAAGGAAACAGAAAAAAAATGACCGTAATGATTTTATTCATGCTAAAATTTAAATCGGCATCCATGACTAATGCCTCCTGAACAGAACACTATAAAGCAAAAACATACCGAATGCAATTAATATGGCTCCGGAAATCTTGTTGATAATGGCAAGATTATGAACGGTCAGTTTTTTTCGCAGTTTACCCGCCATCATCACTTTACCAACGTCTACTGACATATTGATCAGCAGGCAAACGGAGAATATCACGACTCTTTCACTCAGGGTATGTGTTAACGCAAGGATCGAGGCGTTGCCCAGCCAGAAAATGATTACGCCGGGATTCAGGGTATTAATCAAAAATCCGGAGGCAAAGATTCTGAACATTTCACCGGTACTCAGATGATCAGAATGTTCTCCTTCCGTGGCTCTTAAAACGACTTTCTTGAAAAAGAAAAAATAAACCCCCATGGCAATCAGAAAACTGCTGCCACCATATCCAATCAGATTTTTATGTTCAAGCAGACGGGTAACCCATTCAGTAAAAACATTACTCAGAAATACCAGTATGAAATCACTGAGCCAGACACCGGCAACAAAGCTG
>Ga0206961_1032_pt1 | contig 37430 bp, 27 predicted proteins | sample Alteio_BWOrgHeat_30_FD_153238 | JGI IMG/M metagenome (GOLD analysis project Ga0206961, IMG submission 153238) | Enriched cells from forest soil in Barre Woods Harvard Forest LTER site, Petersham, Massachusetts, United States -... | ecosystem: Environmental > Terrestrial > Soil > Temperate forest >...
CCATTTACTCAAATGATCAGTGAAAACAATATCCAAAACACAAATGGTAAAATAATAATTGATAAAACAGCAACAAATATCAAAGGTGTTTTTGCCGGTGGTGATTGTGTGAATGGTGGTAAAGAAGTTGTTGATGCAGTGCAAGCTGGCAAAGAAGGTGCGGCAAGTATCCTTAAATTTATAGAAAATTAACTATGGCAGATTTATCATCAAATTTTCTTGGCATAAAATCTCCTAATCCATTTTGGCTGGCTAGTGCTCCGCCAACGGATAAGAAGATAAATGTATTGCGTGCTTTGGAAGCTGGCTGGGGTGGCGTTGTATGGAAAACACTCGGGGAACAGGTAAAAAATGTTTCCTCAAGGTATTCGGCTATTGATTTTAATGGTACACGTGTAATGGGTTTCAATAATATTGAATTGATCAGTGACCGTCCATTGGATATTAACTTAAAAGAGATTGCAGAAGTCATTAAATTATTTCCCGACAGAGCGATGGTTGTTTCGTTGATGACAGAAAATAATAAAGCTGCCTGGCACGAACTAATAAAAAAAGTAGAAGATACCGGCGCGCATGGTTTGGAATTAAATTTTGGTTGCCCGCATGGAATGACAGAACGGGGTATGGGCGCAACAGTCGGACAAGACCCTGAGATTGCAAGAATGATCGTTGAATGGGTAATGGAAAAAGCAACCATTCCTGTTATAACTAAACTAACACCAAATGTACATTCAGTTGTACCAACGGGAAAATCTTGTGTGGAAGCAGGTACAAATGGGTTGTCATTGATCAATACAATTCAATCAATAACAGGTATCGATCTGGATACATTGGTTCCTAATCCTTATGTAGCAGGAAAATCTGTGTATGGTGGTTATTGTGGCCCTGCTGTAAAACCAATCGCATTAAAAATGCTAACGACAATTTCGCAGGATCCAACAACAAAAAAAGTTCCGATCTCCGGCATCGGCGGTATTAGTACCTGGAAAGATGCGGTAGAATTTATGTTATTAGGTGCAACCAATGTTCAGGTATGTACAGCAGTGATGACACATGGTTTTAGAATTATTGAAGACCTGTGTGAAGGGTTAAATAACTGGATGGATGAAAAAGGTTATCAAACCACAACAGATTTTATCGGAAGGTCGATCGATAAAATAACACATTGGGAAGATCTTGATATCAACTATCACCATATCGCAAATATCAACCAGGATAAATGTATCCACTGCGGTTTATGCTTTATCGCTTGTGAAGACACGGCGCACCAAGCTATTAATTTAGATTATGGCAATCCTTATAATAAATATACCATCAAAGAGGAAGAATGTGTTGGTTGTAATTTGTGTCAGCTGATCTGTCCGGTTACTGATTGTATCAACATGGTAGAACACCGTAAAGGTGACGAATATTTAAACTGGAAAGAATTTCAGAAAAGAGGCTTGCCGTTGAATGATCATTAATTTTCAATTACCTTAAAAGCTGCACCAATTTTTTCAACAACATCAGAAGCTAACAAACTTTCCACGCTTTGTTCTTTTAGTGCTATATCTGCAGCTACTCCATGTAAATGAACACCAATTTTTGCGGCAGTAAAAGATGAATATCTTTGTGCTAATAAAGCTGTGATCATTCCACTCAAAATATCTCCCGAGCCACCTTTTGCTAATCCTGCATTGCCCGTGTTGCTGATCCAGGCTTCCCCGTTTTCTACGATCAATGTTTCGTGATCTTTTAAAACGATCACCCATGGATATTGTTTAGATAATTCGATGGCTTTATTTATTCTTACTGCTTTGTTATCGCTTTCACCAAATAGCCTGTCGAATTCTTTTACATGCGGTGTGATGACTAGCCCTTTTGGAAGGAGATCCCATAGATCCCTGTGCTGTGATAATATCGTCAATGCATCCGCGTCCAGCAAAATATTTTTTTTGTATTGATGTAAGATATCCATCATCAATTCTGAAGATATAGTATCCAATCCTATTGCCGGTCCAATACCTATTGCCGAATATTTGTCAAGATCCATTACTTTATATTCTCTGAATAATAACATTGCTTCAGGAATAGCTGTTTGCAAAATAAAACGTTCTTCTTCCGGAATAATAACAGTGAGCAAACCCGTCCCTGTTCTTAAACATGCTCTTGCAGATAAAACGGCTGCCCCCATTCTCCCTTTATTGCCGGCAACTAATAAGGCATGCCCGTATGTTCCCTTATGAGAATCGGCCATCCTTGGTTTTATTAAACTTTTTATTATTTCTTTGGAGAGATATGATATTTTTTCTGAAGACATATTTTAATTTTATCGTTCATTCATCCATTCCAGGTAACTTATTACTGCTTTGATCTCTCCGAAAGAATAGTTGCTTCCGAGTTTTTCTTTTATTGGCGAAAGAGCAGTACTGCCTGCATTTTTAATTGCATCAACAATAACCTGTACTTTTTCTAGTGTTACTAATTTTGTAACTGACAATTCTCCAGTACCTATATAATAAGTTAAATGAGTTTCAATTGTTTGTTGAGATAATTTTCTTTCGAAAGCTATTTCACTAACGGTCTTATCATTTAAAAATAATTGTAAGCTTTGTTTTTTCGTATCTGTTGCTCTTTCTTTTGTTACTGTCTTGCGTGAATTTTTTGGTAACTTTAGATTGATCTTGGTTGATAAATTATTTTTCCTGCAATAATTTATGATATGGTCTAAAAACAGTGAACCGTATTTTGCCAGCTTAACATCGCCAAATCCGGAGATCTTCGAAATGTCTGTCATTGTTAAAGGTAAATAGGTTGCCAGTTCCAGAAGCGTAGCTTCAGAAAAAATCATATAAGCGGCGACCCTTTCTTTATTTGCTAATTCATGTGTTACTGATTTTAATTCTCTAAATAATTCGTCGTATGCCGGAATGCTATTTTGCATTTGCATAGCTGCAGGTTGCTCGGCCTTAGTAGTTACTGCTTTTACTAATTTAACCTGTTCTTCTCCTTTTAAAATTTTGCGGCTTTTTTCTGTCAGTTGTAACACAGGATATTCACCGTCGCTTTGTTTTACTGCCTTCATCTGCAATAATTCACGTGCGTATTGTTTCCATTGGTCTTTGCTGATATCTTTTCCTATGCCAAATGTTTTTAATTGCTGATGTTCAGATCTGATAGTGCTGCTGCCGCGCAAAAAATCAACTACATAGTTCATACCAAATCTTTCATTCAGTCTGCTTACTGCACTTAAAAATTTTTGCGCTTCAATAGTGGCATCTACTTTTTCTTCGTCGCTTAAGCAAACATCACAGCTGCCGCAATAATCTGGTGCAGATTCGCCAAAGTAATTTAACAGGTATTGTCTTCTACATTGTCTGCTTTCACATAGCTGTGCCATTTGCTGCAGCTTCTTCAACATTATTTTACTTTGTTCTGCGTTGCCTTCAACCTTGGCAAAATTCCTTAACTTAATTACGTCACCACCGCTATAAAATAAAACAGCTTCACTTAATAAGCCATCGCGGCCAGCTCTCCCCGTTTCCTGGTAATAACCTTCAATATTTTTTGGAAGATCAGCATGTACCACAAAACGCACATTACTTTTATCTATCCCCATACCAAATGCCACAGTGGCAATAATAATTTTGATCTCGTCCTTTAAAAATTTATCTTGTCTTTCTTCACGAACGTTTCTTTCTAATCCTGCATGGTAGGCTGCTGCCAAATAACCTTCTTCAACAAGATCCTCCGCTAATTTTTCCGTAGAGCTCCTGCTTAAACAATAAATAATACCACTATCATCTTTACGTGCTTCTAAATAATCTATTAGCTGCGAGAAATAATTTTTCTTTGGTTTGATATAATAGAAGATATTAGGGCGATTAAAAGAATTTTCAAAGACCGCAAAATCAGTGATCTCCAGTTTGTCGATAATATCTTTTTTAGTCAATGCATCTGCGGTAGCTGTTAATGCAATAATAGGTACCTGTGGAAATTGTTTTTTTAATTGACCTAATACCAAATATTCCGGTCTAAAATCATGTCCCCACTGACTGATACAATGTGCTTCATCAATTGCAAAAAGCGAAACATTAATATCTTTTAAATAAGTAAGAAAATTATTTTGTCCGAGCAATCGTTCCGGCGCTACATATAATAATTTGAGTTGTTTGTTTTTTATTTGATTGATGATCGCCGTCTGCTCATAAGAAGATTGAGATGAATTTAAAAATGCCGCAGGAATACCGTTTAGCTTTAGCGCATCGACCTGGTCTTTCATTAAAGCGATCAGGGGAGAAACGACGATGGTAACGCCATCAAATAATAAAGCAGGAATTTGAAAGCACACAGATTTGCCACCACCGGTTGGCATCAAAACAACAGTATCGTTTTTTGCTAAAACATTCTCAATGATCTCCTGCTGATTGTGCCTGAACTCATTGTAGCCAAAATAATGCTGAAGGGTAGATTGTATATTATAATTGTCTGTCACTTATGTATCGATTCTTCGTATTGCAAGCTACAATAAACCCATGAATTTTTTTTCTTCCATTTTTGGAGTAAAAACACCTATAATTCAGCCTTTAAATAAATTTAACAGTTAATTAGTCTACCTTTTTGATGGACTAATAATTTTACTATATCTTTATCATGAAAATAACATAGCCGCGTGGCCGAGTGGTTAGGTCAAAGTCTGCAAAACTTTTTACGATGGTTCGAGTCCATCCGTGGCGTCAGGTAAATTTCTTCGTTAAGAGAGACAATCAATCGGGCGGTATTTCTATACTGCCTTTTCTTTTTTTAATACTTGTAATACAGTACCATACAATACTTCAGCACCTAAGGCAAGGTCATCATAAGAAGCATATTCAAGTGGGTTATGACTAATGCCATCTTTGCACCGAACAAATATCATCCCATAATCGCAGGCATAAGAAAGTGCCATTGCATCATGAAAAGGTCCGCTCATTAATTCAGGCGTATCAATAAGTCCGAGGTTTTTACATTCATTGTGAATGATCGCTTTTATCCAATCAGCACAATAACGGGGTTCAAGGTTAGTGTCTTCAGTGATCTCGTAGGTTAATTGGTGTTTTTGGGTGATGGATCTTATTTTATCCATCAGTTGCGTTTCATATTTGTGGCGCCTTTCCAGGTCAATATCTCTAAGATCTACCGTAAACGTAACTTCTTCCGGAATGATATTTCGTGATGCTGGAAAAACATTTAAGGTACCAACTGTACCAACAGTAGGAGCGCCGGGGATCTGGTTGGCAATTTCATTTAAGGCTATAATAATTTCTGCTGCACCTACCAGAGCATCTTTTCTCATGGCCATTGGAACAGAACCCGCATGGCCGGCCATTCCTTTTAATTTTACAGTGAGCCATAATGGTCCCGAGATACCCGATACTACACCGATTGGTTTGTGACTATTATCTAATATTGGACCTTGCTCAATATGTAATTCTAAAAAACAAAAAATACTGCCCGGCTTATATTCAGATTCGGAAAATTTATCCGGATCGCAACCAAAATCGCGTAATGCTTTTTCCCTGGTGATGCCATCCTTATCAGTTCTTTGTAATTCGCCTTTTTCCAGTTTTCCTAAAATACCTCTTGAGCCAAATAGACCTTTATTAAATCTCCAGCCTTCTTCATCTGCAAAAGAAATTACTTCAATGCTTCTTTCGGGAATGATATTATTTTCAGTCAAAGCTTTTACTGCTTCAATGGCACAAAGTACGCCGGCTACGCCATCAAACCTGCCGCCATACGGTTGTGAATCTAAATGCGAGCCCATCATTAAAACAGGGAGTGTTGTATTTTTTCCTTCTAGTCTGCCAATAAGGTTTCCGAAATTATCAATATGTGTTTTCATACCAGCCTCTTTCATCCAGGAAGCTGCCAATTCAAAACCTTGTTTTTCCAGGGGGGTCATCGTGGGTCTGCAAGTACCGGTCTCACCGATCTTGCCGATCTCACTCATTGCCTCAAAATGTTGCCGAAGACGATTGGCATTAATTTTCATGTTGAATAAATTTATGGTTGAAGTTATTCGTGCTATTCTTCAACCATAAATTTACAACCTGATTAATAATAATTGGATATTATCTGCTAATTATCAGTTTCCCTATATGTAAATCACCGGATGCGGTTTTTACTTTATAATAGTATAAACCTGCTGCTAATGCTCGTATGCTAATTGGAGTATTTGAATTAGTGGATTCTTCCATCGCTAACTTTCCTGCACCGTCATACAATTCGATAGAAACCGGCTCGTTTATTTTGTCGATAAATTGTACATGATCATTAGCGGGGTTTGGCGCTAATGAATATTCTAATCGCGGAGCTGCAGTATCGGCGAAGCTGACGGCAAGTATATTTGAATAGTTAGCGCTACTATCCGTATTATAAATTTTAAGGCGATAATAATTAGTGCCCGGAATTAGAGGAGTACTGTCAATCAGGTTATAATTAATGTTGTTGATATCGGTAGTGGTGTCTATCACTGTCCAGGTACTGCCATTTGTGCTGCGGTCTATTTCATATTCGCTGGCATTGCTGTAATCACTGATCGTCCATACAACCTTGGTTTGATTGTTAAGCTTGCTTGCGCTAAATACATTTATCGCAGTGGTATCAGTAAAGCTAACAAGCTGCACATTTGAATAATTAACACTGCTGTCATAATTAATTATTTTAAGGCGATAATAATTAATGCCAGGGATTACAGGAAAGCTATCCTTAGTATTATAATTAGTTTGACCTAAACTAATGGTCGTATCTATTATGGTCCATGTTGAATTATCTATACTACGTTCAATTTGATACTCGATTGCATTCGTTTCATTGTTTATTGTCCACGAAATAGTTGCTTTTTGTTGGCCTGCAATCTTATTTGCAGTAAATGCATTTATCATGGTAGTATCAGAAAAGATCACATATTTAATAGTTGAATAATTAATACTGCTATCATTATTGATGACTTCGAGCCTGTAATAATTTGTATCAGGAATTGCAGGGTTCGTATCAAAAAAAGTATAATTGGTACTATTTGTATTTGCAGTGGTATCGATGCTAAAATTCACACCATTTACACTACGATATATTTCATACCGCGCAACATTGACCTCGTTATTTATTGTCCATGAAATTTTTGCTTGCTGCAGACCGGGAACTTTGGTGGCACTAAAACTGTCTATTGTTGTACTTATAGGTTGTGGTTCAACAAAAGTTAAGGCGCTGTTACTTGCTGAAAGCGTGCTGCCGGTATAGAGTGAGGCTGTGTTTTTTACAATGCAGCCGCTCGTTAATTTTATATCATCAACATACCATCCTTCTACAGTAGTAGAATTTCCATTGTCGGTTTCAAAACGGAAACGGATCATTATTGTTTGTCCGATAAAAGATGACAGATCAACAACTGTTTGTTCAAAACCGCTGCTCGCGCCAGAGAAAGCCTGTTTGCCTGCTAATATTGTTGAGGCATCCATTGTAGTATTGTAATAGCCTTTTATGATCTCTGGCCCCAGATCTTGCCAGGTACCGCCAGCATTTGTTGATATTTCAATTACGCCGCCATCATAAGTATCTTCTGTATTAAAATAATGATTGAAACTAAATATAGCCTGGTCATTAAGAGGAATTGCTGTTGATGTTAATGTTATATCAGAAGGTACCGTGGGTTCAGTTGCAAACCATGAATGTGTTGGACTGGCAGATCTTGCAGCTGAAACTGCCCATCCTCCTGCAGTACTAAATCCTCCAACAGTAGTGCCGTCTCTGTTATCGTTTATCGGATAATTTATTGCGCATCCTGTTATTGTTGGTGTTGCATTTACAGTAAAGCTTACTGTTTGTGACGGTTGCGTAAAAGTAACAGGATTAATGGTTAAAATATTTCCGCTTAACTTGCCCGAAGAACTGTTAACATAATTCAAGTTCGCAGGTAAAGTATCAATGATCTTTACCGCTGTAGGAATGGAGCATCCGCAAGTAGCATTGATAGTGTATGCTATCGTATCATTGGCGTTTAAAGAGTCAGCGGCCGTTTTGGATATTGCTATGGCAGCAGGCAAATCAAAAGCAACGGTTTGATCCGAAGTACTGTTACTGCTACCTTGTTTAGCACTGTAACCCATGCCACGCCTTGCGAAAGCAGACCATATTGCACATCGGTGGCGATTATTATATAAAAGCGAATCTGCTTTTAAGATCGCATCTCTTGCGTCTAAAAAACCCGGACTGCAAGGTTGTAGTTTCATTCCTGTAATTACATCATTCAATGCAATTACGTTGCCGCCATTTGTTGAAGCAGCATTATAAATATTGGGCTCAATAACTCCTTCCTGTTGAATAATTCTCCACGTCATATCCCACAGCGCGCTTGTCCATATTTCACCGATATAATGAACTTCAGATCCATTTGCACTACCATTCATATCTGCATAAGTGTGCGGGTCAACAGAAAAATTTAATGTATATGGGTAGGTACGTAAACCTACGTCAGTCGTAGCTTCCCCAAGAACATACGTTCCAAGTGGCCGTAATACCAGGCTATCAGCTAAGGTAGTAGTGGCCCAGTTTTGTGTAACCATCAATGCCATGTAATCACTCCAGCCTTCGCCACCTTGTTCGGCATTTGCCAAACAGCTTGTATTTGCCGGCCCACCTGTTAACCTATTTGAAATGCCATGTGTAAATTCATGCGCAATTACACCATCATCATAATCTCCATCAAGCATGGGTGGCACAGGAGGTATTGTGATCGATTCTCCTCCGGCGATATGAGCTAATAAACTATCGCCATCAGCCTGCGAGACCATTACCGCAGGGATGGTAATGGTATTATCTGAACCGCCCATTGCAAAAGGGGCTTCTACAATATTGTCTATCATTACTACAGCTATGGCACCTGCAGTTTGTGCATCTTTTACTTTCAATGTAAAATTGCAAGTTCCGCGGTCAATAAGTACTATTTTTCCTGTAAGACTATTCGACGGAGCTACACAACCGAAATGAGTACTGGCTGACATGTCATCAAAATAAATAGCTGTTCCTGTTGTAGCAGTTGTTGATAAATTATTCGTACTAAAGGCACTTTGTATCGCCAGGTATTTACCCGCTATAGCGGCAGGCGAATTAACTATTAAAGAATCTGCAGGAGGATCCCATAAATACATTTGCATACGCGGTGATTGCCCGTCAGGCGGGGTGTCCATATTTGCATTATCAATGCCGCTTCCATCCTGCGCTTCTGCTTTCAAAGGATCGTTTCCCACACCGCCTCTGCCATCGTTGTTTACCTGGAAATTACCTGAAGGTTCATCAAATCCATATTGATAGCTAATGTCGTGCATCATATTCGTTACGTAAAACAAATTGGTAACGGCGGCACGCATATTATTGGTAATATGCGGCTGCATGGTAAAATCCGGTGTTTTAATAAAAGAAAGATCAGGTAATGAAGTAGAAGAAGTGTCGCTATGGCCCGGATGGTCCAAAGCTGCTGTATCATCATATGCAACTACATTATTTCCTCTTGTATAATTATAATTTGTTGTGCCATCAGACTGCCATCCAAAAACAGTAACAGGGTTGCCGGCTCCTGCATTTAGCCAAGGGTTATTCACTATCGCCAAAGGCCCAAATGACGGAGCTTCAGTAGGTAAAGGAATTACATTGTAAGTGGCATTAGGGATTGCATCAGGATGACTGTAATTAGCTGCCAGCAGATTTGCATTTTTTTTTATTTGTTGTTGAGAACTGCCGTTTTTTTTGTTCGCATTATTTTTTTCGTACAAAGTAGAATTATCTGCATCGATAATTTGTCCCGTCACTGCATCTACTCTTACATTCATATCATCCGGACTGTTCAATTCATTTATCGTGATATTCCAAGCTAATTTTACAGTTTTACCATCATCAATTGTAACCCATAGTAATTCGGCAATAATGTTTTGTTTGGCAATTCCGGCAGCAGTGAACACATAATATGTATCGGTGTTTCTTTTGTCTGAAACGATCTGTAGTCCAACAGGACTTGCCAGTTTAAGATAAACGGCTGCTTTTACAACAGCTGCAGCTGCAGTAATAGAGGGCGTTGCATTGCTTGCCTTAGTCTCTATTTTATCAATAAATCTGCTTTTATTACTTACCATGTTTCCTTTACTATCAAAACAAAGTGAGTAAATAGCATTGTGGACCTTTAATCCCAGGTAATATTGTTGAATATAGGCAAACGTTAAATTGTTAGTTGCAGAAGCGCTTACAACCTTCATTTCTGCAAGATCGGAATTGTTTAATCCCAGCTTTTTATTATTATTATTTATCCAGTTATTTACCTGTGGGAGTAAGCTTTCCTGTGCAATAGCGGGCACTGTGTAAATGCAAAGCGCAAAAAAGAATATCCAAAAAAAGTGTATTGTATTTTTCATCGAAAGGTAGTGCCAGGGTATAATTGTTTAATAAATAATTATAAAGACGTTCATAAAGATAGATATTATAAATAAACGAAACGTTGCTTTATAACTACTTTATGATGGTTTGAGTAATTATAATATATAAACTATTTCCAATAGGATACAGACCTTAAAACAAGTAAGCTTTTTTTATGTTGAAGGCAACCGAATAGGCGCATTTAACGATTATTTCTCTATACAATCTTTATGCAGAAGAAAACAACATCCGCTAACATCTTTTATACTTACGCAGATACTGTTCAGGCAGATAATTTGTATACTCCCGGGTACAAAAACCTGTTGGAAGGTTTCATCAATACAAGAGCGATTACTACCTCATTATTACAACAGCCTTTAGATGGAATAGCTAACAGAGGAATAAAACGCGGATTCGATATATTATTTTCAATAATTATGATTGTTACGGTCCTTTCCTGGCTAATGCCAATTATTGCCATTTTTATATGGATCGATTCGAGGGGTCCGATATTCTTTTTTCAAAAAAGAAATAAACGCAACGGAGAATTATTTACCTGCATAAAATTCAGATCAATGGTTGTAAATGCCGATGCTGATATTTTACCTGCCAGGAGAAACGATAAAAGGATAACTTCGGTCGGTCGTTTTTTAAGAGATCATTATCTTGATGAATTACCGCAATTTTTTAATGTGTTGATGGGCGATATGTCTGTTATCGGCCCAAGGCCGCATATGGTAAATGATAATTTAAAATACCGCAAACAGATCGATCATTACGAACGACGTCATAAAGGTAAACCAGGGATCACAGGCCTGGCGCAGGTATTGGGCTATGTAGGCGCTACAGAAAATATACAGGAAATAAAAGATCGCATTGGGTTAGATATTTTTTATTTGAGGCATTGGTCGATAAAGTTAGACATGAAAATAATATGGAGAACAATATTAAAACCCTTTCGCTTATCGCTTAATACAAAAGAAGTATAGGGCATACTATCATTTTTAAATGAGTATTCAAATTTTGTCAACACTTTCAAACAACTTATTGTTACGCGAACCAGATCAGGAAAATATTCTTTCTGTACAGCCGCTTGTTACCATTGTAATCCCTACCTATAACCGGAGTTTACTTATACAGGATACTATTGCATCAGTTGTAGCGCAAACATATTCCAATTGGGAATTGATAATAGTAGATGATGGTTCAACAGATAGTACTGTAGATATGGTACGATCTATAAAAGATAAAAGGGTACGCATAATAGAATTTCCGCATTGTGGCAATATCGCCATGCTTAGAAATATTGGTGTGAAATCGGGCTCGGGGCAATGGATAGCTTTTCTTGATTCGGATGACACCTGGGTTCCGCAAAAACTGGAGCTGCAATTGGCTGCTTTGCAAAAAGACGCAAAGCAATGGTGTTATGGAGGATTTGAATTGATGAACGAGACAGGCACGGCAATTCCAAGCAAAAGCGGAACGTATCATCCTTTTTCAGGATGGATACTTCCTAAAGTCATCACTTATGAAGCGTCCGTTGCTACCTGTTCTGTAATGCTTCTGCGATCACTTTTTGATGAGATCGGTGGCTTTAATTCCGATGCCGGATTGTTTTGTCGCGAAGATTATGAATTTGTATTACGATTGGCCATGCATGCGGAAGCCCTGGCCTTAACTTCTGTATTGGTGCGTGTAAGGGATCATCCTGGCAGAACTACTAACACATTCACTAATGGCCCTGAGCGGACGGCAAATGTGTACGGTTTTTTTTACCGGAGCTGCAATGATAATAGTATTAAAAAACTAGTGCATCGCCAATATGCACATCATCTTGCTGAAGCAGCGGAAAAAAACTTGTATAAAAAAAATTATTTACGGGCAATTAAATACTTCGCTAAGGCAATCGCTAATGGAGATAAGCCAAGGCATTTGCTTTCATCTTTTAAACATGGATTCATAAAACATAACCCCCTATAAAAATTAGTTGAAAAAAACGATAACAGATATTTTTACGATTCTTTCGCGCAGAGAAAAAATCCGGTTCATCCAGCTGGTAGTGATGGATATATTGGTCAGTATACTGGATATTTCTTTCCTGGCCATACTGTTATACCTGGCACACTTTTATACAGCACCACACCAGGTAACGATAGAAAATGTTTTTCTTTTTACTTTTCTTGATAAACATCCTGTTGTCCCCATTCTGATTTTCTTTGTGCTTTTTAGTATTAAAAATATGTTTGGGTTCAGTGTTTTCCGTAACCAGTTCCGGTATGTTTACCAGGTGGCTTCGCGGCTTTCACGCAATAACATGCAGCTTTATTTTTCAGGAAGTTATAGCGAGTATGTGTCGGTTGATTCGTCTGTGCATAGCCGTAAGATCGCGCAGTACCCAATTGAATTTGGCCATTATATTATAGGCGGCCTTCAACAGATCATCAGTCAATCTATATTGATATCTATAACTATTGCAGCTGTATTAATTTATAACCCGGTATTATTTCCATTATTATTAATAATACTTGCTCCGCCGATTATTTTAAGCGGGATCTTATTAAAGAAAAAAATACACCGGCTGCGCAAAACAGCAAAGACAATTAATGAAAAAACCCAGCAAAGCCTTTATGAAGCTATCTCAGGGTTTATTGAAAGCAATATTAATAAGCGGCAGCATTTCTTTATCAATCGCTATTATTCCAACCAGGCAACATTGAATGATTTTTTTGCTGAGCAACAATCCATAAACAATATGCCGTCGCGGCTGATAGAAGTATTTGCTATATTCGGCCTTGTCGTTCTTATACTTATTAATTCATTTACAGCAAAAGGGGGAGCTGTTCAGGTAATAACAATTGGTGCGTTCATGGCGGCAGCCTATAAAATTATACCCGGCATTGTAAAAATATTGAACAGTACAGGGCAAATGAAAACTTTTGGTTTTGCCATAGATGCGCTGCTAAAAAGTAGTACAGTCAAAATAACAGAAAGTACATCAACCACTACTTCCGTTTCTTCTGTAGCATTTAAAAAAGTTTTTTTTAGTTATAAAGATGAACCGGTGTTAAGTAATTTTTCTTTCGATATTGAAAAAGGGGATATGGCGGGTATCAGCGGTGTATCAGGCAAAGGGAAAACTACTATCATTAATTTGTTGCTAGGGTTTATAGAACCGCAACGGGGAAGAATCTTTATAAATGATACAGAAACAACTGCGGGTGAAAGGCAACAGCACTGGAATAAAATTGCCTACGATAAGCAACAACCGTTTTTTATTCACGATTCCATACGGAACAATATTTTATTGTCTGAAGATGTATACGACGCAGATAAGTTAGACAACATTATTAAAATAACCGGACTTTACAATTTGATAGAAAAATATCCCGAAGGATTAGATACGGTCATAACCGAGAATGGCAAAAATATCAGTGGCGGCCAACGGCAACGTATAATGCTTGCAAGAACTTTATATAAAGATGCCGACATGATAATATTAGATGAACCCTTCAGCGAATTAGACAGGGCTTCTGAAAATAGTATGCTGAATTATTTTAGGAGCCTTGCAGAAGCAGGTAAAATCATTATATTAATAACACATAACAAAGAAAGTCTTTCGTTTTGTAATAAAGTAATTTCATTAGATGAGAGATACACGGCCCACATTCATACTAATTAGTCCGGGTTTTGCCGTGGATGAAAAAGATAGCACTTGCCTGCCTTTACAGCAAAATCTGATAAAAGCGATCAACAAAAATTTTCCTTCCATTAAAATAATTATTGTTGCATTGCAGTATCCATTCATCAAGTCTGAATATGAATGGTACGGTAACAAAGTGATCAGTTTTGGAGCTAGAACCCAAGGGAAATTCTTCACTTTGCTTTTATGGATAAGAACATGGATATATCTAAAAAAAATAAATAAAGAGAATAACGTAAAAGGCATTCTTAGTTTTTGGGCAGGTGAATGTGCTTTAATTGGAAACAGATTCGGTAAAAAATATACTATCAAACACCGTTGCTGGATACTAGGACAGGATGCGCGAAAAGAAAACAAGCATGTTAAACGGACGAAACCTCAGCCGGATGAGTTAGTCGCCTTATCGGATTTTATTGCGGAAGAATTTAATAAAAACCATCATATATTACCTGCACATATTATTACGCCCGGTATTGACCCCGCTCAATTTACAAACAATATGCCCGAAAGGAATATTGATGTACTGGGTGTGGGCTCGCTTATTCCATTGAAGCAGTATGAGGTCTTTATTCAGATCATCGCAACGCTAAAAGAAAAATTTCCTTTTATTAATGCAGTAATAAGTGGCACCGGACCGGAAGAAGAAAAATTAAAAATGCTTATCGCGAAACATAAAGTAGAAAAGAATATTGTATTGATTGGCGAAATACCACATGAAGAAGTTTTGTTGTTAATGAAGCGATCGAAAATATTTCTTCATCCGTCTAATTACGAAGGTTTTGGTGTTGTTTGTATTGAAGCACTATATGCGGGGGCTCATGTAATTAGTTTTAGTAAACCGATGAACGCGGCTATTGATCAATGGCATATTGTTACCAATGAAATTAGTATGCTAGGACAATCAATTGATCTTTTGCAAGATGAACATATTGAATACAGTTCGGTATTGTTTAGTTCAATAGACAATTGCGCAACAAAGATGGTTAAGCTGTTTGGAGATTTTTAATTATGGCCGCAGCTTTTTCGACAACCGCCTCCGGAGAAATTCTTGTCATACAATGATTATCGCCATACCTGCAAAAAGTTTGCATACAATTTCCACATTCCAGATCTGATGAATCAAAGAAAAAACTATTTCTTCCTAAGGGTCTTGACCAATCACTCCTTGTTGAACCAAAAAGAGCAATAGTTGGAATGCCCGATACCCATGCCATATGCATTAACCCCGAATCTTCCGATATAACTGCTTTTGTTTTTTGAAGAATTGAAAAAGCCTGAGCGGGACTTGTTTTATCGGTAAGATCGATCAATTGATCGCCCAGTTTATTTTTTAGATAAGCTGCTTTTTCCCCGATAAAGTTTGTGCCCATAATTAAAAATTGCACATCGGAAAATTGCTGTAGCCACAGGTTCGCGAAGCGTACATAATTATCTATCGACCAGTTACGATTTTCAAACGCCCCTGCGGGGTTGAGTACGATCAGCTCATTGTTTTTATTCCATCCATTGTTTAATAAAATTGCAGTCGCATCTTTAACTATAAAATTTGGATCAATATCGCACGCGCCTAAACCGATCGCTTCAATAGTTAACCTTGTTCTTTCACCTGCTGCCAATGGAGAAAACCGGTCAAAGGAAGACCATGCTTTTGGAAAAAGGCTTCTTCTTATTAAATTACTTATGTTATTATTTTGCAGATCTATTACAATATCATACCTGTGCAGTAATAATTTCGGCAATAATATTAGCGTGTAAAAAAATTGTTTTTTAAAATTTCTGGCCCCGCCAATAGAATAGACATTGGTAAAAAGCTGCAAGCTTTTAGGAATGCTATTAACTTCTTCTCTTGTGATAAAGTCAATAATCGTGTCTTCAGGTAAATGATTTTTTAAATATTGCAGGTATGGTAAAGTGATCACCATATCGCCCATTGCTTGTAGGCGAATCGCCAGTATTCGTTTAGGCGGATATTTTTTCGTCCATGGTTTTGCGGCAATGATCATTTATAATGCACTTATTTTATAGAGGTATAGGTTACTGCCTTTATCTATTGCGCCATCTCTCTTGTCGGCAAGCTCAACATGAAAAGAAGAGAATAATTTCTTATCTGTTTTATTTAACAATGCAGGTGGTAATATTGATATGACGTAAACAGTTTTGATACGGTCTTTTTTAAAAAGATAGTCTAGTCCATCGCAGTATCGGGTGGAGTCATCCAGCATTGCTTTCTCATTTCCCCATACAATAAAAGAGAGACTCTTTTCAACATCTACACAATAATAGGGTTTATCCATACAGGCAGATATCGTATTTAATGCACAAAAATCGGTCACCATTTTTTCGTTAGGCGGTACTTCGTCTATCAGTTCTTTTACCCTGAAGCCATTAGAAAAAGGGAGAGTAATATCTTTTGATACTATAAAAACACCCGCTATTAACTGTATGAATAGCAGAACAAGTACTAATATCTTTTTATTTTTTTGTACCGGGGTATCATAACAATACATCCAGAAGGCTACTATAAAGCCTATAAAAATAAAACCACAATATCTTTCGGTTCCAAGTACAAAAATATTACCTACAATAAAAGTTACTACTACATTGGCTACAAAGAGTACAAGACTTTTTTTATTATCATATAAAATATAGCAGCCCGCCCCTACAAATGTAAAAGCAAATAATGGGCTAATGATCTTTAATATTCTATAGGTAGGATGTAATAGTAATAGAAACTGCGTATTCCAAAAATTGTACTCCCACCATGCCGGCATAGGTGCGAAGGCGCGAAAAGGAGCTTGCAGGGCAATGGCAAATATACTTGGGTTCCAGCGGGCAAATGTCCATGCTGTTAATACCTGGTGTGTTTCCGGCTCTGAAATAAAATGTAAAGCCGGTAAAAAAATAAGTATACCCAACAAAGAGTGCAAGGCAACAAAACTTCTTTTTTTCTTTTGTTCAACGGAAGAGATCAGAAAATACAAATGCAAACTGCCAGCCAGCAACATACCCATGAGGTGTACATTACTCATAAAAAAAAGTAATAAATAATATACGATCAACTTATACTTAAACTCTTTATTTATAATGATGCAAATAAGAAAACCGGCTAAAACGGCCAATACATAATTGCGACTTAGAATGGCGTACTCAAAAATAAAATAGTAGCCAAAAGGAAGAAGGACCTTAGCGCCGGTTGGTAATGGAGAATAAAAAAGCATGAGAAAAATTACCAGTATGGCAAATAACAAATGAACTATTTGAACATATACCAGGTTATGCGTAAACTTTGATATGATCCAAAGAACAATATACCAAACCGGTGGATGCCCCTCGTTTCGCCTGTTGTGGATGAGATCGAAAAAGCTATTGCTTCCCCTGGCAATATTCCAACTGTGAAATTCATCTCCCCATAATTCATGATGATACATTGTAAAGCTGGCAATAAGTATATACACACCGAATACAACCCATAACAAAGGGTTAGAAAAACGGTCTTTACTATAGGTCTTTTTAAGGTCTGCTTCCATTTATTTTATATTATTCAATTTCTATTGGGAAAAAACTCTCAGGGTTGTATTTTTTTATTTCTTTGATCAGCAATGGCAAATTCCCGATAATATATTTCCCGGTTTTGTTGATGAATATTTTGCTATAATTCCCTACCGAAATATTTTTTAATTGAGGCAGTAAGCTTTCGTCAAAAAGGGCAATGTAGCCTTTATGTAATACCAGCAATATATCTTCAGGGTTTACCGCAAAAAAAGCATTTGCAGTATCAGGGTTGATCTTTTCTTTAGCAATTACAATATCTGCGTAATTGTTTTCTTTTATTGCCCCGGTATTATTGAGTTTCCATATAGCAGCAGGTGCTGTTGAGACGGCGTTTATCAATTCTTTATCCGTCAATAATTTTGTTTCTCTTGCTGTACGCAATTGCTGCCAGATATTCCAGTTAGCAGAAACCGTAGAATCTGTACCAAAAAGAATATTGGTGGCCATCCTGAGTTTATTGACCGCAGCGGTAGCGCCTAACAAAAAGAAATTTGAATCAGGACACCAAATCAAAGCATGAAACGAAGCTGCTTGTCTTTCGTCCATCGCCACGCCATGTATACCAACGATCTTTCTTTTTAATACATTCCATTTGATCACTTCATCGATCTCATCATGTGAATCAATATCTGTTCCTTCACCAACATGCATTGCAAACGGGTATTTTTTTGCAAACGGGCTGTTCAATTGATATTTCCATCCCTTCTCCAATTTAACAGAATGTAACGAGTAGCTGTTTTGAAATACAGTGATGATGCTATTAGGAATATCCAGTTTTTCTCCATGATTAACAACCGTTGTAACACCATTCAGCAAATTTTTATAAACACCCCATTGTGTACGAAGCTGCTTAGGAATTGCAAGAATTGAATTGATAGTAGCTTTATTTTTTTCATGAATATCATCTCCCCATTCTACATAGTTTTTATAAATGCGATTGCCCAGCTGCGGAAATAAATTAAAATCGAGGTGATCGTGAGAGTTTATTAAGCCGGGGAATGCGATAACATTTTCAAATTCAATAATATTTTCCTGTGAAGATGATGCTGCTAATTCTGTAGCAATAGCTGCAACCGATCCATTATTGATATGGATATTTTTTTTACCAGCTTCACCAACAACTTGTACATTAGCTAATATCATTTGGTTTTTTTAATTGGATGCCATAGATGATTGGTGTGTTTTTCCATTTTTCAAAAACAGTGATCGCTTGTTGCTTTTCATAATACGATCTCAAGGAATCATCAATATTTCTTTCTACCACTTTTGTTACACTCAAATTGAGTGAAGTAGCAATAGTTTTTAATTTGTCAATCGAATGAACATAATTGATGATGGCTATTTTTTTATCATTGTGTTTAAAAGTTCTGTCTGCCCCATTTGCCAAGGCTGTTGGATGGTTATCTGTAATAATGATCACACCTCCAGGCTTTAGCACCCTTGTCCATTCTGACAAAGCTTCTGCCGCATTTTTAATATGCGCAATGGCCAATGTTGAAATTACAATATCGCAGGAATTGTTTGTAAGGTCGTACAAATTGTTATTGAGCAGGCGATGTGTTATTGCTTTCGGAAATTTTTGTTTTAATTGATCCAGCATTTTTTCAGATACATCAAAACCTATTATTTTTTGCAGACCACTATCATACAAATTTTGCCAGTGCCTGCCTGTACCACAACCGATATCAACAAGAATTTTATCTTTTAATTCAATACCATTTAATAAACTTTGAAAAACCTCTTTATCGAGTACCAACATTAAATTATCGGGTTGCGCATCATAGCTGCCGGCCCAAATATCATAGGCCCGCTCAGGATTGGTCTCTTTTGCCTTAAAAAATTTGTTTTTCAGGTAATTTTTGACTGTTTGCATATTATCTGTAACGTATTGTTAACCAGTATGGTTGCCCTATCTGAAAATAGTGTTATTTTAGGATAAAATAAGGCAACCAATTATCTTCCTTTTTCGTTTGAAACTTGTATGAACAAAATTATCTTATTCAATCCAACAAGTGCTTTTGCCAAACATCGGTTCCCTAATGCAATACTGAATATTGCAGCTTCTATTGATGGCAAATATGGATGGACAATTGTTGATGGTAACCGGGAAGAATTTCCGTTTGAAAAATTAAGGTCATATCTCGCGACAGGTGAGTATAAATATATCGGGTTTACAGTTATGCCAGGTCCGCAAGCAAAGCAGGCGATCCCGTTTGCAAAAAAAATAAAAGAAGAATTTCCGGAAACAATAATGATCTGGGGTGGCTATTTTCCTACCAGCCATTTTAAGGTAGTATTGAATTCGCGGTACGTCGATTTTGTAGTGAACGGCCCGGGCGATCATGCATTTCCCAAATTGATCGATGCGTTGGAAAACAATACGCCGTATGAACTGATCAAAAATATTATTTATAAGACCGCAGATAATAATGTTATTAAAACGGTTAAAGAAGACCTTATTGAACAGGATACACTTCCTTCATTACCGTACGACCGATTGAATGAAATTTATCCTGTAGAAAAATATTTGGGCAAAACATTTTTGGGTAACCGGACAATGGCCTATCATTCCAGCATTGGTTGTCCGTTTACCTGTTCGTTTTGCGCAGTTGTGCCAACGTATGAAGCAAGGTGGAAAGCTAAATCTGCCGAACATGTTTATCGTGATGTTAAATATATAAAAGATAAATGGGGCGCTGATGCTGTTGAATTTCATGATAACAATTTTTTTGTTTCAGAAAAACGTACAATTGAATTTTCCAAATTGATACTGCCGGAAAAAATGAACTGGTGGGGAATGGCACGTATTGATACGATGGATAAATTCAAAGATGAATCGCTGGCGCTTATAAGGGAAGCGGGCTGCAGGATAATTTTTTTCGGCGCTGAAAGCGGCAACGATAAAGTGTTAAAGCAAATGGATAAGGGCGGTACACAAAGTGGTGAACAGATATTGCGCTTTGCCGAACGGTTAAAAAAATACGACCTCATCCCTGAATATTCTTTCGTGTTGGGAATGCCGGCCCCAACTCCTGAACAAGTGATGGCTCAGATCGAGTTCGATATCAATTTTATTAAACAAGTAAAAGCTGTCAATCCCAGAACGGAAATTATTTTATATACCTACAGTCCTGTTGCTACAGAAGGTTCCGAGTTGTACGACAATGTTTTAAAGACAGGTTTTACTTATCCAAAAACACTGGAAGATTGGGCGAGCCCGCAATGGGAGGGGTTTGATATGCGCCGTAACCCGCTTACTCCTTGGTTAACACCAGAGATGATCGATAAGATCCGAAATTTTGAAACGGTGTTGAATGGCTATTACCCAACGGTTGCGGATATACGCCTGAATAAACTAAAGCGAAAATTAATGCATCTTACAGCGGGCTTACGATATAAAACAGGTTTCTATCAATACCCTTATGAGATTAAAGCATTGCAACAGTTGTGGAGATACAGGCAACCGGAAGTGCAGGGTTTTTAATCATACTTTTTAAACGATGGTGATGCAAAATGATATTTTCGCGAATAAATATACCGGGCTTCGCAAAAAAGAAGGAAGGACGTATAGCGATTCAGAAGTGCTGCGCCTTCCGTCAATCAGTTCTTCGCATGCTTTTTATAAAGAGTGGGCGATTCGAAAAAGATCCTGCAAAAAATTATTACAGTATATAAAGAAAAAAGGCCGGATACAAAATATACTCGAAGTAGGTTGTGGAAACGGCTGGCTATCAGCCCAGTTGGCAACGCATACCACCGCTGATGTAGTTGGTTTGGATTTAAATAATATAGAGCTGGAACAAGCACGCAAGTTATTTGGTACTGTTCAAAATCTTAGTTTTATCACCGGCGATATAGATGATAAAATATTTTTAGATAAAAAATTTGATATTATAGTATTTGCAGCCTCGATCCAATATTTTGAATCGATAAAGAAAATAATAGAAATAGCTTTAAAACATTTAGCGCCGCAGGGGGAAGTGCATATTTTGGATACAAATTTTTACGATGTAGCTGAAGTTATATTGGCGCAACAACGAACTAAACAGTATTATGATTCAATAGGATTTTCCGGGATGGAAGCATATTATTTTCACCACACATTAAATGAGTTGACTATATTTCAATATAAAATTTTATTTGACCCCTCATCGTGGTATAATAAATTGTCATTTAATAAAACCCCGTTTTATTGGATAGTTGTAAAGAACCAGTATCATTAAAGCATGAGCAAAATACTTTTTTCACATTCTTATTTTTTACGCTTCGATCAAAAACAATGGTCGATAGGTCAGCCATATGCTCCATTAGGAACTTTGTATGCAGCGGCTTCCATGAGAAAAAACGGCCATAGCATTTCGGTATTTGATACAATGTTTGTTCATAAACCTGAAGAAGTAATCCCTGTCCTTGAAAATACAATGCCCGATTTTTTTGTGATCTATGATGATGGGTTTAATTACCTCACCAAGATGTGCCTTACAAATATGCGGGAAGCAGCGTTCAAAATGATCCAGTATGCGAAGGCAAGGGGATGTACCGTAATAGTTTCCAGTTCCGATTCCACAGACAGATTTGAAATGTATTTGAATGAAGGGGCGGATTTTATTTTATTGGGAGAAGCAGAATTGACCTTATCAGAGTTGGTAAAAAATATTGAACAGAAGCAACATGATTTTTTTGGTATTCAGGGAATTGCATTTAAGCATAATGATTCAGTTGTAAAAACAACAAGACGAAGCGTGATGAAAGATCTTGATGAATTGCCTTTTCCTGCATGGGAGCTTATTGACATGGAACCATACCGCAGATCATGGTTAAAGAACGCAGGCTATTTTTCTATGAACATGGGTACAACAAGAGGGTGTCCGTTCAAATGTAACTGGTGCGCTAAGCCTATTTATGGTAATCGATATAATTCACGTTCTCCGCAAAACGTGATCGATGAATTAAAAATGCTGAAGGAAAAATATGCATTCGACCATATCTGGTTTTGTGATGATATTTTTGGGTTGAAGCCGGGGTGGGTAAATGAATTTGCTACGCTTATTGAAAAAGAAAAACTACATTTTAAATTTAAGATACAATCAAGGGCGGATCTGTTAGTGCAGGAAAATTATATTGTTGACCTCGCCAAAGCCGGTTGCGATAATGTTTGGATGGGAGCCGAAAGCGGCTCGCAAAAAATATTAGACGCGATGGATAAAGGAACATTAGTAAGCCAGATATATGAAGCGACCAGCTTATTAAAGAAGCATCATATAAAACCATCTTTTTTTATTCAGTTTGGTTATTTGGGTGAGACAAAAGAAGATATAGAAAAAACGATCGCAATGATCAATAAATTATTGCCCTATGAAATTGGCATTTCTGTTTCTTATCCATTACCGGGCACAGGCTTTTACGAAAAAGTAAAAAACGAATTACATCATAAAGCTAACTGGACAGATTCTGATGAAATGGCACTGATGTTCCGGAATACTTATCAGCCTGCTTTTTATAAACAGCTTCATAGTTATGTTCATAAGAGTTATCGTAAACATATCGCATTTGAAAACCTGCGACAACTCTTTACACATCATGCAAAATTGAATTTTACTATTATCAAAAAGATCTTATCTGGATTGTATTATGCACCTGCAACATTTATTGAAAAAATAAAACTGCAACAACTCGAAAAAAATCCTGCATGAGTTCGTCATCTACCATAAATGAACAGCAGGCAAGTAATGCTTTTGGTAAGCAATCGGCTGTATTCGATAAAATATATGCAGATAATACGATTATTCATTACAAGCGGGAAAGGGTAAGAGCGCAATTATCTGAATACCTGACTACAAATAGTTTTATTCTGGAATTAAACAGTGGCACCGGTGAAGATGCTATTTGGTTAGCTCAACAAGGTCATCATGTTCATGCGACGGATATTTCAGCAGGAATGCAGGAAATATTGCAACAAAAAGTAAAAGTGTCTTCTCTTGATAATAAAATCACCAATGAATTGTGTTCATTCACTGATTTGGAAAAGCTCGAACACAGAGGCCCATACGATATGATCTTTTCGAATTTTGCAGGACTGAATTGTACCAGTAAATTAGATAAGGTGTTGAGTTCTTTCTCTTCTTTATTAAAACCTCAGGGGATTATAACATTGGTGATATTGCCTAAGTTTTGTTTGTGGGAATTTTTGCTTTTTTTTAAAGGCAAATTTAAAACGGCCTTTAGAAGATTTTCCGGAGATAAAGGAACCAGGGCGCAAGTAGAGGGGATTCAGTTTAACTGTTGGTATTACAATCCTTCTTATCTTATCAAAAACCTGAAAAATGAATTCGATCTTTTAGCTATTGAAGGATTATGTACGATCGTTCCTCCCTCATACATAGAGAGATTTGCTGAAAAGCATCCGAAACTGTATTCATTGCTTGTATCAAAAGAAAATAAATGGAAAAGAAAATGGCCGTGGAAATTCATCGGCGACTATTATATCATATCCTTTCAAAAAAGGGCATAGTGATTAATCTATAACAACAGAAACTATTTCTTTTAATTTACTTTCATATTGCTGTACCACCCTGTTTTGAAAATTAGTAGGGTCTGGTTTAGAGAAATGTTTATCTGCTTTCAGCGTCATTTTTATCCCCCTTACATTGATACGGTTTTGTGCCGTCTTTTTTTTCCAGCGCTTGTCTGTCAGGTTCATTAACCAATTATCAATTGTATTGCCTGTATCACCATTAAATATTTTTTCAACCGCCCTCGTAAAAAATCCTTTTTTGCTCTCAGAAGTATTGCAAGTAGCAGCCATTCTGCCCGGAAAATAATTTTTTGTCCATTCGTTCTTGTTATAAAATAGAGGAAGTATATTTTGTCCGTACATCGGAATCAGGGTAACAATTTCCATTGCAGTAAAAATATTCTTTTCAGGTATCTCCAGCATGGCTTCATCCACATAGTAATTCATGCAGAACCAATTTTGTTTGCCTGCAATAAAACTTAATTTTTTAAACAGGTGCATTATTGTTCTGGCGATCCAAAGGCGGTTTGGCGCGGTAATTATAAAAAAATCCACATCTGCTTTTTCATCCGAGAAATTTTTCGATAAAGAGCCTGAAATTGCCAGGCCGCGTACATATGGGAAATGTGATAATATCGCTGCAGCTTTTGCAGCTGTGGCCATCTGCTTTTGAGCAAAGTTATTTCCTTTGAGTCTTCTTGTGATTAATGACTGGTCGTTTTGTAAAGAGTAAAATCCATTTAGTTTAAAAATGATCTTTTCTTCAACAAGTGTATTTACGGCGTTTTCAAAAGACGATTCATTCAGATCAAAATAGAATGACCTTATCTCTTCAGCATTAAGCGGATAATTGAAGACATCAAAATATGCCAGTACTTTTAATATGTTTTGTTGCTCAGTATTCAATGTTTTTTTAAATGACAATATGTTCTATGTAAACGAGATTAAAGGTTATGGGGTTGCTTACACTGAAATGTTTTTAATTTCTTTTGTATCCAGAAATAACAATAATAAGGAAATAAAGAACCCATAAAAAAATATGCCTTTGTTTAGGTTCAGTATATCTTCAGAAATGGCTGTGACGGCGATAATGACCAAAAAACTGCTCAGTAAAATATCCTTTTCTTTAATCGCTTTATAGAATCCATAACAAAGAATGAAAATAAATAATCCGCATCCGACCAGTCCAAGATTCAATAAAAAACTCAGATATTGACTATGGGCGTTAAATTCACTCAGGTAAGAGAGGTATAACTTTTTTTCAAAATATTTCTCTTTCAATACCTCAATTTCAGCTCCTGTTCCATATCCGATAACCGGCGATTGTTTTATTAACTCCACCTCAGCCTGCCAACGTATCAAACGTGGTTCCGTTAAGCTGTTAGTAACAGAAGGTTGAGTAAGGTCATCTTTTAAATCACCTGTAAATCTGTCTCTAAAAGAACCCAGGCTGCTTATGATCCAAAAAGAGGCTATGAATATTGTCAATGAGATCAGTATAAATTGTATTCTTTTTTTGCCTTGCAATAATATAAAGGGGAAGGCAATAAAAATAATAATGAGCATTGCTACAATAACTGCTCTGGAAGACAGTTGTATTAATCCTGCTAAAAGAATGAGTATGCAAATACTATAAGCTATCCTTTTAATCAATGTTTTTTCAGCTATCAAAAAATAGATAAAAGCAGCCATAGAAAAAGCGGCATACATTGAAATATAAGTCGCATGCAGGTCTAGTACATGCGAAAAATTATGATTGATAAATTCTTTGCTGAATAGAGAAGATAAGGGTAGATGAAAATAATGAATGATATGTAATGCATCGGCATAAAAAAATGCTATTACTAAAGTACAGGTAAGACCGAATATTTTGATAAGTTGAAATTTGTATTTTTTTAAATCGATCTCACTTAATACAAATAAGATAGGAAATAATATAATAGCTAATTGTCTTGTTAACAATGAAAGAGCATCCGCTTTATAATGACTATATAAAAAGCCGAGGGCTGTTAATATGTACAGCGAAATTAGTAATAGAAATTCTTTGTTAATTAACGATAGCAACCAATCTTTTCGGATATGCAATATGGTATGAATGCAAAAACTTATTAAAACCACATCACCATAAAAGGTGTCAAACGGCAAAGCGATCAGGAAACACAGTAAGTGATAATAACTGATTTTATTCGCCATTGTGTCGTTTAAACAAAAAAGATTTTTCATTTTACTGATTGATTAAAACATTCGACAATAAAATTTTCATATTGATCAATAATGTTTTGCCAATTATATTTATTTCTTATTTTATGTAAATTATTAAGTATCATTTTTTCTTCTACAGCACCTCTTGCTGTTTGCTCAATCAGATGTTTTACATCATTTGCCGTTGTAAAATAATAACCATCATTATTTAAAACCTCTTTATTAAAATCATTTTCATGTGCAGCTATAAGCGCATTACCTGCCATTGCTTCCAACAGGGATGGATTTGTCCCGCCAACACTATGTCCGTGAAAGTACAATGAACAATGTGTTTTGAGTGTGTGCGTAATTCGGGCATCATAAATGCCTTCCAGAAAAATTATTCTTTCATCGGCCTTGAACTTATTATGCATTTGTTCACCCAATGAAGTATTAGTATTGCCGATTACAATGAATTTTTTGGTGCTATTGCTACTGTGGAAACCATCTAATATCATTTCAATATTATTTTCGGGTTCCATTCGTGCTATTAGCATACAATAATTCTGTGGCGAGATATTGTAGTGTTTTAATATAGTTTCATCTGTTTTTTCGATAATTGTGGCTCCATAAGGGATATGCCTGCTTTCAAAAATGATGTATTTTTTTTCTAGGTAGGTTTGTATGGCTAAGGAATCTACAATAAAAAAATCGCTATACTTAACTGCCAGCTTTTCTGCATACTTTAAAAACAAACGCACCGGTTTTGAATATTTTAATCTTTTCCATTCCAGGCCATCCATGTTCGATATAATGATTGGTTTCTTCGGATAAAATGTACCCCAAACTGAACTGCTGGTATAGCCAAGGAATAACAATATGTCAAAATCTCTTTTTCTTGCATCTCGTATACAATTCCAATCGTAAATAAATTGCCCCGCCGTTCCTATTGTATTTTCTGGGTCATAACATTTAATTATTTCTACTCCGTTGAAAAAACTTTCTTTGAAAGGATGCGTATGAGAATTATAGACTGTAACTGCATAGCCTTTCCTGACCAATCCTACAGAAAGCTGTTCTGCCAATTGCTCAAACCCGCCATAGAGGTTGGGTATTCCACGAGTTCCTATGATGGCAATTTTTAAACTCATTGGCTGTTTAATTTAATGAGTTGGTAAAATGCTGCCGCGCTTTTATGCCAGGAGTATTTTTCAATGATTATTTCAGCTATTTTTTCCGTAGTAACAGGAGCTCCCGATAAAGCAGCCATACTTTTCAACTTATTGGTGAATTCACTTTCATTTTTCGGATCAAACATGCCCGGTTCAAAAAATGTAAAATCACTCATTGCGGTAGCATTGGAACAAAGCACCATCGCTTTATTTGCCGCAGCTTCTAAAGGAGGAATGCCAAATCCTTCTGCTTTTGAAGGATAAACAAAGAGTTTACACGATCGATAGAATAATTGCAGATCTTCTTTATCGACCTGCTCAATCCTGTAAAAATATTTTCTTTGCTCCTTGGTTAAAGAAGCTATCCTGCTTTCTAATGCGGGATCGTTTATGGAACTTTTTCCAATAAAAACCAGGGATATATTTTGTTTATATAATTCTAACGAAAGAAATTTATTTAATAATAATAAATGGTTTTTCCTTGGTTCAATACGGCTTACGGTCAATATAAAATTTTCTATACCATACTTTTCCTTTATTTGCCTGCGTGTATCTTCCCTGTCTGAATTATTTGCTATAGCACTTACGCCATTAGGTATTATGTAAAGTTGCTCTTGCAGTATAAGGTAATGAGCGGCTATACGGTTGCGGGAGTAATTAGAAACAGTTGTTTTGATCACTGCATTTTGTAAACTTCTTTTGAAAAGAAAATTTCGTTTAAAACGGTACAGCCATGAAAATTCTTTCGGAAAATCATTGAATAAAACATCGTGTACTGTTACAATATATTTACAATGGGCAATTGGATAAGGTGCCAGGTATTGAAAGTGCGCAAAATCAAATGCATGTTTTTTAATTAATGTAGGAATATCAATAAGATATCGTAAAAAAGAAAATCTTCTTTTTTTGTATCGAAGAATTTTTGAAGGATCTAAAAAAGGGAAAGCTTTTTCAATTCGTTCCATATTATTTGCTCCAAAAAAAATATCAAGCTCAGGATGGTCTTTCAGTAAAGCGGTATACAAACCTTCTATAAAAGTTTGTGTTCCCTGAAACTCTGTGTCAAAGGAATGCGCATCTACAAATATTTTTATTTTTTTCTCCATTTTATTGAATACCTCTTTGCCAGTTATATATCTTTTGAATAAATGAAGCAGGCATAAAAGATAATATCCAGCGCCCGTAACTACTTAGATCTGTTGGATGCAGGGATAGTGTTTTTTTTATATTGAGTCTTGCTTTTGCCGGTTGGTGGTTGTTCCATAAATATTTTTTTGATAGCAAAGCAAAATATGCACCCTCTTTTATTTTTTGCGTATCCTGTTTTTTTAAAATAGCCATTAATGCTTCGCCATCTTTTTCACTGATATCTCCTTTTTGAATTGCCTGTTTTTTTATCTGGTGAAAGCGCCTGCTTCGCCATCTTTCATCGATAGTTATAGAACCAGGGTTTAATCTGACCTGTAATAATTTTTCAGGAAGATTACAGCCTTTACCTTGTGATAGAAGTTTAGGCCATAAGAGATGATCTTCAAAAGTATGCGCGTGTATATTATAACCACCTGCATTCATAACGGCTTCTTTTCTATAAATAACACTGGAGTGGATAAAAGGACAAATAATAAACTGCTGCTGTTGTATTTGTTCATTGGAATACATCAATGCATTGTAAGAAAAAATAAATTCATCATTCATGTCAAGGTAATCCACATCGGTGCCAACAATTGTATATTCGGGATGGCCGGATAGAAAATTGTATTGTGCCTGTAATCTTTGAGGCATACAGATATCGTCTGCATCAAAACGGGCAATATATTCGGCTCTTGCTATTTGTAATCCGTTGTTCAGTGCTGCTGCAACTCCCTGGTTGTTTTGATTGACCAACACAATTCTCTGATCAATAAAACTGCGAATGATATTTTCAGTTTCATCTGTTGATCCATCATTTATGATCAGCAGTTCAAAATCTGTAAATGATTGAGCTAATACAGAAGCGATGGCATCGCTAATATATTTCTCTGCATTGTATACAGGCATTAATACGGTTATGGTGGGCTTTGATCCTGTCATTGTTCTGTTATGGGAGACGGTTTTGTTTCTTTGATATTTAATAAAAGCAGCACTTCAAAAACTATTACTACTGATAATTGTTCAAACCAATAATCAATAAGAAATACGCCCATCATTATTAAAAGTATTGGAATGCCATATGTGAGATATTGATAATGTTTTGTAAAGAACCAAATATAAAAGATAAAAAATGACACTAAACCCAATAGTCCATATTCCGTTAAAAGCTGATCGTACACAGAGTTGGGCATATTTGCCAGGGAATGTATATTATCGGTTTTAGAAAAATAATATAGATAAAGATCAAAATGGTTATGTTTAAAGTCATTGCTGATATATGCAACTTTTTCAGGGTAACCACCGTTCAGATCCATAGCAGTACTTCTGAAGGCGAGCTTCGAAGAAAAATTTCCTATACCGTCCCCAGTTAATAATTTCCTTGAATTTTGCATTAAAAAATGTGAGGACTGTTCAAAGGCAACCATCTTCCCCGGATGCTTTAATGAAGTATCACTAGTCGACAGCGGCAAGTCGCTTCTGTTTTCATTAATATATTGCAATAGCCGAGCCTGCATTTGTGTAGTAATGTATTTGTGTTGAAATGGCGGCTTATTAATATTTGGTTCAGGGATCTGTGGTTTGCCCGTTGTTTGTGAAACAAAAGCAGGGTTTATATTTCCTATTATCTTGTTATTATTTTGTTTCAAGTTGTTAACGCTATCAAGATAACCTCTTGCTATTTTTTGTTTTATTGTTTCCTCTGTTACAACGGTATTTGTTTGACTAAGATCAGCGGATAATTTTTTTAGAACGGCTGTTGTATCCTTTTTAAAATAATTGTCGTAAGTGTCAGAAAGATAATTTTTGTTTTCAGGAGAGACTTTTGCTAAAAAAATGACCAACATCATTCCACAAATAACAAGAATACTTTTTTGATCTTTAGTGCTTTGGAAAATAAAAGTATATATCAAAGCCACACAAAATAAAATATTGGTAACGTTACTACCTGTTAATAATAACACGAGCATGCATAACAGACAGTAAATAATATTTTTTCTGCTAAGAAAATAAAATACCCCAAACGTACTAATGACTGCATTGGTTGTAGAGGTGTCAAATGTAATCCCTTTAATATAATCACCGGTGCTAATAAAATATTTTTGAAACTCTCCCTGGTATTCGAAAGGATTAAAAGATCTTGTTTCCCAAACGATAAGGGCATACATCGCTATTGAAAATATAATATTTACAGTAAAAAATACCAATAGTGTCCGGTGAATGACCGAAGGGTCATTTTTTTCGATAGATAGTTTTACCTGGTGAATTGCAAGGATCGATAGTATCCAAAAAGAAATACCTGTTACAAAAACGAGGTCGTAATTAAGGTTTGTGAACAAACCGCGTATGATCAAATTAAATGAAGCGATCAGTATTACAATAATGTAGAACAAGGGGAGCCTCGGATTTTTTATAGTAAACCCAAACTTAAAATCAGGTCGCAGAAAATAGAGTACAATAACAGCGATAACTTTTACAACCATCTTTACATTCAGCAATAGCAATAAAAGAATAAGTAGTTTCCAGTCGATACCCTTTACCATATCCCGCAAGTGATCGGAACATCCTTTTATAGTTAATTTGTTAATGCCTTTCAATCTCGTCAGAGTTATGTATGATATAATCGAAAAAATAGCAATATAGGTTGCCGCTACAATCCTGTTATTCGCCTGAATACCTGCCAATCGCTTTTTTGCGCTTGTTTACTTACCAATAAGATAGCTATAAAAACTAACAATGAGCCGATCAACACAAGGGCAGTATCATGAAAGAAAAATAAAGATAGTATCGCACTTGCAACGGCAATAGCAGGAATAATAAATAAAGTTTGCCAAAGCTTACCTGCATCCTTCAGGTCTGTTTTTTTCCAGTATAAAATAAATTGTGTGAGCAGCGCCAGTAAATAAGCAAATGCTGCACCCGTTGCTTTAAATAAAATTATCAAAATAATATCTGCTGTAATGTTGATAATAAATGTAATGGCGATTATATGAAATATCTCTTTAAAGCGACCTTTTGCGAAAAGTATCGTCCATAAAAAATTATTGAAATAGAGTAGCGGCATACAACAGGATAAAATAAGAATGATGTACCGATTAACTGTACCATATTTTCCATGAGTAATAAAATCTATAACAGGTACCCAGATAATATTTATGATCAATGCGATCAGACAGGCAACAATGATTTCTATTCGTATTAAAACGGCCAGGTCTTTTTCTTTGCTTGCATTTTCATTGGACTCTGATTGAAACATCTTTGTAAACCTTGGCATTAATATCGGCGCAATGGCTAATAGTGGGATAGTTGCCATTTCAAAAGCTTTATAGGCAAAACTATATTCAGCTAAAATAATATTGGAGGCTAGTAAACCAAGAACTATCCAATCGAACCTTGCAATGGTAGAAGTAAAAACGGCTACGCCACCAAGGTGCATTGATTCTTTAACGAGATCTATATAAGTCTCTTTGTTCCATTGGATAGTGATCGGTATTTTAATTATATATTTTGTTACAATTAAACAAAGCAATAGCTCTGCAATATCTCCCGCAATAAAAATAATAATTACTGTATAAAAGCTTACAGGATAGATAATAGAAAAAATCAACAATGCAATACTTCTGATAATATTGGAGCAGATCGACATATATAATAGTGACCTGAACTTTTCTAAGCCGTTGGCCAATTGTTTAAAGGGGGTAGAAAAAAATATCATCAATTTCCCGATCCCTAAAAACAACAATAAATAATATTGAGGAAGATGGTTATGCAAAAAGTAATATCCAGTTAACAACATACCATAAAACAATATACCTGCTAGTAACACATGAAATATATAAATAGACAATACCTGCCTGGCATCATTGCCCGAGGCGATCTTTTTAATGGATACCTGATCGATGCCAAAAGATAAAATGCTGAATGCGGTTAGTAAAACTGCGAGTGCCCAATTTAATGCGCCGAAATTTTCTTTGGTGAGATGAACCGATAGTACATAAAAAATGATCAGTCCACAGGATTGATTAATAATTAGCTGGAAAGAGTTGATAGAGATATCACGTACAAACCTGTTTTTCATTCATTTATTAAATCGTAAAAGGAACAAAATTGGTTGCCCTGTTTTGAAAGCCTATTTTATTAATGACCGGCTTGCAAGGGTCTTTGAAAAGCGGCGTCCCAGGCAGATAATGCCGGTTTTGGTTGAAAATTAATATCTACCAATCCCAGGTATGCAAAATAATTCAGATCAGCAGGTGTGCCTGCGGGAATAGCAGACAGATCAATATCAGTAAATGTAAGAGAGAACCATCCTATTGCTTTAGCGCTATCCAATATCAATTCCTGGCGGTTGATATAATCCTGTTGTTTTTGTGGTGTACTGTTTATTATTGTTCCTGCTGCATTTATGTTAGCGGATGTCCATCCGCCTTCTGAAGCAAAAACAGGTATAGATCTTCCTATAACCAATCTTGAATAATAATTAAGCGGAACCTGGCTTGGATCAGTGAAAGAAAAATAAGGGTAAGAAGACAAACCTAATTCCTGGATAAAAGGGAAATCTACAAAAACCTGATCTACACCAACAAAACTACCACCATTGCCATAACCCCAGGCATAATCTACCTGTACACTTACATCAAATTTCACCTGTGCATCAACTGCTCTTACGTCTGCGGCTGCTTCGTTGGCTGCTAATTTTATACCCTGGTAAATAGAATCGGGCGATTGGCCTTTTATAAGGTTTGTTTCTAACGCAAATCCTAAATGCTCGGGATGCAGTATAGTGTCTAATGCGATTACGTAATTCCTGTATAGTTGTTGTATGGGAGTTTGCGCTATGCTTTTATTATCAGCAACCAATATAGGAGCGTCGGAAGATCTGTCGAGCCCATCCGCAGGATCCACTAGTATCCAGAGCTGGAAATTTTTTGCCCGCCAATAATTAACTACGCCTGAATAATTATTGGTAATATATGCTTGGGGCGTAACGCCGGCTAATAAAGAATCCCAGGGTAATTGCACACTTATTATCGCAGCATCGGCACGGGTTGCCCACATATTAAGTGATTGGACATATTCATTAAAATCGGGGCGAGGTGCAAAATTTTGAAAGCCCATGCGATAAGTGCGTAGAGATGTATCTGTTTTCTTTTTAGTACAGGAAAAAAGTATTACCGAGACAATGATAAAAGGGATAATATTTCTAAAGCGTACAATCATTATTGTCAAGTTATGAAATTTTTATACACGAATGAAAAAAATATTGCTGAGTCAAACAATGCTGCTATGCTTATTTTTGCAATAAATAATAACAGGTTGGAAGCACAGAAAAAGATATCGGGTTTACATATTGCCATTATGGCCATTACTGCTGGTGTTTGCGTAGCAAATATTTATTATAACCAACCCATATTAAAGGATATCGCCAGGTCTTTTAACATCAATGAAACGAAGGCGGGTTTAATTCCGGTATTAACACAGGCAGGATATGGGCTCGGATTATTTTTTATCACGCCGTTAGGCGATAAAATTCCCAGAAAGAAATTAATATTTATGCTTCAATTATTATTGATAGCAGTTTTATTGTGCATCACTTTTACCACTACCATTTATGGGTTATATATCACGAGCTTTTTATTAGGAATGGTAAGCGTATCTGCACAGGTATTATTGCCGATGGCTGCAGCACTTGACAAAGAGAACAGAGGAAAAAATGTAAGCATTGTATTTACCGGTGTACTGATCGGGATATTGGCGGCAAGAGTTGTTAGCGGCTACATTGCCCATTGGTTGGGATGGCGTTATGTATATGGTATTTCTGCCGGGTTGGTTTTAACAGTTGCATTATTAACCTGGTTTGTATTGCCTACAATAGCTGTTGAGTTTAAGGGTAATTATGGCCAGCTATTACGATCTACTTTTTTACAGGTAAAACGTTTTCCATTATTGCGCCGCACTGCTTTAATTGGTGCTTTTATTTTTGGTGCTTTTTGTTCATTCTGGACAACACTTACTTTTTTTCTTTCAGGAAACCCTTTTTATTACCACGCAGATACTATCGGGTTGTTTGGTATCCTGGCTATTGGCGGGGCTTTATTGGCACCTGTTTTTGGAAAGCTTGCAGATAAAGGCCATACAACTCGTTCACAGGTAATAACGATATCATTAATGATTGCAGGCGTGTTCCTGATGCAGGTTTTTCCTTATAATATTATTGCATTGATAATGGTGGTATTGTTGTTGGATGTTGGTGTGCAGGCAACTCAGATAACCAATATCGCGATCATTTATACATTAGATGAAACAGCACATAGCCGTATCAATACTGTTTACATGACCACTTATTTTTTGGGAGGAGCTTTGGGTACTTATGCCGGTGTTAAAAGCTGGCATATCGGCGGCTGGCAAATGGTAGGGTGGCAATTATTAGTTTGGTCCTTGATCGCTTTAGTATTTACTTTTAAAAAAGAAAAAGTATTAAGCACTCAATAAAATCTGGTTAACGATCTGAGATCCGATCTCTTCTGTCTTAGAATGGATCAGCAAATAACTAACTTTTCCGTGGTTCACGCGGAAAGTAAAATTATCTATTAATATCCCTTTAAAATCTTGGTGATGTGTATCAACAATAAATTTGTTGCCTTGTTTGATATAACTACTGTTATACAATTTTCCATCAATGTTTAATACAAGTTCCTTTTTCATATTTAAAGATTTATAAATTAACAAGCTCGTTTAGTAAACTTATCAAATAGTATGCCTCTATGAATGATCAGACTGAGTAAGTAAAGAATGCTTTTATTTATTGTGATATCTGGTAATTAATAATGATAATAGGCTAACAAATTAAATAGTAAGAGATATGATTTTGTATAAAATTTTTCGTTTTCCGGAGGTATGCGGAATGATTTCTACCAATAATTGAGAATTTTAATTAATAGGACACCTCTGCTTGTGGCATCTTTGTAGGAAGTGTAAACCAGAAAGTACTTCCTTTCCCTACTTCGCTTTCAACACTTATCTGACCGTTATGTTTTTTTATGATCTCAGCTGAAATATATAAACCAAGACCTAAGCCCGAATATTTACTGCTGCTGCTACTGCCCGCTCTGTAATAGCGATCAAATAAATGTGCCAGTTTATCGGCAGGAATGCCCGGTCCTTTATCGATCACTGATACTTTGGCCATATCATTTATTTTTTCGATCCTGATCCTGATATCTTTAGATTCGGGTGCATATTTAATAGCATTGGTAACAAGATTTATTATTATCTGGTTAACTCTTTCAGCATCTGCAAAGACCTGAAGCGCCATATCGCCTTCGATGATGATATTATATAAACCTTCAATGCTGATGGAGTGGCAACATTCATCGATTGCTTTTGATAATATGAAGAGTGTTTGATTTAAACGCAATTGTCCTTCATTAACATTACTGGCATCTAACAAATATTTAATGAGTATGATAACTTTATCAAGACTTTTATTTGCCAGCTCGATCAGGTTAGGCAACATTGGAGAAGGGGGTTCATTCTTTATCCTGTTCAATAATTGCAGAGAAGCTTTTAAACTTGTGATAGGTGTTTTAAGCTCATGACTTGCGATGCTTATAAAATCATCTTTCTGTTGTTGCAATATTTTAAGTTCATGAATATCTGTAGCGGTACCGGTCCACAATTGAACTGTGCCTTCTTCATTTTTGATGGGCATTAAACGAATTAGGTGCCAACGGTAAATTCCATCTGCACGTCTTTTTCGGTGCTGAAATTCGCCACCCTCAGTGGTTTTCAAAATCGCTTTATATTGTTCTAAAGTATATTCCAGGTCTTCCGGATGAATAGCATCTAACCATCCCCAAATCTTACTATTTTCGAAATTCATACCGGTGTAATCATACCATCGTTGATTATAAAAAGCCATTTCTCCATCAATAGTATTTGTCCAGGCAATTTGAGGTATGGTTTCCATCATATTACGAAACCTTTTTTCACTTTCACCCAGCGCTTTAGTTCTGTTGGTAACCCTTGCCTCTAATTCCTGATTCAATAATAAAAGATCCTGGTTAACGATCCTCACTTTTTCTTCCTGCTTTATCAATAATAGCGCTTTTTCATGAAGCTCACTGTTCGCATTTTTTAGATTGCCCGAAAGAATGACAAGATCTGCTGCACGCTTTTCCTTTTCTTCATTTTGAAATGCCAATTCTTTGTTAGCAATAACTAATTCAGCCGCCCTATTTTCTTTTTCTTCGTTTTGGAATGCCAATTCTTTGTTTGCAATTCCTAGTTCGGTTGCTCTATTTTCCTTTTCTCCATTTTGGAAAGCAAGTTCTTTATTAGCAATAACTAATTCAGCCGCTCTGTTTTCCTTTTCTCCATTTTGGAAAGCCAATTCTTTATTGGCAATAATTAATTCAGTGGCTCTATTTTCTTTTTCCTCGTTTTGGAAAGCAAGCTCTTTGTTAGCAATAGCTAATTCAGTAGCTCTATTTTCTTTTTCTTCATTTTGGAATGCCAATTCTTTATTAGCAATAACTAATTCAGCCGCTCTGTTTTCTTTTTCTTCATTTTGAAAAATAAGTTCTTTGTTGGCGATCACTAATTCAGCTGCTCTATTTTCTTTTTCTTTATTTTGGAAGACAAGTTCTTTGTTGGCAATTACCAATTCTGCAGCCCTGTTCTTTTTCTCTTGTTTTTGAAACGCGAGTTCCCTATTAGCATTAATTAATTCTTCTGAGCTTTTTTTGTCCATATTCAGTTG